>Ga0247832_1003442_pt1 | contig 21667 bp, 21 predicted proteins | sample LaCruzMarch2015__10_FD_192407 | JGI IMG/M metagenome (GOLD analysis project Ga0247832, IMG submission 192407) | Freshwater microbial communities from meromictic Lake La Cruz, Castile-La Mancha, Spain - LaCruzMarch2015_4m | ecosystem: Environmental > Aquatic > Freshwater > Lake | place: Spain... | reverse complement strand
ACGGCGGACCGTCACTTTCAAACGGCTGGATTCGAGCCGCTTTTTCTGGGCTAAAGAACAGCCATCTACCCAAGGTAAAGTTCATGGAAACTAAAGAAAACTTTCGCATCTCCGACTATTTCTGGCCGTTGGGGGTGTCGGTGGGCGGCAGGTTTTTAATTTCAGCAAACGCCAGTTTTTTCAAGCCGGAACCTAAACATAAACGAAAAAACACCAGATAGTGGTTTGACGAAGCGAATAGCGGATCTCCTCTGGCCGTTGGGTGTGGGGATGCTGACAGGGTGGGTATGCCTGTATCTGTTCTTAGTCTATGTGCTGACGCATGGAGGGAAAATCCAGGGGTGGCATGCGGGTGTGTGGGTAGTGGTAACGTTCGTGGGGACGTGGATTGTTGTAAGAGGACAGAGGACGGAGGACGGAGGCCGAAGTACAGAGAGCAATCGGCGTTCGGCATATGGCATCCGTCATCTGCCATCAGGTCTCTGGCATCAAATTCAAATTTCTGGGGCCTTAACATGTCTGGCACTAATTCTCCCTCTGGCTTTCAGCTGGATCTTGGGTCACTTTACCGACTTTAGTTGGGATGGGATGACGAGTCGCGGAATCACAGTCCGAAACCTAATGAGGGGAGATCCGGCGCTCAATACATACCCATTCGGACATGTGCTGGCCGGTTTCTTGGCTCACATCACCGGTTCTTGGCAAGGTGGGAAGGGAATCAACCTGGCCCTGATCTGGATCTGCTTCTGTTTTATTTTTCCAACCCTCCAAGTCTTGAACTTCTCAGACTGGAAGCTGTGGTTTTTGTCAATTGTCACTGCCCTCAATCCGGTGGCGGTTTACCAGATTTCTTGCTTCCAGATCGACGGCCACGTGGCCTCGCTGATTACCTGCCTGCTCTTTTCAATGCTAAGAATTCTGGCGTCGGGCCCCGTTCGTCTGGAGGGATTGCTGGCCCTAGTGTCGGCTTTTACAGCTTCTGCTGCATGTAAGACCTCCGGTGTGTTCTATGCCATTATTATTGACGGAATCTTTCTTTTGTTTCTTGCAGGGGTAACTCGAAGTTGGAGGCGGGTATTGCTGCTTTTTGTGGTGGCTATTGCGGTTAGCTGGCCTCTCGGTGTCTATATCCGTTCTATTGGCCAGTATGCCCCCTTGAACATGGATTATCTAAAGGTGGCAACAGGTACAGGGGGTGGTTATGGCTTTTCCGGTGGAGCAAGCGATCTGGCAGCGATACAGAAAATGGACCGAATTCAGCAGTTTGTTTGTAGCACCTTTTCACAAACTGAAATATCGGCATCAGATCTACATCTGAAGTTCCCTTTCGAGATTGGTCGTAGGGAACTAAGGGTGTTTGAGGAGCTGACGCCAGATCCGCGCGCCGGAGGCTTCGGACCCTGGTATGGAACAGCCATTCTGTTTGCTGGCCTAGGATGTCTCCTCCTTGTCTTTAGCGGTCAGGCAACTTACTGGCCTGGGTGGTTCCTCTTTCTGGCCACAGCGGCTTCTTCTTTCGGATCGCAGGTCTGGTGGGCAAGGTGGACTCCACAAAACTGGCTTTTGTTGATTGCGATGTTAATGACAGTTTTGGCGGTTGGCTTCAAAAGGTTAAGGGTCGATGGGTTAATGGGTGCGGGCATGAGGTGGCTAGGGGGGCTTGCCTGTCTTGCCACCGGGATCAACGTGCTCTTGGTGACGCTGTATTATTTTCTGGGAATGGGAAAGTGTGAGAAGATTTTGAATCTGCAGATTGAACTGGCGGCAAAACTACAAACGCCGGTTCCCCTCAATATATCTGTAATTCAAGAGGGTCATAATGCTGGGGCTTCTTTCCAGGCCTCCAAATGGTGGTTTGGCGACCGAGGTGTTCCGATCCTGGAACTGCAACAAGAACCACCCAGACCCCGGATGAAGATTTACAAGACAGAAACTCGTTTTCCCCTGCCGCCAGACTGGCGTTTGAGTCTTAAGAGTCAGAAGGATGAGGTGCTGGTCCGTGCAAAGGGGTTGATTGAGGATTGATCCGATGGTCGATAGATGGATCTTGGTGATAGGTGACTGTTAAAATTAAGACGATAAGAGCGAAGTTGGGACGGTTTATCCGAAAGACGGGCAAGGCTCTAAGTTTGCCAGCGTACGGACCGATAAGCGTGCGACATGGAAAGCCTGAGGGAGCAAAGACCGTTGATGAGGAAAGAACGAAGGTGGCGGTGCCTTCCCGTCCGGTGTTGCCAAAAATCCATCCGCTACTCGCAACCAACCTGATATCGTTTCGCGGCACATGGGCACAAAGGTTCAAGGGGTTAAAGGTATTTGGGCCGACAGTAAGCGTAGTGGATGGGGGCGGAGGACTGCTGGCAGATGTTTCGGTCGAATGGGGAAAAAAAGCCGAGGACAACTGGACCTTTAGGAGGTTGTCACTACCCAAGCCACAAGCCGTAACTGGACGGACCCTAGTTTTGGCCAGCACGGGAGGAGACACCTATTTTCATTGGATGACGGATGTGCTTCCCCGAGTCGGCTTGGCGAGGCGGGCAGAATACGATCCGGCATCCTTTGACTGGGTCTTGGTGAATAGTCTAATTCATCCCTTCCAACGGGAGAGCCTCCACCAACTTGGAATTCACGCCAACCGCTGTTTGGCATTTCATAAAAAAGAGTTGGTTTATGAAATGGAGGAAGCGGTGCTCCCTAGCCTGCCTGGAGTCCCAGGGGTGGTGCCGCCTGAAAGCGTGGATTTTTTGCGTAATGCTTTTGCCGCCGGGAAAACACCCAGAGGTCGGAAAATCTTTATCGGGCGCGGTGAAGCGAAACATCGGCCATTGATCCATGAGAAGGAGATTTGGGCTCAATTGCAAAAGAGGGGATATGATTCTGTGGACTGTGGGAAATTGTCCGTCCAGAAGCAGGCGGAAGTTTTTGGCTCGGCTGACATGGTGGTGGGGGCCCATGGCGCGGCATTGACCAATCTGGTGTTTTGTTATCCGGGGACCCAGGTGGTGGAGCTTTTGAGCCCTTCCTATGTAAATCCCTGCTACCGGGATCTGTGCGTGGCAGCAAACCTCAGCTATGCGGCAGTCATAGGGGACGGAAGGGATTGGGTATTATCGAAAAAGCATGATGAGCCGTCGGCAGCGATCACGGCGAGCTGGGAACTGCTTGAGGAAGCGCTGGGAGAGTTGGAGCGGTAGTGGGATGTCGGTGGTCGGAAGGCAGAGAGAGGACTTCAGAGAACAGAAGATGGAGAGCAGACAGAGACCGGCGTCTGGCATCAGGCATCCGTCCACGGATCCTCAGCGGGGCTACTCCGTGGAAAGCTTGTTCCGCTTCGCCAGACGCCATTTGGTTAGCTGGAAAAACCAGCGTCGCTGAGCCACGGGCTTGATCGGGGTAGTGAAGATCTTTTCCATGAAGTTTAGGAGCCTGTCCTCGGAAAAAATATCGGGGGGTGTGTTGTTGCGAAAGGGGGGCGCCTCTAGGTATTTGCGGTACAACTTTTCGTCTGAATCCACTGTGCACACGTAATCCGCCAAGTCAGACAAAGATTTAAAATCGTAAGCGTTAATGAAAGCCTCCGGATTAAAATATTCCACTGCCCGTCGATCTCCCCAGAAGATCGGCACCGTATGTACCGCCAAGGGATCGTACATCTTTTCCGTCGTCCAGCCGTCGAGCTCTTTGTTTTCAAAGGCAATGGTGAATTTGTAGGGTCTGAGTGCTTCTAGCTTGGGATCGTGACCATTGGGAACCCTCCACCCGGTGTTGTTGGCGGCACGACCGATCGAGTCGACTTTCTTACGGCGATTGAGTTTATCGAAAAAATCCATTCGTTGTTGGACTGTTCGGTTCACATAGGCGGAAAGTAAAGAGCAGAATCTTGTCTTTTCGGAACGGATTTGGCTCAAGTCGATATTCTTGCGGATCAGCGGCTCGGGAGAACGATTATAAGCGAAGATGGGCAGGTAGTAGTGTCGGGGATCGTTGCCCAAGAAGGGAAGAATGGCATAGTCACATTCCTTCCAGTTCGGTCGGTAGACTTCATGGTGGGTATAGATTTTGGTGCAGTTGTAGAGCCGATGCCGTTGTCCAGTAAGAGCGTAGATCAGGAGCTCCGGCCGGTCTTCTCGATGCAGATGGTAGCGTCGCGAAAGGATCTTAACGAAAAAGTCCTCAAGATGAATAGGGCAGTCGGAAAAGTTGATGGAAAGAGACGGAAGATCGGTCATTGATTTCGAGCTTCGCGGAAATGCCGATAGCGGGCGAGCCAATCTCGGAGGGGGCGATGGCAAAGGAACCAACTGGCGAGGGATTCCTGCTGAAGGCGGAGTTTTTCCCGACGTTCAGGATCTTGTTCGAGCTTTTCAATGAGGGTAATGGCTTGATTCCACGTTTTTGGAGCTAGTTCCGAAAGCATCAGGGACCGATTGTTCGGCATAGTCGACGGGTCCGCAATAGCCAAGCAACCTGCTGAAACCGCCTCTTGGAAACTGTTTCCCCAAACAGGCTGCCCCCCCATCTGAAGAAAGTAGCGTGCACTGTGTAGTTTTCGAAGGCGTTCTGATGGTAAGTCGGAGGTGGGCACTACTTCTATCGATTCGTTTATAGTGGCCCGAATATCGGGTGGCATCTTTTCAGATGTTATCCTCTCGAGTAGGACTCCAGAACGAGTGACTATGGGCCTGGCTCCAAGAAGGAAGCGGTCGGATGGTTGTTGAAAGATAAAGGGGAACTCCACCACATGAGGCCTCAATTGAGGCCGAACACGCCAGCGGCGGGAGCCACCATTTAAAAAACAGTGGTATCCGGCCAGCGGGTCTCGGTAAGAAGCTTTGTAGGAGGGGGTGCCGGTTTCCCCAATCCAGTAGGACCAAAATACCTTGGGATATTTGGCAACAATCCGTGCTGGGATAGCGAGATCATGAGAGATGACTGCGTCGTATTGGCTCCAATTGACTGCTTCTGGTGGAAGCGCAGTTTCGGCCTGGGAAAGGTGTGGTTGAGGTCCCGTCTGGGGTCGAAAATCCTTATGTTTTTCATAGATCCGTGCTGTTTGGGCTGGGTCGGGGTCACCGGCAAAGGACTCGCGCCAATGTTGGCATTCGGGGTCTGGACTCTCTCGAACGATGATAAAATCGGTATGAAAAAGTGTGAAAAGTGCGGTGGGTCCAAGCATTTTTGGAGTAGAGAGTACGAGGGAGAGAAGATCAGCACTAGAGCCGGGACGGGTGTAGATGTGACTGGCCACTTCACTTTTCACGACGGCGATACGAAGGGGAGGGACTACTTGCGGAGTCCCTGGGTAAAGTGAGGCAGAGATAGAGGCGTGGATTTCCAGCCAACGGAGGGCTGGCCGCGGCAGAAAAGTGGTAAAGGGTTCGCACCATTCTGGAATTGCGGAAATCATGATTTATCCTAGCCCGAAAAATGATACCATGACGAGGTGGACCTGATGGGGAAAAGATGAATTTGCTGCGACAATTAAAAGGGCGGATTTATAGCCAATACCCCTCCTCGAGCTCAAAGTTACATGAGAAAAGACGGAAGGGACTTTTTTATCGATTCGTTCCCGCAGAAATATTGATATGCCAAATAGAACAAGATCGAATTTTCTGGGAGAAGTTTCTTCACCCACAAATGAGTGGGGTGTTTTGGGAGGTCGGGGCGGGGGACGGGGTGGTAGGAAGCCACACTTTGGGGTTAGAAATTAAGTGTGGATGGGGAGGGACAAATTTCGAGCCTCACAAGAAACCTTTTCTGTATGCGGCGAAAGCTCGTAAGTGCCGGATGGTAGCCACGAATAAGGAATTTGGTTCTGAAGAGAAACCTGATCTGATTGCCATCCACCGGCCGCAGGAGTTCACCGAGATTTGGGAGCGACTGGATGAGGGACTCGTTGCTCCTCAATGGGTTATTGTGGAGAACGCGCAGCCCGATCCGAAGTGGTGCCGTTTCCTGAAGAGATTGGGGTACGAGTTGCGGTTCTTTTTCCATGACGATGAGTACTATGAATTACAAGCTTAAGAGATCCTGCCTTAGGCAGGAAACAGATGTCGGACGGCGGATGACTGAAGCCGGATGCTAAGGAGCTAAGAACGGGAAAAGGAGGACTAATGGCAGAAAATATATCTAGCTTCAGGGAGTTAAAGGCGTATCAAGCTGCAAGATCCCTTGCCCAAAATCTCTTTGAAGAAAGCAAGAGGTGGCCCAAAGATGAGGTTTACTCGCTGACTAGCCAGATTCGCCGGTCCTCCCGCTCGGTGGGCGCGGCTCTGGCCGAGGCTTGGGCTAAAAGAAGTTATCCTGCGCACTTTCTTAGCAAATTGACTGATGCGGATGCGGAACTTCAGGAGGTGTTCCATTGGATTGAAACAGCTACCGAATGCAACTATTTTACGACATCCTAGGAGGCGGAGCTTCTGAAAAACGTGAAGGAGATAGGCAGGATGATCGGAACAATGATGTTGAAGTATGAGAGCTTTTGCAGGAAGAAGGATAACTGAAGGCGGATTCTGGAACCCGGAGGGCGGGGTTTAGACCGTTCCGTTATCCGTCGTCCGGCATCTGTCTTCTGGTCTCGCTTGCGATGCTTGGTAACTAACCCCTTACAGTCGATGAAGATCGCTTTTCATAGCTCTTATCTTGGTTACCGTGGCACGGAGGTTGCCTTGATGGACTACGCTTGGGGCAACCGAGCAATCTTAAGCAACGAATCCTTTTTTCTCATGCCGTGGAGGGAGTTAGGAGAAGAGCATCCTGTGGCAAAAAAAATGAGAGATATTGCGCCTCTTAGGTTCTATCGAACAAGTGAGGAGCGAGAGAGAATTCTTGCAGAAGAAAAAGCGGATCTTTTTTTCTGCATCAAAAATGGGTTCAATGATGGGGTTTTTTCAAGAAAGGTTTCCACTGGGATCCAGGCCATCTTTCGCGAATCGGAGTTTCACGGGGATGTTTACGCTTATATTTCTCAATGGCTCTCCGATGTTATGACTTATGGCAAAGCTCCCGTTGCCCCTTGGATGATTCGTTTAGACGAAAACCAGGAGAACTTACGTACGGAAATAGGAATTTCTCAGGAAGTTTGTGTCTTTGGGAGATATGGCGGGGACGATTCTTTTGACATTCCCTGGGTTCAGCAGGTTGTTGTGGAAGCAGCCCGAAAGAACGCTCATATATGCTTTGTTTTCATGAATACTCAGGAATTTCCAAGGGCAAGGGGATTGTCCAATATCCGCTTTCTTCCAGCTACTTCGGATCCGATCCGCAAACGCGCCTTTATCAATACTTGTGACGCGATGATTCACGGGCGGCAACGCGGGGAGACGCTTGGCCTCGCCTGCTTGGAGTTTGCCAGCGTGGGCCGGAAAGTGCTGACTTACTCGGGCTCCCCAGAGTTGGCTCATCTTGGAATTTTAGGGGAGGCGGGGTTGCTTTATACGAATGAAAGAGAGTTAAGGGATCTCTTGAAGCGACCGTCCGAAAGCTTTCGGCATGGGCAAAAATTTGCACATTTTTCTCCGGAACTTGTGATGAGGCAGTTCCAAAAGGTTTTCCTGAAGGGGACTAGCCCTCCCGTTTTGCAAAGATGTTAAGCTGTAAATCCATGTCTGCGTGAGGTCGAGTTTCGTAAAATGGAAGTGCTGGGCAATACTGTGTCTGAATCCAAGTACGGAACCCTAACTGTCGCAGGTGTGACAACAACTCGTCCAGACGCTGTTCACGGCCCACAAAGGAGTGGTATTCCACAAAAATCCGTGAGACGGATTTCAATTTCATCGATGCCAAAAGTACGTCTATTTCCGCGCCCTCAATGTCCATCTTCAGAAAGTCGATTGGTTCTTCAATCAGTGAATCAAGGGTGACCGAGCGCACCCTATAGGTGGCGCTAGGAAGTGTTACATGAGGTGTCAAACGACCGCTGTCCGCGCCAGAGGAATGGAAATCAATCTCACCAGCGGCAAGGGAAACCGCTGCTGAAACAAAATTAACTCGGTTCATGGAGTCTGCAGCCGGCAGATTCTTTTGGAGAATATCAAAGAGTTTAGGGTCAGCTTCTACGCAGGTGACTCGAGCGTTCGGGTAACGGAGCAGAAAAAAAAGACCGCTCAAGCCGCAGTTGGCCCCTAGATCAAGAATGCGCACTGGATTATTGGTGCAAGGAAAGTCGTAGATGCGGTCCTCCACAATCTCTTTGTAACTCCAGTAAAACGAGAGTGGATCAGGAACTCGGAAAGGGCGACCCGCCAGTTCCACGTTGACGTCCAAATGGCGTGGCAACTTGAGGAAGGGTTCCCAGCGCTGGAGAGGTGGAAGGGGTAGTGGGGGAAGCCGATCGTCTTTTCTTAGAGATTTTTTCTTAAACCAAGACAAGATACTTCTTTAACCCCGAAAACGCCCCAAACAAGCCAAAAGCTCGATCAAACCTATATGATTCCCAGCATCCTTCATTACATATGGTTGGGCGGGAGGCCTTTGTCACCTTTGGGGGAAAGATGCCTTGCCAGCTGGAAGAAAAATTTGCCGGATTGGCATATTCGCCGTTGGGACGAGTCCAACAGCCCCATGAGTCATCCTTTTGTGGCTAAAATGATGAACGAGGGAAAGTTTGCTTTTGCATCGGATTATATCAGGCTCCATGTCCTTTTGGAGTCAGGGGGGCTTTATTTAGACACTGACATGGAATTGGTCGGTGATGTCACCCCTCTTCTTCAAAAACCCTGCGTTCTGACTTTTATCTCGAGGCAAAACCGACCGAGCAAAAACTCAGCTGCTCTTGGTTTTTTGGCCAGTGTCGCAGGCCATCCTTGGATTGAGGAGTTGCATAACGGCTACAGGAATCTGCGGATAGCTCGAATGAACACGACATTGGCCACGGCAAGCCTCCGAAAACGTGGGTTACAAAAACTAAGCAACGATTCACCCGACCTGCCTTATTGGGATTTGGGTGACATTCGAATCTATCATTCTGATTTCTTTTATCCCTCGGTAGAACACCTGCCTATCCACCCTGTTCTTGGGGTTCACCATGCGGAGGGGAGTTGGGCGGGGCAGGAGGACCCTTTGCCGTGGTGGCGTCGTCTGCACGACCTTCGGTTAGACCGTAAAATCATACGACCGCTCGAAAGAGTCTTAAAAACCCTGCGCATATGAGCTACAAACTTACAACGCCGGTTAGCATTTTCTTTTACCGAAGGCCCGATCATTTGACTCGAGTTATGGAGAAAGTAAGGGAAGTCCGGCCAGCCGTTCTGTTCGGCATATCTGACGGACCCAAGACAGAAAACGTGGAGTCTCGAGTGGGGGTGGAGGAGTCACGAAAAACTTTTCGTGAGGCGATTGATTGGCCTTGCCGGTGGGAAGTACTAGAGCGGGAGAGCAACCAAGGCTCCTATCTCAGCGTATCCAAAGGGTTAGATTGGGTATTCGAAAAAGTAAACGAGACGATCATTTTGGAAGATGATACCGTGCCTGATACAAGTTTCTTTAGATTTACCGCCGAATTGCTCGAACGTTTTCGGGGGGATGAGCGCATTGGATCGGTCTGCGGAAGCAACTTCGATGCTCCTTCAGATTGGACGAGCGAAGCTAGTTATCGTTTTACAAGGTATCACCATGGGTGGGGATGGGGCACCTGGAAGCGGGCGTGGAGGCATTTTGACCGAGAGGAAAAACTTCTTTCAGAAATTCCAAGAATAAAAAAAGAGAACTGGATGAAACTATCCCGTAGGGAGTGGGCGTACTGGGGGAGGTGCTTCCAGCGAACGTACGCCCGCAAGTTAGACGCTTGGGATTATCGCTGGACACTTTCGCTATGGCTCCACAAAATGGTTTGTATTATACCAAAATTAAATCTCGTTCGGAATATCGGTTTTGATGCGTTGGGAACCCATACGGTTGAGACAAATTTTGCTGGCTTAAGCATGCATGATACACGTTCAGTGGAATTCCCTTTAATCCATCCGGAAAAAATGTCGTCAGACCGTTGCCTCGACGATCAAGTATTCCGCACCCACTACCAAAAATTAGAGGGCAAGAGAAATCTGTGGCAAAAGTTCTGGGCTCGCCTTTCTAAGCGAGGTGTTTTAGGGTGATTATGCTTCTTGGTGCGTCGGGCTATATTGGCAACGCGTTCTCAAATGAACTACACAAACGAAGAATCGAATTTCAAGCAATCTCGCGAACAAAATTAAATTATGAAAAATATTCAGTACTAAAAGAAGTTCTTAGCAGCCAAAAACCAAAGCTAGTGATTCATGCCGCTGGCTTTACCGGAAAGCCAAACGTGGATGCATGTGAAAGCCAAAGACAAGAAACAATTAAAGGCAACATAACTCTTACTCAGACAGTGGCTCAGGCTTGTGATGCTGCTGGAGTCAAACTGGGATATGTTTCATCTGGATGCATCTACACAGGAGTCAAAATTCTCCGCCAAGATAATTCAATTGGAATAGTGGATCGCTTGACAGAACCCCTGATCGAAGAGCAGCTAGGCCGAAGATCTCTTGCAATCCGAGGTTTTTCTGAGGCGGATAAACCTAATTTTACTTTCTTACAAAATAACTGCAGCTTCTACAGTGGAACAAAAGCTATTGCAGAAACAATAGTATCAGAATATCCTAATCCTTACATTTGGAGACTCCGAATTCCTTTTGATGAAGAAGATTCTTCAAGAAACTACCTTTCCAAACTTCAAAGATATGAAAAGCTCTATGACAACTGGAATTCCATAAGTCATCGAAAGGACTTTGTGATTGCGTGCCTTGACAGTTGGCAAAACGATATTCCAGGCGGCATATATAACATTACTAACCCGGGGTTCATTTCAACTCGAGAAGTCGTCGGTATGATTCAAAAAAAACTTCGGCCTGCATGGAAGCCTGAGTTTTGGGAAAACGATGATGCATTCTATCGCTTTGGGGCAATTACCCCACGATCGAATTGTATTTTAGATCCTCAGAAAATAATCACGGCAGGAATACAAATACGAACAGTTGGGGAAGCAATAGAAGAATCCTTAATGAAGTGGAAATCAGCTTAGAAAGGAAAGGCTAATGAATTATAGAAGTTTTACACCTAAAAGAATAACAGACCCTACGCCTTGGATAGGTCATATGCCCTTTGGCTACTGGTTAGTTGGGGCGACTAAACCGAACGTGATTGTTGAGCTTGGCACTCATTTAGGGAATTCCTACTTCACATTCTGCCAGGCTGTTGCAGACCACCAGCTTGCAACAAAGTGTTATGCAATTGACACATGGGAGGGTGACGTGCACGGCGGTTTTTATGGCGGGGATATTTGCAAATCCGTAAATCAATATAACAGCCAGCACTACATTGAATTCTCATCTTGTATGAGAATGACATTCGACTCAGCGTTACAAACCTTTAAGGACGGAGTAATCGATCTTTTGCACATTGACGGACTGCATACATACGAAGCGGTGCGACATGACTTCGAGTCATGGCAGCAAAAGCTTTCGCCTAACGCCATTGTCCTTTTCCACGATACCAACGTAACTAGCGAAGGTTTCGGTGTGCGAAAATATTTTCAAGAACTAAAAGTTAAATATAAGAATCATCTTGAGTTTACGCATTCCTATGGACTCGGCTTCATTCAAATCGGATCCGAAAGCATCGAAAAAGACAAAAGGTGCTTCCATGCAGGCTCTTCTGAACAACTTGCCATGATTGACTATTTTGAAAAAGCAGGCGCGGCCCTAGAAAAAAAGCACATACAGAATAAAAGAAACAAAAAACGCTTTTACAGGCGAGTTCTCAAAAGAGCAATTGATGTTACTCAAACCATTTGGCGTGGTAACCCTGAATGAGGCCAACATTCTCAATCAAGATTGCCTCCTACAAACGACCAGAATATTTAAGAGAAAGTATTGAGAGTATATTACGGCAAAGAATTCCATTTGACTCGATTGAAGTGTTCGAAAATGCCAGTGGTTTCGATGAAAGTCTTATTAGAGAACTGACTCACGCGGGTAGGGTGGATTTTAAAATCAACCAAGAGCGGGTTTCCCCAAATGAGCTTTTCTACTCAATGGCAACATCGGTCAATCCTCACGATTACGTATGCTTCTTTCATGATGACGATCGTTTGCATCCGGAGTTTTTGGAGGAAGTCGTTGGAAACATCGCACAGCATCCGGATTGTGCGTTGTATGCATCGAATGCAATGGTTATCGACTCCTTTGGTGGCGTGAAAGGAAAGCTCCTGCCCATAAAAGAGCTGCCTGTTGTAATGGAAGAGAGGCATGAGCTTGGGCTTTATTTAGCAGATAGCTTTTTGCCGTGCCCAGGAATCGTTTACAGAACAGCGGATTTCATTGCCCCAGCAGAACTTACAAAAACCTATGGAAATTATTGGGATGTGGTTTTTTATGGGGAAGTCGCAAAATCAGGCGGGGTCTTCCTCGATGGCCGGGCTTTGTTTGACTACCGTAGGCACAATGGCCAATTATCCAATCACACGAAATGGATTCATGAGGATATGGCATGGCAGTATTTCGAATCCCTTTGCTCCTCGGATAAGGAATCATCGAAAGCAGTCGAAAAAAAAGCGAAGGCAAGAATCACCCAAAGGTGGATTAATGCATGGCTTGCTAACGAGGTCAAACAGCTTCCTTTCGATTGGAATCGCCTTTGCATTACGACAGTTCACAAGTGCCTGAGGAACAATAAAAAAGCACTCTTAAAAAGCTCGTTTGTGGAGCTAAATAAATTCTTCAGGCATGCCCACAATTTTTAGGCATGGAGTCGTTTTGATTTAACGAAGGCTCTGCAAAAAATAGTGACCGGCTCTTCAGTGAATTGTTTTTTGTTGCAGGACCACCTTGCTAGGGGCGGTGCTGCGCGGGCCGCAACCCGGTGGCTTGATCTGCAGCATTCGAACGGTTTGAGAATCCGGAAAGTTGTTGGGGATGTAAATCCGGAAGGCGGGCATCATCTCACCGGCAAGCCACCCCGCGGGTGGCGCCGGGTCGTTGAGTGTTTCACAGGCCAAAAGAAAGAAAGAAAAAAAAAGGTTGGGCAACGGCTCGGCGAACTGCTGGCCAAGGAAAGTCCCGACTTCGTCTGGTTTCATAACATTGCGGGTGGAGGAAAATGGGGATGGTCGGAAGAGATGATTTCGTTAGCACGAGAAAGTTCCCCCGTGATCTGGACTTTACACGATATGTGGGCGTTGGGGGATAGGGAGCCGTATTGGGCTGAAAGTGAGAAGGCTGAAAGGTATGAAAGTTCGCCCGTTCGGCGTATTGTGAATTTGAAAGCTGAGCATCGATTCGTCCTGACAGCGCCTTCCCGATGGTTAGCTAATCTTGCCTCAAAACTTACAGGGTCAAAATGCCGCTTCTTGCCGAACCCAATTAATTTAAGCATCTATTCTCCGGGGGACCGTCAACAAGCGAGGGGCAGGCTTGGGATAAAAAGCAGTGGGTTGGTTGTTCTGGCCGGTGCAGATTCCCTCAAGGACAAACGGAAGGGGATGGACCTGTTGTTTGAGGCATGGTCTGAGATCCCCAAGGAACAGGCCACGTTGGCTCTTTTTGGCCGGAATGGGGAAACAAGTGAGGGGAAGATCTATCTGGGATCGATCGAGTCGGATATCCAGATGGCGGATGCCTACCGAGCAGCCGATCTGTATGTGCATCCCGCTAGGCAGGAAAATGCGCCATGCACGGTTCAGGAATCTCTGGCCTGCGGGACGCCCGTGCTCGCATTCCCAGTGGGCGGGATTCCGGAAATGGTTGTACCTAGCGAAACAGGGTTTCTGGCCGCCAAGCTATCCCCGGAATCGCTTGCCGAGGCCTTGTCTTCAGCCTTGGCGGATACAGAACAGCTGAGGGAAATGCGGGAGAGGTGCAGGAAATACGCCGAGGAAATCTGGAACCCGGAAAAGTTGATGAGGCAATTTGCAGAGTTGGCTCGTGAACTGATGGCCGAGAGCCGATAATGAGAAGGGAGTATCAGTGGTCGGTGGGCGGAAGGCGATGGTCGATGGACTAGCTTGGGCGAGGGAAAGCCGCCAACGTTTCGCTGATCACATAATCCCGTAGCTTCGGGATCGTGTGGTGTTGAAGGACAAGTTTTCGGCCGGCCTCGGCCATCTGCGGTAGCTGAGCCTTCAAAGAAAGTGCGTGTTCCAAGGCTCGAGTGAGACCCCCGGGTTCGGGAGCAAAGTAGAAGCAGTGCTTGCCGTGGATTGGGGCTTGGTACTGAAGAATAGTTGGGTAGGTCATGAGCGGAACTGACCCTGCGAGCATAGCCTCGTAGTGACGGAAGCAGTCCCAGCCCATTCCTGGGGGGGAAAGGCAGAGATGGGATTCTGTAAGAGCTTTGTGGTAATCCGCAGGGTTCATACGATCACAAATCAGGAAGTTGCAACGGCGTTTTTCAGCAAAAGCGCGTGCCTCTTGGGCGAGCCTCTGCCGAATTCCCTTCTCATGAAGATCACCAGCAAAAAAAAGGTCCCACTTTTTTTCGCTAGGGGAGGGGAAATCAAGATTAGATGCCTCAGGTAATCCTAGACTGATCGGCATCAATTTCGAGATGTCACGGATTTTTGGGGAGGAGGGGTCGAAGAGCGAAAGAATACGGCGAGCTCGACGATTCGACTGAAGGTTACCACCTGAGGCAGTGAAGATGTCTTTCAGGGCGATTTCTGGGAGAGGATGAAGTTCCCTGACAAAACAGCGGTGAGCTCGACGATAGTACCATTCAGACCCAGGCAGGATGCGACCGCAATCGGAGCGGTTGATGAGTGCGATCGGAATGTTTTTCTGGACTAGTTTTGAAAACATTAGTAATTGGGCAAGTTCATCGGGGCGGGATAGGAAGGACTTAAGAGATTGTCCCAAGCCCCGCATCCATCCTGCGCCTTCAGGGAAGAAGGACTTTTCCCGAAAGGAAACGACGGCCAGATCAAAAGATTCATTATCCAGACGCCGAAGAGTTTTACATAGCTCCGGCCATCGGGAGGAGGGGGAGGAGCGGGAATAAACAAAGGTACCTGCCGAACCGCGGGGGAATAAGTCCAGCGGTGATTGGCCAGCCTCCAAAACAAAGATATTCATATGATTATTCTGTGAATGACATATTGCAGGGATTCACTAGGTTTTGAATACATTGAAATCGAATCAGTTAAAAGATCCGTTTCAAAGAGCTTGGTTAGCAGTTCCGTTGGCGGGGTTGGTTTTCTACTTTTGTCTTTTGAAGAGCCTGTGGAGTGCGAACAGGGACCTAGAGATTGGGAGTAAGGACAAGAGCCTGCTGGTTGCTTTTTATCCGTGGTACACTTGGGAACATTCGACGCTCTACGGGCTCGTACTGCGGACACTTTATAATTTTGAATATAGTTCCACCTATAAAGCTAATAAAATAGCCGTTAGGTCAGTAGGTATCTGGTAAGGTGTCCGCCCATTGAAGATTCTTGGCATTTCTGCTTTTTATCATGATTCCGCCGCTGCGCTGGTGGTGGACGGGCGGATTGTGGCCGCGGCGCAGGAGGAGAGGTTTACTCGGAAGAAGCATGACGAATCTTTCCCAGTCCGCGCGGTGGATTATTGCTTGAAGGAAGCCGGAATCGAAGCGAAGGATCTGGATTACGTCGCTTTCTACGAAAAGCCTCTTTTGAAATTTGATCGGCTTTTGGAAACTTATCTTGCTTTAGCGCCTGCTGGGTTTCCCTCGTTTCTTCGAGCCGTGCCAGTTTGGCTTAAGGACAAACTGTTTCTTCCAAAAAGAATGAGAGAGAAACTTCCTGGATACACGAAGCGGTTCGTTTTCCCTAGTCACCACGAGTCCCATGCGGCCAGTGCATTTTTCCCCTCCCCCTTTCAGGAAGCGGCCATCCTGACGATGGACGGAGTGGGGGAGTGGGCCACGGCCAGTATTGGAGTCGGCAAAGGAAACAAAGTCCAATTACTGAAAGAGCTGCATTTTCCGCATTCCTTGGGGCTTCTTTATTCGGCTTTCACCTACTTCTGTGGATTTCGAGTGAATTCGGGAGAGTACAAACTGATGGGGTTGGCCCCTTATGGGGAGCCGGTCTATGCGGACATGATCCGAAAGCACCTAGTGAGGATCTTCGATGACGGCTCGATTTGGATGGATCAGTCCTACTTCAACTATGCGGGGGGGCTCACGATGACCTCGAAAAAGTTTGATGGGCTCTTTGGTGGTCCGCCTCGAAAGAAGGAGTCTCCCATTGGAAAGAGGGAGATGGATCTGGCCGCCTCAATTCAAGTGGTGACGGAGGAGGTGATGCTGAAGATGGCTCGACACGCGCATCAGCTGACGGGAATGAAACATCTTTGTCTAGCGGGTGGGGTGGCTCTCAACTGTGTGGGGAACGGAAAGCTTCTGCGGGAGGGACCATTCGAAGATATCTGGATTCAGCCTGCATCGGGGGACGCGGGTGGGGCTCTGGGAGCTGCTCTCTTTACCTGGTACCAACTCCTGGAAAAGCCTCGCACACTGATGAAGGAGGATTCAATGCAGGGATCATACCTAGGGCCGGAACCAGAGGATCAGTCCACCCGAGCTTTTCTTGAAAAGGAAGGGGCAAAATTCAGTCACATTCCGGATGAGGCCAAACTGTGTGACGAGGTGGCTGGCCTGATTGCCTCTGAGAAAGTGGTGGGATGGGTAAATGGAAGAATGGAGTTTGGGCCGCGGGCTCTGGGGGCCAGAAGCATTTTAGGAGATGCCCGAAGCGAAAAGATGCAGACGCAGATGAATGTCAAAATCAAGTTTCGGGAGTCATTTCGTCCCTTTGCGCCCTCCGTGATGGAAGAGAGGGCGGCTGACTGGTTCCAAATCGACCCAGAACATCGCAGTCCTTACATGTTACTGGTCGCACCGGTTTTAGAAAAGCACAGGGAAAAATCATCCAGTAACGGAAAGATAGGATTGGATCGGGTGAAGGAGAGGAGATCCAGTCTGCCGGCCATCACCCATGTGGATTACTCCGCACGTTTACAGACGGTGGGACAGGGGAGCCTATATAGAAAACTTTTGGAGGCCTTTGAGAGAAAAACGGGTTCCCCGGTGATCACTAATACAAGCTTCAATGTCCGGGGAGAGCCGATTGTCTGCACGGGCGAGGAGGCCTATCGATGCTTTCTAAATACTGACATGGATGCCTTGGTGATCGGAAACTTTCTGCTTCTAAAAGAAGAGAATGCCACCGCCAGTGGCGCGGCCCGCGCGGAGTATCTTAAAGGATTCGAGTTGGACTAACCTATGATTGCCATTCAATGGAATCCCTCCAAGAAACAGCTCAGGCAATTCGCCAGAATCTGGTTTCCTGCCTTTTGCGGTCTGGTGGGCTATTCAATAGGTCATAAGACTGGTCATTGGAGTGAGGTAGAGATCGGATGGGTTCTCGCGGGGCTGCTCTCGGTCGGGGGTCTTGTCTTGCCGGTTTTGATACGGCCGATATTTGTTGGATTGATTCTGCTGACGTTTCCGATCGGTTGGGTGGTTTCTCACCTGCTTCTTGGCCTAATCTTTTACGGGGTGGTGACTCCGATTGGTTTAATTTTAAGGATCATTGGGCATGATCCTCTGCAATTGAAAAAACCAAGTGGAAATTCGGTCTGGAAGACCTCAATTGGCAAAACGGACGCCACCCGCTATCTTCGACAAAGTTAATGAACGAGAAAAGACCGTCCGATTTCGAAAAGCAGGCCGCCGAGGCCGGAGGTGGATTTTTCAGCGAATTCTGGGTTTTTCTCAAGGAGAACAAAAAGTGGTGGCTTCTCCCTATACTCTTGGCGTTTTTACTGATGGGAGCGCTTCTTCTGGCTGGTGGCACGGGGGCGGCGCCATTCATCTACACACTCTTCTGATACTTTTCGGTCAATATTCAAGCTTTCCGAATCGTGAGCCCATCCAATCGAGCGCATAAGGGATTAGCGATTTTTCTGGGGGTAGTGGTGGCGCTAGGACTGGATTTCGGAGTTCGGCAAATTTATGTGAAGATTCGAAAAAAACCACCCGTGGACAAACCTGGGTTGAGAATTTCCGATCCCCTCTTTCACCACGGGATTAAGCCAAGCTCACAGGGGGTGGATATTTTTGGCCCCTACTCTGCGCCGTACTTCAGCAACTCGCTTGGATTACGAGATGCAGAAATTCGAAATATCCCACTTGTCGGAGAAATTCCTAGAATTCTGTTTATTGGGGATTCTTTTACCGAGGCAGGGCCGATTCCTTGGGAGAAAACGTTTGTCGGCAGGGTTGCCACCGGGCTGAAACCGAAAGGCATTGAGGTCCTGAACGCAGGCGTGGCCTCCTACTGCCCTACTACGGAGCGGGTGAAACTGCGGTATTTACTGAAAACACAGGGACTGAGGGTTGATCGAGTAGTGTTGTGCCTAGATATTTCCGACTTAAAGGACGAGTTCTACTATGAGGAGGGGGCGGATGGGAAGGTCCAGCAGGTTGCGTATGGACCTTTTTGTGAGAAAGCAAAGAAACTGCAGAGAGCCGACGCAATCTGCGACTGGTTGGAAACTCGTGTAGAGAAGAATTTTGTTATTCTCGGTGCGATTATCAGAAATAGCCGGCTTACTTGGAGGAGACATGCCAGTTCGACAGGGGTGGTGGAGTACGATGCGATTCCCGAATGGGCCTACAACTGGCCGGACTACCGAGGACCGTATGAGGGGTTGGTCGAGAAAGGTCTGACTCGAACCAAATCGGAGATGACTCTATTGGCCCAAGAGCTCAAGAAGTTGGGAGTGCCCTTAACGCTGGTGGTCTATCCTTGGCCGCAGCAGGTAAAAGCAGGGACTCGACCCTCTCGGTGCGAGAGGGAGTGGTCAAGCTGGGCTCAAGAGAATAATGCCCAATTCATCAGTCTGTTTCCTGTTTTCGTAAACAAGGAGCCATCAAGCCAAGTGATCGCTAAATATTATTGGAAAAACGATGCGCACTGGAATGAGGAGGGGCATCGGCTGGTGGCAGATGCCCTGCTTGAGAGCAATGGCGGGATTCAGATTCCGAAAAAAACAAAAAACTAATTTCGAGAGGCGGCCAGCCTTCTTTTGAGTTCTCGTGCCATTTTTAGGCGGGGCCATGCTTGCCGGCGAATTTCGGCAAATCCGGAGAGTGTAATCGATTCGTAATTCAATATGCGGGGAGAGATGGTGGACCCGTTGATTAGATTCCGGAAGCGATAGAGCAGTTTAGCCAACTTAACGGAAAAGGATTTTCGGTTAACGTCGGGAGTGGAGTTTTCTCGTTTTCCGCCGATGTGGCGTGGGGCCAGCTGATCTGGGTGCCAAACGAAGATGCCGATAGGCAAACGAGATACGGTTAGTCCCCATCCTTTTTTAAACTGACGGCGAATCCAGACATGATCGCCTGCCATGCGGAATTCTGAGGGAAAAGGTTCCCGTTCCCATACATGGCGGTGGTAGAGAAGAGAGCAGGTTTGGACGGGCATCTGGTAATCGGCGTCGATCGGGCGGGGAACAGTGATCTGGTTGAAGAGATAGAGGAAATTTAGGTGTTCATCGAGCATGATGGTGGGGCCGAAGACGGCGTCGGCTCCGGTTTGATCAAGTCTTTGAAGGGCGTGGGCTAGGCCCGCGCGGTCGTACTGCTCGTCGGCGTTTAAGTGCCCGAGGATCCGACCACGTGCGGTAGCCATGCCCTTGTTTAGGGCATCGTACATTCCCTTGTCTGGCCCTGGAATGAGGCGGATATCTTTCTGCTGCTTCAGGTATTCCAGAGTTCCATCCGTACTACCCCCATCCACCACGATATGTTCGTAGTTTCGTCTTTTGAGGGAGTGACGAACCGACTGAACGCAGAGCTCGATCCAACGAACTGAATTAAAGACCGGCGTGACGATCGAGATGTCCATCTGAGATTAGTTGGAACTGATGCCCTGCTGGGCGGCCATCCCAGCAAAAAGACCTTTTTTGGCGATCAGGGCAGAGAAAGTTCCACGCTCCGCAATTCGGCCAGCATCTAGGACCACGATTTCGTCCATATTGGCGAGGGTGGAAAGGCGGTGAGCAATGCAGAGAACGGTGCGACCCTCTTCAAGCTGATCGATGGTTTTTTGAACTTCGGTTTCCGAGTCGGCATCTAGGGCGGCGGTGGCTTCGTCGAGGATGAGGATAGGGGCGTTCCGTAAAAAGGCGCGGGCTAGACTGATCCGAGCCTTTTGGCCGCCCGAAAGCATCACACCTCTCTCCCCCACCCGCGTTTCGTAGCCCTTGGGAAGAGCTTTGATAAAGTCGTAGGCGAAAGCTTTCCGAGCCGCCTCCTCTATTTCAGCGCGGATAGCCCCCAATCGCCCCAGGCCGATGTTCTCCGCAACCGATGCGTCAAAAAGGACTACATCCTGGCTGACTAACGCGATTTGGGAGCGTAGGTCACGAGAGTGAATTGTGCAAAGATCTCGACCGTCCCAACGAATATGGCCTGAGGTAGGCTGGTAAAAACGGGGGAGCAGATTGATGAGACTGCTTTTGCCAGAGCCACTGGCTCCAGCAATGCCGAGTTTAAATCCTTTAGGAATTTCTAGGGAAATTTCCTTCAAGACGTGGTCGTGACCGTAATCGAGATAAACCTTTTCGAGTTGTAGACCTTTCGAGAGGGGAAGAAGCGGAGTGGGTGCAGTTGGCTCTTGAACGCTCGGATTCAATGAAAGAAAAATTTCCAGTCGATCGCAACTGACGGTAGCGGAGACGAGATCCACGTGCATCTGGGCAAGACGTTTGACAGGGCTGGGAAGCATGATGAGGCCTGTAAGAAAACCGACGAAATCTGAGACCGACTGATTCGTTGCGAAAACCACAATAATGAATACCCCCAAGCCTAGTGTGCTGATGACTTCGATAACGGGATTGACCAGTTTCCCTGCTTGGGTTTTTTTGACCTCGAGATTGACCAACTTCAGACTTTCATCTCGGTAACGGTCGAGTTGAAACTTTTCGAGTCCGTATGCCTTGATTAGTCGAATCCCAGAAAGAGCTTCGATCAAGCCGCTGCCTTGGCTGATGCCGACGGAAATAGATTTGCGGGCAATTTGCTTTAATCGATTTCCGACGATGAGGATAGGAAGGGTGACTAAGGGGAGAATGACGATTGCGGCTAGGGTTAACTTGGCATCGATCATAATCATGCCACCCAAAATACTGAGAAGGGTGATGGGTTCTTTGATGAGATCGCTGAAGCCGTTATTCATAGCATCGAAAATACGGCGGGTATCGCCAGAGATGTGGGTCGTGAGATCGCCAAGGGTAGATTTATTGAAGTAGTCCAGGGAGAGGGAGTGGAGTTTTTCGAGGACTCGGAGTTGCATGTCCCGAACAACTCGGGTGCTGACCCAAGACATGCAGTAGGCGCTGAGATAGCTGGTGCCGGAGCGGAGCAGCATGAGTAGGGGGAGAAATAGGATAGCGCCCGTTATCTGAAGGGGGGTGATGGGTTGGCCTGAGCGGGGGAGAACTTTTTCAATGGCTTCGGCAAATTCGTAAGAAAAACGTGTAGCCAAGGACTGGGGATCTACTTGCCCTACCACGACAGGAGAGGGGCTTAATCTTTCAAACAGAGTCTTGGTCGCCAGAACGAAAGCACCATTGCTGACTCCAAATAAGAGGGCCAACCCAACGGCCGCTAAGAAGCGGGTTCGGTA
>Ga0247832_1003441_pt1 | contig 21668 bp, 10 predicted proteins | sample LaCruzMarch2015__10_FD_192407 | JGI IMG/M metagenome (GOLD analysis project Ga0247832, IMG submission 192407) | Freshwater microbial communities from meromictic Lake La Cruz, Castile-La Mancha, Spain - LaCruzMarch2015_4m | ecosystem: Environmental > Aquatic > Freshwater > Lake | place: Spain... | reverse complement strand
CAGGCAGCCCAACAGCACCGCCTCGGCACTCAATCGCATCTACAGCGCTGACCCCAGCATCATCCAGGGCAAGCTCACGGCCAACGGTCAGGTGCTGCTGATCAATCAGAACGGCATCTTGTTCGACCGCGGCGCGCAGATCAACACGCAGTCCCTGATCGCGGCGACCCTGAACCTGAAGATGTCGAATGCCGACTACCTGGCGGGCCAACCGTTGTCAAAGGGCGGGCTCACCACGCCGGCCTTTGAAGGGGCCTATGACGACAGCGGAGCGTTCATGTCGCTGCGTGCCGATGGCAGCCTGCCGGCCAAGGTGGGCATCGGCGAGCACGGGCCAGCCGACGCGCCAGCGCCCACCATCAATGCGAATGCCGGCGGCGCCATCATGGTGTTTGCGCCCAGCATCAACAACCAGAGCAGCCTGATCAGCTCGCCGGACGGGCAGGTGATTTTGGCCGCTGGCGCCAAGGCCTACCTCGCGCTCAACGACGATCCCAACGACCTGACCCTGCGCGGTTACCGCGTCGAGGTCGAGGCCGCCGCCGACGGTCCGGGCGTGAACCTCAGCAGCCTGATCCGCAACGCCGGCAGCATCAGCGCCGATCGTGGCAACGTGACGCTGGCCGCACTGGCCATCAACCAGGAAGGGCGCATCTCGGCCAAGACCGCGGTGCAAACCAACGGCTCGATCTATCTGAAAGCGCGTACCAAGGACAGCGCGCAGTCGGGCACCGTGTCGTTCAAGCAAGGCAGCACGACCGAGGTGATGCCAGACACCGCCGACAAGTCCACGGTGGCCGACAGCGACAGCTATGTGGCCAACCGCGGGGTGATCGATGTGGTGGGCCGCACCATCGAGAGCGCGGGCACCATTCAGGTGGCCGGCGGGCGCATCGCGCTCAATGCGTCTGACACCACCGACGCCACAGGCGCACGGGTTTACCTGGCAGAAGGCAGTGTGACCAGCGTGGCCGGTGCCTGGGCCGATGTCGATTACCAGAAAAACCTGCAGACGCTGCGCGTCACGTCCAACGAGCTGAAGAATTCTCCCAACCAGAAAAACAGCTTCATCAAGGGTGCCACCGTCATGGTGGATCTGCGCGAGGGCAACAACATCCTGTCACTTGACGGCTACCGCGCCATCGTGCCGCGCACCGTGGCTGAAAAAGCGGCTGTGGGTGGCGAGTTGCAGATCGGCTCCAGCGGCTCGGTGATACAGCGCACTGGCTCGCTGCTCGACGCTTCGGGCGGTGGCTACCGCTATGACGGCGGCTTTGTGTCGACCTCGCAGCTGCTGGGTGCCGACAACAAGGTCTACAACATCTCGACCGCACCCGAGCAACGCACCTACACCACGCTGCTGGGTTACTACGAGAAAAACTACGAGCGCTGGGGACAGACCGACCGCTTGATCGACCCGCTGGGGCTGGCGCGGGTCTACAACCCGGCCTACGTTCAGGGTCTGGCGGGCGGCTCTATCAACATCAACTCAGCCGCCGGCCTGGTGCTGGACGGCACCTTGAAAGGCGGCGTCACGGTGGGCCCGCGCCAGCTGAGCAAAGCACCCCTGGGCGCCAAGCTGACCATTGGCGAATACGTGCCGTCCACCAAGAGTTTCAGCACGTCCCAGCGCATTGGCAACCTGATGCTGCGTCAGCAAGTGGCCGACACGCTGGGCGCCGGCTTTTCGTCGTCTTCTGAGTTGAGCGACGCACAGCGCGACGTGCTCAATCTGGCATCCGAGCAGTTGTTCGGCAAGGCCAGCCAGAGCGCTGATGGTCGGGTCGAGACCGGCTTTGGCGAGGTCGAGCTGAACATCGATGGCCGCATCGAAGTGCCCGCGAATGTGAGCCTGGTGTCGGATGTGGGTGGCAAGCTCACGCTGCGCTCGCCACAGATCGACATCGCCGGCGACATTCGCCTGCCGGCTGGCACGCTGCTGATCCGCCCGACGCTGCCCCAGACAGAGTTCATCACGCCCGAACTGGGCACCACCACAGAGCGGGTGACTGTGCGTCGGGGGGCCGAGTTGTCGACAGCGGGTGTCTGGATCAGCAACGCCAGCCGCACCGGCGATTTCGTGGGCGACCCGCTGCCTTCGGGGCGGCTGAGCGCCGACGGCAGCACCACCACGTCGGCCATCAACGGCGGCAACATCACCATCCAGATCGACGACCCTGAATTTCAGACGCGGCTGGAGGCGGGCAGCTCGCTGGATGTGGGCGGTGGCGGCTCGATCAACCGCCGGCAGGTGGTCACCGGCGGCAAGGGTGGCAAGCTCAAGATCGCCAACGGCGTTGCCAATCAGATCAGTTCTGACTGGCTGCAGGCCGATCTGTCGGGCTTTGCAATCGGCAACGGCGGCGAACTCGAGCTGAACCTGTCGCGTGCCGAAATCGGCGGCTCGGGGCCGCTTTCGAGTTCGACTACCCGTTTCATGCCTGAGCTGTTCTCGGAGCGCGGTTTTTCAAAGGTCACCATCAACGCCACCGACAGCATCGAGATCGCGAAGGACACGGCGCTGACGGTGCAGCAAAAGAATTGGGTGGTCGATCCGCTGCTCGCCGCGCAACTGCCCACGGGTGGCGATCTGTCGGCGATTACCTCGACGCAGTTGCTGCCCGACTGGAAGCGCAGCGCCGCATCGCTGGCGCTCAATGCCAAAGGCGGCGGCGCCACGGGCGTGTCCGAATTGGTGATGAACGAGGGCGCGAGCATCCAAGCCGATCCGAAGGCCGAGATTTCGCTGTCGGCTGTCAACGCGCTGGATGTGAACGGAAGCATCACCGCCCCGGGCGGGCAGATCACCTTGGCGTTGAATGGTCCGGAGGACTTGTCAGCGCCTGACTTGCAGATTGGCGGCAAGGCACGCCTGTCAACCCGTGGCGTGTTCGTGCAGACCCCCAATGACGTGGGCCTGACGCAAGGCACGCTGGTGGGCGGCGGCACCGTGACCGTGAGCGCAAAGAATGCGGGCGTGCTGATTGACGACGGCGCGCAGATCGACGTGAGCGGGGTCAACCAGACGGTGGACTTCGTGGGCACCAATGCCACGGCAGCCACGCGGCAGGTGCTCGATGGCCACGCTGGCAACGTGATCGTCAAATCGCAGGGCGTGGCCGTGCTCAACGGGAGGATGCTGGCGCAAGGCGATGCGGATGCCGCATCCGAAAAGAGGGAGCGCTCGGCATATGCCGCCGGCGGCAGCTTCGCGCTCGAGTTGAACGCGCCGGACGGCCAGACGGAAAGGCCGGCGGAACGGCGCATCGTGGTCAGGGCCCATGGCGGCACTGCCTCGGCCGCGCCGAGCACAGCCGAGGCGACGGTGGAGACGGTTGACGGCGTGGTGAACGTCGCTGCGCTGACGGATGCCGGCTTCGAGAAGCTGCGGCTGCAGTCTGAAAACCGCATCGAGTTTCAGGGTGAATCGACGCTGAAGTTCGACCGCGGCATTCGTCTGGATGCGCCGCTGATGGACATGGCGGCGGGTGCGAAGACCACGCTGCTGGCCTCATCGACGGTGTCGATGGGTCAGTCGCTGGGGCCGCGGCTTTCCGTCGATGGCGGTGAAGGCACGACATGGCAAGTTGTCGAGGGTGTGGCCAGCCCAGTGCTGGCCAGACGAAGCGGTGACGGCGGTGAACTGATGACCGTGAAGGCCGGTTCGGTCAACCTGTATGGCAACTTCGCGATCAATGGGGCGAAGTCGACGCGCATTGAAAGCGACAACGACATCCAGTTCATCGGCAGGCCGGTGACGTTTGATTCGACCACCGGCGGTCAACAGTACTCCCGGCAAATCGGTGGTCTCAACAGCGCAGGCAACATCGAGCTGGTGTCCGCGCAGGTGTATCCGGCCACGCGCACCGAATTCACGGTGTCGGTGAAAGACCAGCCGGGTGAATCACTCAAGCCAGGCGGCAGCATCACGGTGGCGAGGAAACTCGATGAGAAAGGCGATGTCAAAACGCCAGGCAGCGTCTACTCGGCCGCTGGCACGGTGACGCTGGCCGCGGACGCGATCACCCAAGCGGGCCGCTTGCTGGCACCGCAAGGCGAGATCAACCTGCTGGCAGGCAGCCAGCTCGCACTCGCAGACGGCAGCCTGACTTCGGTGTCTGGCGGCGACATGACGGTGCTTTACGGCACCACCTTGAACGGATTGACCTGGCGCTACACCGATGGGGCAGTGACCTCGACCCTTGACGCGGTCAGTGCCAAAGGCAAGGGCATTGCGTTCAGCGGCTCGAGCATCGATGTGAGCCAGGGCGCAGCGGTCGACCTGAGCGGCGGTGGCGACGTGATGGCGGTCGAGTTTGTGGCCGGCAACGGCGGCGACACCGACATCACCCTGCGCGACAACACCTACGCCATCATCCCCAAGGCCAAGCTCGCAGCCATGCCGTTCGACAGCCACACCCAGTCGCTGAAGGACCCGGGCTTTGGCTTTGCGCTGGGCAACGGGCGTGACGGCACGCTCTACGACAGCATCAATATTGGCTCGGGCACGCTGGTGCCAGCGGGCGACTATGTGTTGCTGCCGGCACGGTTTGCGCTGTTGCCTGACGCTTACCTGGTCGAGCTGAACACCGCTGCGACCTACCGCAACCTGCAGCCCAGCCAGGTGGCCTACCTGGCCAATGGCCAGACGGTGGCCGCAGGCTTTCGCAGTGCAGCCGGCACCTCGGTGAAGGAGTCGCAAAGCGTGGGCGTGGTCGTGAGTCCGGGCGAGGCCGTGAAGCGGTCGTCCGACTACACCCAAAGCGGTGCAGACTTCTTTGCCGATGCGGCCGTGCGTGGTCGTGTCGCCGCACCGCGCGCGCCATGGGACGCCGGTCGGCTGACGATAGAAAACGCCACGGCCTTGTCGCTGGCGGGATCGTTCGCCACCGCAGCCAGCACTTCGCCAACCCAGGGCCAGGGGCGCATCGCCGAGATCGACATCTCGGGTGAGCGCATCGCGGTGGTCGACTCGGTGGCGAACGCCACCGTGGACTCGGGCTACCTGAAGATTTCGGGCGACTCGCTATCGAACCTCAATGGCAGCGTGCTGCTTGGCGGCGTGCGCGAAGACACGGACACCGGCATTCGCATCACCACCCGGGCCACCGAGGTGCTGGTGGCCAATTCAAGCGCGGGCGCGGTGACAGTGCCCGAGCTGATGATCGCGGCCAGCGACCTCATCGACGTGCGCGCCGGCAGTTCGCTGTCGGGTTCGGGCTCGGTCAGCGGCAAGGCGCCGGCCGTGATCACCACCGAAGCCTCAGGCGCGCTGGTGCGTTTGAGCAACGGCGAGCAGACCCTGGTGAACCGCGGCACCGCCAGCGATGCCACCGGCGATGTGCTCGTGGCCGCAGGTGCGAGCCTGAGCGCCGACAAGTCGGTGCTGATCGACGCCACCCGATCAAACGAATTCCGCGGCCAGCTGCGCGTGGGTGGTGAGTCGGGTGCCGGCGGCTCGCTGGCCTTGAGCTCGGTGCAGGTGAACCTGGGTGACACCACCCGCGCCACCGGCGCGCTGAGCGGGCTGGTGCTGTCCAACACCGATTTGGCTGCGTTTGCGTCGCTGGACGAACTGGTGCTGCGCGGCTATGGCGCGATCGATTTGATCGGCAGCTCGACGATAGGCTCGGCCAGCTCAGGCCGGTTGACGCTGGACACCCCGCTGTTGCGCGGCGTGGCCGCCACCGACGGGCTGGCACCGGTGGTTTCGATCGCGGCGCAAGAGCTGACCTGGTTGAACTCTTCTTCCCAAACAGCGGTTGCCAGCGCGGGTTCGGGCAGCTTGAATCTGAGCGGCGAGCGCGTGGTGATTGGCGGCGGATCGAAGGCGATTTCTGGTTTTGCATCGACCGTGGTGAGCGCGACGCAAGCCGTGGTCAGCGAAGGCCAAGGCGACTTGCAAACCACCGGCACGTTGGCGCTGCAAACGCCCGAGTTGTTGGCTCGCGGCGGGTCGAATCAGTCTGTGGTGTCGCAAGGCGGGCTGAGTCTGGCCGCGCTTGACGCTGGCGTGACCACGGCCAGCGCATCGGCGGCTTCAGCCGATCTGGGCGGGCGCATCAAGCTGCAAGGCGCGGGTGTGGACATTGCCTCTGCGGTGACAGCACGTTCGGGCGGAATTTCGGTGGTCTCCACAGGCGCTGCGGATGTGACGCTGCGCTCGGGTGCCTTGCTCGACACCCGTGGTGCGGCCAAGGACTTCAATGGCACGGTGGTGACCGCTGGCGGCGGATCGGTCGCGCTGCTGGCGTCTGGTGGGGCGGTTGAGGTGCAATCGGGTGCCCGGGTCGATGTGTCTGCGGCGCCCGAGGGTGGCGCGGCGGGCCGCGTGAACATTCAGGCCACGACTCTCGCGCTGGCGGGTGAACTGGCTGGCCAGGCCAACGCGGGTGAGCGTTCGGGTTCGGCGTCGCTGGACCTGGGCTCGCTGGCAGACTTTTCGGCACTCAACACGGCCTTGAATGCCGGCGGCTTTGCCGAAGAACGGCAGCTGAGGTTGCGCAGTGGTTCGATCGCCGTGGGCGCAGCGGACGACGTCGCCGCGCGCCGGGTGAACCTGGCAGCCGATGCAGGCAGCATCACGGTCGCTGGCACGGTGGGCACGGGTGACGCCAAGGGCGGAGCCCGCGTGCACCTGTACGCCGACAGCGACCTGACCCTGGCCGCAGGCAGCCAGATCCTGGCGCAAGCCAGCGATGCCGGCGCGCGTGGAGGCGAGGTGCGGGTGTCAACCCGCAATGGCGCGCTGAGCTTTGACAGCGCAGCCACCATCGATGTGCGAGCCGGTGAGGAAGGCCCCACCGGTTCGGTGATCTTTGGGGTGGGTCGCGACGACAGCAACACCATGCGCACGGCCACGCTGGCCGGTACGGTCAAGCGCTACAGCGCCAATGGCGATCAGGCAGCTTCCGTCGATCTGGAGGCCACGCGCACCTACAGCGTTTCGGGCAGCAGCCTGAGCGATGGAGACATTGCCGGCTTTGCGGCCGACCATGAAGCCTTCATGCTGGCGGACAACTCCGCCTTGGTGGCCAATCTGCGTGATGAACGCGGTGCGCTGGCAGGTGCTCGGGTGACCGGCGGCACCGAAGTCACAGCAAGCAGTGCGCTCAACCTGGCTACCGCCTGGGACCTGACCGATTCGCAATGGCTGGCGGGCGGTGCGCCTGGCACCCTGACCGTGCGCTCGGCTGGCAACCTGACGATCAGCCAGTCCATCGGCATGCCCAACGACGATCTGTTGGATGGCGACACCTGGAACATGCGTTTGGTGGCCGGTGCCGATCTGGCAGCTGCCAATCCGCTGGCGACGCTGAGTGCCGATGCGGTGGCGGCTGACGGGGGTTCGTTGTTGCTGAGCGGTGCCAATGCCAAGTTGCGCACCGGCACCGGCCGCATTGATCTGGCCGCTGCTGGTGATGTGGCCATGGATGACGCGCGCTCTGTCATCTACACGACAGGGCGCAAGGGCGCGCTTGATGCGGGGGTGGGCACCCGACCCACGGCCCCGACCGATAGCCAGTGGCGTTGGGCGGTGGGTGGCGGCAGCATTTCGGTTGTGGCCGGTGGTGACGTGAAAGGTGCCACGACGCTCGGCAGCGCGGCGGCTGGTGACCTCTGGATCACCGAGTGGTACCGACGCCCGAGGTTGACATCGCTCAATTACCAGCAGTCGCAGCTGACCGATTGGTGGGCTTACAGGCCACGCTTTCAGCAGGCGATTGGCACGCTGGGTGGTGGCGACATCGACATTGCGGCGGCCGGCTCCATTGTGGAAATGGCCGCCATGCTGCCCACGAGTGGTCGCACCTGGTCGGACGCAGGAACGCGCCGGGTCGATGTTCAAGGCGGCGGCAACCTGTCAGTGCGAGCGGGTAACGACCTGGTCGGCAGTTCCTTCCTGGTGGGCCGTGGCACAGGGCTCATCGAGGCCGGCGGTGACATTCGCGGCGCTGAGACTGCTGACGGCCTCGCCGATCGCAGCAAGCCGGTTCAGTTGTATGCAATGGGCGTCAGCAGCGGCGCCGTGCCCCAGGGAGCTCACATTGATCTGGTGGCCTCAGGCGACTTGTCGCTGCAAACGGTGAGCAACCCGACGGCCATGTTCATCAGGCAGTTGAGTCCTGCGGTGAGCGCCTACGGCGCGACGGGCACCACCAGCCCTCACTTCCTGACCTATTCGGACAACAGCGGCGTGGGCTTGTTCGCCAAAGGCGGTGCTCTGAACTATCAGGCCGGACTCGGAGACCAGAGTGCGAACCCGTGGCGGATTTTTGGTGGCACCACGGCTTTGAACGCTAACAGCGCCAGCCTGGAAGCCCCCAGTGCCTTCCCGGCCAGCCTGAAGATGGTGGCCTTCAATGGCGACATTTCCGGGGCGACGGCTCGGCAGATCACCACCTTGCCCTCGCCACAGGCGAGCGTGGCGGTTTTGGCGGGCGGTGCCATCACCGATGTGGGCATCTATGCGTCCGATCGAGCTCCGTCGACGCTCAACACCCCCACTGCCAACTTCGACGCCTACCTCACCAGCGCGATCGACGGCGTGGCCGGTCTGCAGCCTTCTGGAGGCCAGGATCGCATCGTTTCACGCAGCAACCCAGACCCCTACACCTTTGAGCTGCAGGCTCTGGGGGGCGGCATCACCAACCAGACGGTAAATCTCACCTTGCCAGCCGTGAGTCGTGTTCGGGCGAATGGGGATGTTTTGTCGTCCGGGCTGTTTCAGAACCTGAATTCGACGGACGTGTCGGAAATCAGGTCTGAGACGGGTGATCTCAACGTGGGCGGTACCGAGATTCGTGGCCCCGGACGTTTGTTGGTGCAAGCGGGAGGCAACATCGATCTCGAAAATAAATCGGTGGCGGGTTTCAACAATCAATTTGGCATTGGCGGCTTGGTAGCCACAGGCAAGTCGTTCAACTCGCAACTGACTGACGCCGAAAGCGCACGCATCAGCTTGGTGGCCGGTGTGACGGGCGATGTCGACCTGCAGAAAATGGATTCGGCCTACGCCGAAATCATCGCGCTGAACACGTCGTCGTCACAGGTCATCAGCCTGTACAACCAGCTGAAGCTCGACACCGACCCGGCCAGTGTGCTGGCGGCGTCTGATATCGCCACCCTGGCCAAGACAAACCCGGTGTACACCCGGTTTGTCGAGCTCGACAGCAAGGCGCCGCGTGCACTCAAGGCCTATCAAACGGCCCAGCAAAGCGGCACGGCTGACGCCACTTCGGCGCAGTTGCTGGCCTCGGCGCTGAAGTCTGTGGTTGACGAGGTGGTGGCGCCCACCGCCAGCGCACAAAACGTGCAGGTGGCCAGCCTGGCGACATCGGGTGCGCCGCTGCTGAAGGCCTCGGCCGTCACGACCACGCAAGACGCATCGGCGGTTGCCAAGGGCAGCATCTACAGCGACCGCACCTCGATCCAGACCTATGGCGGCAGCGACATCGACTTGTGGGCACCCAACGGCGACATCTACGCTGGCCTGACCGATCGCCCCCCAAATATCAAGACCTGGGGCATGGTCACCAACGCGGGCGGCTCGATCCGTTCTGTGCTGTCGGGCAGTTTCGTGATCAATCAGGGCCTGGTGCTGACCGCGCGCGGTGGCGACGTGATGCTGTACTCGTCGCAAGGTGACATCGACGCGGGCAAGGGCGCCAAGACAGAACAGTCGCCAGTGACCCGTGTGAAGTCCCCGGTGACCGAGACGATCGACGGGGCTACTGTCACCACAGGCTACTCTTTGGAGCTGCCACCCAACCCGGTGGGCAAGGGCATTCAAACGCTCACATCCGACCCCGACGGACTGGGCCCGCTGCCAGAGCCCACGGCCGGCAACATCTATCTGTTTGCGCCGGCGGGCACCATCGATGCGGGTGAGGCAGGCATCAAGTCGGGCGGCAACATCCTGATCAATGCGCAGCGGGTGCTCAACGCCAGCAACATTTCGGCGGGCGGCTCGTCCGCTGGCGTGCCGGTGGCCGCATCAGGCAGTCTGGCCGCTTCGGTGGCCAGCTCTGGCAGTAACACCAACACGTCCAAGTCCAGTGAAGACGCTGCCAACGCCGCGGCTGCGGCGGCCAAGGCGGCGGCAGCGGCCGAGGGCATGCAAAAGCCATCGATCCTGACGGTTGAGGTGGTGGGCTTCGGCGACAAGAACTGCAAGGAAAGCGCTAAAGAGTGCCTCGGTAGCAAGTGACGCGATGCGCTTGCTGAATGTGATTCGGTCGGTCGACCCGGTGCATGGCGGGCCGGCCGAAGGGCTGCGGCAGTCGGTGATGGCCTCGCGGCTGCTGGGCCATTCGGAAGAGGTGGTGACGCTGGATGCGCCCGGCGCGCCCTGCGTGCGCGACTTTCCGGTGACCACCTTCGCGCTCGGGCCGGCGTCGGGCAATTTTGGCTTTGCAGCTGCGCTGGTGCCTTGGCTCAAGGTCAATGCTGGCGGCTACGACGCCGTGGTGGTGCACGGCTTGTGGCAGTACCAGACCTTGGCGGTGTGGCGTGCGCTGCGGGGTGGGCCGGTGCCTTACTTTGTGTACCCGCACGGCATGCTGGATCCGTGGTTTCGGCAGGCTTATCCGCTCAAGCACCTGAAGAAGGCTATCTACTGGTCGCTGATCGAGCAGCGGGTGCTGCGCGATGCCGGTGCGGTGCTGTTCACCGCCAGTGAAGAGGCCCGGCTGGCCCTGCACACCTTCACACCGTGCGAGATCAACCCGGCGGTGGTGGGCTACGGCGTGGCGCTGGCCGATGCCGCGCGCCAAGTGAGCGCCGATGTGTTTTTTCAAGCCTGGCCCGAGACTCAAGGCCGCCGCATCGTGCTGTTTCTGGGGCGTTTGCATCCCAAGAAAGGCGGCGATCTGTTGATCGAGGCTTTTGCCAAGGTGCTTGAATCACAGCCGCTGCTGCATCTGGTGATGGCTGGGCCCGACGACGGCGCGGGCACTCGCGCGGCTCTGCAGTCACAGGCCGTGCGGCTGGGCATCGCCGAGCGCATCACCTTCACCGGCATGCTCAGTGGCGATCTCAAGTGGTCGGTTCTGCAGGCGGCCGAGGTGTTTGTGCTGCCGTCGCATCAGGAAAACTTCGGCATTGCCGTGGTCGAGGCGCTGGCCATGGGCGTGCCGGTGCTGATTTCCGACAAGGTCAACATCTGGCGCGAGATCGTGGCCGACGACGCCGGCATGGCCGAGCCTGACACGGTCGACGGTACGACCCGGCTGCTGCGCCGCTGGCTGGCACTGGACACCCAGGCCAGGCTGCAGATGAAGCTGCAGGCCGCGGGCTGCTATCAGCGGCACTTTCACATGTCAGCGGCCGCACAAAGGCTGCTCGACACCATCGCGCCGCACCTGTGTGGCGGCAATGCACCTGCAGCAACTTGACACATTGATTCACAGCCTTGCCACAAAGGCCGAATACCCTCCCGGGTTGTCCCTTAGTTCACGGTTCTCATCGGTGGTCATGAAAAAAATCCTTGTTCTTGGCCTCGCGCTGATCGGCCTTGTTTTTTCTTCCGTGTCTCATGCGGCCTGGAACGCTGACTGGCCGCAGCGTTTGAAGATTGGGCTCAACACCACGGCTGAAGGCTTGCCGATTGCAGCCAGTGTCGACAACGTGCCCGTGCTCGTGCGCTTGCACACCGGAAACTTCCAGTTCGTTGAGGCCAAGCCCGACGGCTCCGACTTGCGCTTCATTGCCGGCGACGACAAGACGCCGCTCAAGCATCACATCGAAAAGTTCGACAGCCTGAACGAGCTGGCGCTGGTGTGGGTGCAAGTGCCCAAGCTGCTGCCGGGCAGCAATGCCGAATTCATCTGGCTGTATTACGGCAACCAGGCTGCCGCTGTGGCCGACGATGCCAAGGGCACCTACGACGCCACACAGGCCTTGGTTTATCACTTCAGCGAGCGCGAAGCGGCACCGCAAGACTCCACGGCCAACGCCAACCACGCGGCGCGCTCGACAGCGCGGGTCAATGGCGCTGGCCTGATCGGCGCGGGCCTCACGTTCGATGCGGTTTCTGAGCTGGCCTTGCCTGCGACGCCATCGCTCAAGTCGAACACCAACGGCCTGACGCTGTCGATGTGGCTCAAGCCGGTCGACGCCGCCGACGCGCCGATCTACACCCAGACCGAAGGCGCGAGCCCGCTGACGGTGTCGATCCGTGGCGGCATGCTGGTCGCCCAGTCAGGCACGCTCACCGCCACCACAACCGCACCTGTGAACGCTGGTGCCTGGCAGCACGTGGCGGTGGTGGCCAAGGACGGCCTGGCCATCTATGTGAACGGTGTTGAGGCTGCTCGCGCCGCTGGCAGCGTGCCAGACATGGAGGGCGCAGCCATCCTTGGCAAGGGCTTCAAGGGCGACATCGACGAGCTCGAGGTGTCGACCACCGCACGCTCGGTCGACTGGATCAAGACGGCTGCGCAATCGCAAGGCTCAGACCAAAAGCTGGTGAGCTACGGCGCGGTCGAAGGCGAGGGTGAAGGCGACAGCGGCCCGTCGTACATCAAGATCTTGCTGGGCGCAGTGACGGTGGACGGCTGGATCGTGATCGGCATTCTGGGCGTGATGTTCGTGCTGAGCTTGATCGTCATGTACGTCAAGGTGAAATTCGTTCGCACAGCAGCCGATGAAAACAAGCTGTTCATGAAGGACTTCGACAGGCTGATCACCAGCATCGACCCCAACAAGACGCTGGCTGAAAGCGCGATCACCGACTCAGAGTTTGCCGGCGCCAAAGGTAAGGGCAAGGGCAAGGGCAAGAAAGCTGGCCCCTATGGCCAGTCCCAGCTGTACCGGTTGTATGTGTCGGGCGTGACCGAGCTGCAAATGCGCTTTGACGTCTACCGTGCCAAGGGCATTCCGCTGCAGATGTCGGCGGCGTCGCTGAGCGCCATTCGCGCCACGGTTGAGGCCACCATGATCCGCGAGATCCAGCGCCTCAACAGCCAGATGGTGGTGCTGACCATTTCGATTGCGGGCGGCCCATTCCTCGGGCTGCTCGGCACGGTGGTGGGCGTGATGATCACCTTTGCTGCCATTGCTGCAGCCGGTGACGTGAACGTGAACGCCATCGCCCCGGGTATTGCGGCCGCGCTGGTCGCCACGGTGGCCGGCCTGGCAGTGGCCATCCCGGCACTGTTTGCCTACAACTACCTGATCGGTCGCATCCAGGCACTCACCGCGGACATGCAGGTCTTCGTGGACGAGCTGACCACCCGCATCGCAGAGAACCACTCGGTTTAAGGAGCTCACGATGAAGATGCAAGAAGGCGGCAAGGCCTACGACGAGATCAACGTCGTGCCCATGCTCGACCTGTCCTACGTGCTGCTGGTGATCTTCATCATCATGACCACCGCGTCGGTCCAGGGCATCAAGGTGAACCTGCCCAAGGCCAGCGCTGCACCCAGCCTGGCCAAGCCACAGACCAAGGCGATCACGATCCGCGACGACGGACAGGTGTTTCTCGACACCTACCCGGTGACCATGCAAGAACTTGAAGACCGCCTGCGCCAGCTCAAGGCGGTGAACCCAAGCTTTCCGGTGGTGATCAAGGGCGATGCCAAGGTGCACTACGAAAAGGTGGTCGATGTGCTCGACCTGATGGGACGCCTTGACATCACGCAGCTCGGCCTGGTGACCCAGCGCTTGGTCAAGTAAGCGACCGAACTGCGACCGGCATGAACCAAGAAGAAGACGACGAGGGCAGCTCGCGCGGCGAATGGATACGCAAGGGCGTCCTGGTGCTGCTGGCGGTGGGCCTGATGGCCGCGGCGGTGGTGTTCATGATCAAGTTTCTGGACGGATCGCCCAAGAAAAAAACGGGCATCCAGCAGATCGCGGTGCTCAAGCAGCCGCCGCCACCACCGCCCAAACCGCCTGAAAAGCCGCCCGAGCCGCCCAAGGTGAAAGAAGAAGTCAAGATCGACGAGCCCAAGGACGACCCCAAGCCCGCCGATGAAAAACCGGCCGACGACAAGCCGGCATCGGACAAGCCGCTGGGCGTGGACGCCGAAGGCGGCGCGGGCTCTGACGGCTTCGGACTGGCCGGCAACAAGGGCGGTCGCGACTACCTGACCACCGGGGGTGGCAACGGTGCGTACTACACCGGCATGCTGCAGCGGCACTTTTTCGAGGCGCTGTCGCGCAATCGCAAGATGCTCAAGGACGAGTTCCGCGTTGTCGTCAAGGTCTGGCTGGGTGATGACGGCCGTGTCCAGAAGGCCGACATCGTCAGCGGCTCGGGCAACGCCCAGGTCGACGACATGATCCAGATCACCCTGCTCGAGATGAACCCCCTCAAGGACGTGCCACCGAGCTCGATGCGTCCGATGCAACTGCGGCTGAGCAATCGCTCGTGACGCCACACCCGAACTGACCGAACATGAAGCTCAATCTCCGCGGCCTGACCCTTGCCATCCTTGGTGCGCTTTGCACGCTGCCTGCAGCCGCTGCGCAAGATGCAGACATCGACTCGGTGCGTGCCGCCACCTCCAAGCTCATCAGCCAACTGGTTGAACAGGGCGTGCTGACCCGGGACAAAGGCAGTGCCTTGCTCGACGAGGTCTCGAAGCCCGCCGCCGCACCGAAGGGCTCAGCGGCAGCCGGTTCATCCAAGTCGGCCGGCGCCACGCCTGGCACGGTGCGCGTGCCTTACATCCCCGAATACGTTCGCAACGAGATGAAGGAAGAAATTCGCCTCGAGCTGGCGGCACAGGCCTTCCGCGAAGGCTGGACGGGACCGAACTCGGTGCCGGCCTGGGTGCGCAACATGGAGTGGGAGGGTGATCTGCGCATGCGCACGCAGCTCGATCGCTTTGCCAGCGGCAATGCCACCAACATCTACGACATCAACTCGACCAACAGCAATCGCGCGATCACCTTGCTCAACTCGACCGAGGACCGCGACCGGCTGCGCTTTCGCGCGCGCCTCGGCATGACGGTGAAGATCGATGAAAACTGGTCTGGTGGGTTCCGATTGGCCACCGGCAGTGCCAACGATCCGCTGTCGTCCAACCAGACGCTGGGCAATTTTGAAAACCGCTACACGGTGCTGGCCGATCGCGCCTACATCCGCTATCGCTACGCCGACCAGTTCAATGTGGTGATGGGCCGCTTTGGCAACCCGTGGTTCAGCACCGACATGATGTGGGCCAACGACCTGAGCTTTGACGGTGTGGCCGCGCAGTGGACGCCGGCGATCACGCCTGACTGGCGCGGCTTCGTGACGCTGGGTGCGCTGCCGGTGCAAGAGGTGCAGCTGTCTTCCGCCGACAAGTGGTTGCTGGGCGCGCAGGTGGGTGCCACCTTGTCGGGTTCGCCGCAGGACATTCGAGCCAAGGTGGGTCTGGCTTACTACTCATACAAGAACATGGAGGGTGAACTCAGCCCAGCAGGCTCGACGGCCAACGAGTTCACAGCACCTCAGTTCGTGCAAAAGGGCAATACCTACTACCAGATCTCTTCGGACCCGACGAGACCGCTGTATGGCCTGGCTGCCGAGTACCAGTTGATCGACCTGACCGGTCAGGTCGACTTTCCGTCTTACGCGGGCAAACGCCTGATCTTCACGGGTGACTACGCTCGTAACGTGGGCTTCAACAGCAACGACGTGACCGCCCGCACGGGTCTGGTGGTTGACGGTGAAACCGGCGCAACCTCAAACGTGGATGGTCAGGTCAATGCGTATCACGTGCGCGCGGCCTTCGGCGATGTCGACTTGAAGAAGGCGCACGACTGGCAGGTGTTCGTCGCCTACAAGCGGGTTGAGCGCGATGCCGTGCTCGATGCCTTCACCGACAGCGATTTCCATCTGGGCGGCACCGACACCAGGGGCTACATCCTGGGCGGCAGCTACGGTGTGGCCAAGAACACCTACCTCACGTTTCGCTACCTGAGCGCCGACGAGATCTCGGGTCCAGCGTTGGGCATCGACGTCTTCCAGTTCGATCTCAACGTGAAGTTCTGATGTCGCAGCGCACCCTCATGAAAGCAGGCCTGATGGTCCGATCCGCACTCGTCGCGTTGGGTCTTGCGCTGGCAGCCAGTGGCGCCATGGCTGAGCAGACACCAGCTGAAAAAGCGGCGCGCCGCGCGCAGCTTCAGTTGCAAAACCTGCAGCAGCAGTTGCAAGAAGCTCAGGCCGCCAAGTCCAAGGTCGAGTCGGACAAGGCCGCTGTCGACCAGCAACTGGGCGAGCAAACCACCCAGGCCGAGCAACTCAAGACATCGATCAGCAAGCTCGAAGCCAGGCTCAGGGCTTCAGAAAAAGCCCGCGCGGAATTGACCGCCAACGTGAAGTCGCTGGAAAAGCAGCTGGCTGATGAGAAACTCAGCCATGAACAGGCATTGGCCCAAAAGGCCCGTGAGCTGGCTCAGTACACCAAGCTGCGCGACGAGCAGCAGGCCCAGTTGCAGCGCAAGCACGACGATCAGGTCGCGCTGGTTGCCGACTGCACCAGCAAGAATGGCAAGCTGCTGCATCTGAATGTGGAACTGCTCAACCGCTACCGCAACAAGTCGGTCACCGACGTGATCAAACAACGCGAACCCGTGCTGGGCATGGGCGATGTCGAAATGTTCAACATGGTTCAGGACTACCGCGACAAGGCCGATGCCGAGCGATTCACACCGCCCGCTGCGCCCACACCCAACAAGTAAGGCAACGACATGTCTTACGGGTGCTTTGTGAGTGTTCTGCCGCGCATGCGCCTTGCATTTGCGCTGGTTGGGCTGTGCGTGCTGTCTGCTTGCTCGAGCCTGCCCGAACTGCCTTTCATCAACGAAGCGCCGGTCGTCAAGGTGTCGCCAGGCGCACCGGCCAGCGGCCTGCCTTACAACGCGGCTGCGGTTCCGGGTGCAGCGGCCAGCGGCCCGAGCAAATGGGGCGACAACATCGAGCGCGTGGCGGTTATTGACCCGGCTTATGTGATCGGGCCTGAAGACGCCTTGGACATCGCGGTGTGGAAAGACGACACGCTCAAGGGCACGGTGCTGGTGCGGCCCGACGGCGGCATTTCTTTCCCGCTGGCCGGTGACTTTGTGGTGGCCGGCATGACGGCCGTACAGGCCCGTGACGAGCTGGTCAAGCGGCTCGAAAAATTCATTCCCGAACCGGTGGTCACCGTGGCCGTGGTCAAGGTGTCGAGTTACCACATCTATGTGCTGGGCCGGGTGAACAGGCCTGGTGAGTTGCTCGTGGGCCGCAACATCGACGTGCTGCAGGCGCTGACGCTGGCCGGTGGCCTGACGCCGTTTGCTTCTGAGGACGGCATACGCGTCATTCGCAAGGTGGACAACCTGACGATCTCGATCCCGTTCCAGTACTCCAAGGTGAGAAAAGGCGTGGATCTGACGCAGAACATCACGCTGAAAAGCGGAGACGTGCTGCTTGTGCCGTGACCCCATCAGGGCGGCCCATCCAACGGTTTGCCGGGCCCTGCTCAAGTCGTCCGCATTGGCGCTTGATCTGCCTGGCGGCGACGCTGGCACCGGCCTTCTCGGCGAATGCCGGTCAGTGGTCGGTCGAGAGTTCGGTCAGCTCCAGCCTTAATTCCAACGACAACATCAACCTCGCTCCGCAGTCGACTGGCACCGTGAACAGCCTCAACCTCTCTGGTTCCTTGAATGCCTCTCGCAAGGTCGAAGACATGTCGACGGTGCTGGGCTTGAGCACCACGCGCGTGGCGCAGTGGGGCGACTCGAATGCCGGCGGGGGCGGCGACCGCTTCGACGGCAACGCCAGCTTGTCGCAGTCGTTGACCATCGAGGTGAACACCTTCTCGGTGAACGCGGGCTATTCGCAGGACTTCAACAACAACGTGCAAACGGCCGACGTGGCCGTGGCGCCCGGACAGCGGCGCACAGCAAACTACGGCGCATCGTGGTCGCACTCGCTGACCGAGCGATTGAGCACCTCGCTGTCAGTGTCTTCCCAGCGTTCCTGGTATTCGCAAGCAGCACCCGGCACCGTCAATTTCACCAACGGCAGTTGGGGCGGCGGGCTGAACTATCTGCTGACCGAGATCGACACGCTGAGCCTGAATGTGTCGACCTCGGAATACCGTCCGGACACCGGCGGCGACCAATCGACGACCGAACAGTGGACGATCGGAATCTCGCGCCAGTGGAGCGAGCAGTGGAGCTCGCAGCTGTCGGCGGGCAAGTACCGCACCAGCCGCAGCCAGCAGCCAACGTCCAGCGGCTTGCAGTACAGCACCTCGCACAGCTTCGCCTTTGATGAGTCGACTTCGCTGTCGTTTTCGTCCAGCCGGGGTGAGCAACCCAGCGGCGCGGGCGAGGTGCTGCTCAATGAGTCGGTGAGCTTGGCTGCCAACTACGGCTTCACCGAGACCATGAGCGGCGGGGTCAACTACAACCTGTCCAAGAACACAGGTCAACTCGGTGTGAACGCGGCTGGTTTGTTTCAGGGCGATTCGAGGCAGCGGTCTTATGGCGCCACGCTGTCGAAGCAACTGTCGCCCGACGTCAGCCTTGGGCTTTCTTATTTGCTGACTCAGGCCGATAACGTGGGTGCGAGCAATTCGGCGCGCTCCAACACGGTGAGCATTTCGCTCACCTACAACTTTCCGACCGTCACCGCCTCCCGCTGAGCTGTCACCCCATCACCCGAATAATCCGATCCATGGCAGCCTCCCCACAAGACGTCTACGCTCAGGTCGACCCGGTGACCGACTCGGGCAAGAACCTGGGTGATTACCTCGGGATGGTCAAGCGCCGCCGCGTGCTGATCCTGGTGGTCTTTGGGGTGCTGTTTGCCATCGCCGTGGTGGTGGCACTGAGCTTGCCGGCGATCTACCGATCGACGGCCACCATCCTGATCAAGGAACAGGAAATCCCGCAGGAGTTCGTGCGTTCCACCGTGACGAGCTTTGCCGACGAACGCATCCAGGTCATCAGCCAGCAGGTGATGACGCGAGCCACGCTGCTCGAGTTGGTCGACAAGTACAACCTCTACGGCGCCAAGCGGCAAAGCGAGACCAGCGAAGAAATCATCGACCGCATGCGGGCCGACATCAAGCTCACGCCGATCAGTGCTGACAAGGGCGGGGCTTCGGGTGGCAAGTCGACCATTGCGTTCACCTTGTCGTACGACAGCCAGGTTCCCGCCAATGCGCAAAAGATCGCCAACGAGCTGACCACGCTGTACCTCAACGAGAACGTCAAGAACCGTCAGCAAAAAGCGGCCGAGACGACCTCGTTTCTGGACGAAGAACTCACGCGCGTGACGGAGCACATCTCGGAGCTTGAAGAAACCCTGGCGCGCTTCAAGGCGCGCAATCAGGGTCGCACGCCCGATCTGACCTTGTCGAACCAGATGGGCAGCGAGCGCACCAACGATGAGCTCAAACGCCTGGATCGCGACCTGATCTTTCTCGAAGAACGAAAGATGGCGCTCGAGGGCCAGTTGGCCGACACCAAGCCGGGCACGCCGGTGGGCTCCGGGCAGGTGCTTGACCCCGAGGACAGGCTCAAGGCGCTCGAAGCGCAGCTGCCGCTGCTCACCGCGATGTACAGCGATGACCACCCCGACGTGAAGCGCACGCGCCGCGAGATCGCGGTGCTCAAGTCCGAGACGGGTCTGGAGCGCGAAGCCAGCGACCGCGAGGAAAAGCTCCTGCAGCTGCAAAAGCAGATCAACCTGCTGCGCCAGAAGTACTCTGACGACCACCCGGACGTGGTGCAGTTGAAGCGCGCCTTCGCCGTACTCGACAAGGCGGTGCGCACCGGCTCCGAGGCGCCGTCTGATCGCGTCAATGAGATCAAGCGTGCGCGCAAGCCTGACAACCCGGTCTACCTCAACTTGAAGTCGCAGATCGAAACGGCCACCTCGCAGATCGAGTTGATGCGCAGCGAGCGGCAGGAACTGCGCACCAAGCTTGCGTTGTATGAGTTGCGTGTGAGCCAGACGCCCGAGGTCGAGCGCGAGTACCTTGAGCTCGTGCGCGACATGGACAGCTCGCGCGCGCGTTTCCGCGAACTGCGCGAAAAGCAGATGCAAGCGCAGGTGGCCGAAACGCTCGAGCGCGGTCGCAAGGCCGAGCGCTTCACGCTGATCGAGCCGCCCGTCTACCCCGAAAAGCCGGTGCGTCCTAACCGCTCGATGATCGTCATCATCGGCCTGCTGTTTGCCGTCTTCGGTGGCATCGGTGCGGCGGCGCTGCGCGAGGTGCTCGACCAGACGGTGCACAGCGCGCGCGACGTGATCCGGGTCATGCAAGTGCCCGTGTTGGCCGTCTTGCCCGAGCTGCCCACACCGGTGCTGCTGCGGCGTCGCTCATTGAGGCGGCGCATTGTTGTGGTGGCCGCGCTGGTCTTTATCGCGCTGCTGCTGGTGGCGTTTCACAACCTTTACATGCCCCTCGATGTGGCCTGGTACGGCCTGATGAGGAGGCTGGCAAAGTGAGCGACACCATGAACACGGCTCAGGGCGCCTTGCCCATCGACGATGAGCTCGCCGCCGGCTTCAGCCCGGACGCTTTGAACATCAAGTATTCGAGCACCCAGGTGCGGCCCGATGCGCTGCTGCGGCTGCAGCGCACGCATGGTGTGGTCAAGGCCGATCGCTCGGAGCTGACCGAGGCGTTCAAGATGCTGCGCAACCAGGTGCTGCAGCGCATGCGCGCCGACGGCTTCACCCTGCTGGCGGTGACCAGCCCGCGGCGCATCGAGGGGAAGTCGCTCACCGCATTGAACCTGGCGCTCACCATGGCGGCTGACTACGACGCCGCCGTTTTGCTGGTGGATGCCGACATGTCGGGGCAGGGCCTTCAATCGATGTTCGGCTTTGATGGCGCGCCCGGACTCAGCGACCACCTGACCAACGCCACGCCGATCAACGAGCTGTTGATCAACCCGGGCGTGCCGCGTTTTGTGTTCTTGCCTGCAGGTCAGAAGTCGGTGCTGAATTCGGCCGAACTGCTGTCGACCCGGCTTGCCCAGCAGCTCATCCAGGAGATGAAAGAGCGCTACCAGGACCGCTACATCATCGTCGACCTGCCGCCGCTGCTCGACACGGCCGACGCGCTGGCGTTTTTGCCCCAGGTCGAGACGACGCTGGTGGTGGTCGAGGAGCACACCACGTCCATCACTGACATGGAAAAGATGGCCGACCTGCTGGCACCGTTCAACCTGATCGGCACGGTCATGAGCCGCGAGCGCAAGAAAGAGGGCTCCGAGCAGAAGAACGGCAAGCCCTGGTATCGCAAGGTGTTCTCACGCCGCTGATGCGCTGGCCGCGTGGTGTGGCGGCACAGATATCATCGTCCCCGGCCAAGGTGTGGGCCGCAGGCTCAGCTCACGCGACTCGGCATTTCATGCGCCTCTGTCAGTGAGCTGACGCCGCCCGACGGGGCCCAACGCACCGCAACCTTGAGCCCGCATGTCCGAGCTGTTGATTTCGCCAAGTGGTTCGACATGGGCCTGACCATCAGAACGCTGGGTTGTTCGGGCGCCATCGCGGCCGGCTGCAAGACCACCTCGTTCCTGCTCGACGACGACGTGTTGATCGATGCCGGAACCGGCGTCAACGATCTCACCTTTGAAGCGCTGGGCGGCATCGATCACGTGCTGCTCAGCCATTCACATCTTGACCATGTGCTGTCGGTGCCGCTGCTGGCCGACACCGGCT
>Ga0247832_1003439_pt1 | contig 21673 bp, 18 predicted proteins | sample LaCruzMarch2015__10_FD_192407 | JGI IMG/M metagenome (GOLD analysis project Ga0247832, IMG submission 192407) | Freshwater microbial communities from meromictic Lake La Cruz, Castile-La Mancha, Spain - LaCruzMarch2015_4m | ecosystem: Environmental > Aquatic > Freshwater > Lake | place: Spain... | reverse complement strand
TCCGGAAGCAGCCATTTTCCAAACCAAAACCGGTTGTTATTTTCCCGAACAAGCTTCCACGTCTGGTGGCGCCGTAGACGCCACGCTGCCCAACAACGAGAAAGGCTGCTTTGAGTAAACGCCCGCACTACGTATCTTTACCCCATGCAACTCAAACTGCCCATCGGTCTTCAGGATTTTCGCGGCCTGCGCCAGGACGGCTACCTGTATGTGGACAAAACGCGGCACATACACCGCCTGATCACAGAGGGCAAGTATTATTTCCTGTCGCGGCCCCGGCGGTTCGGCAAGTCCCTGTTGTTGTCGGCCATCAAAGAGGTGTTTTTGGGCAGCCGGTGGTTGTTTGAGGGGTTGTGGATTGTGGACGAGTGGGACTGGTCGCAGCGTTTTCCGGTGGTGCACGTGAGTTTCAGCAGTCTGGGGTACAAAGACATTGGTCTGGAGGCGTCTTTGTTGCGCATGCTCGACGACGAGGCGGCCAAACAAGGGGTTTCCTTACACGGCGAGGGGCTTGGCTACCGATTCAAGGAACTGCTTCAAAAAACATCTGACGCCCACGGTCCGGTGGTGCTGCTCATAGACGAATACGACAAACCGCTGATCGATTATTTGGACAAAGAGAGTCTGCCCACGGCGCTGGCGCACCAAAAACTGCTCAAGTCGTTTTACAGCGTGCTCAAAGACAGCGATGCGCACCTGCGGTTGCTGTTCATCACCGGTGTGAGCAAGTTCAGTCGGGTGGGGGTGTTTTCGGATTTGAATAACCTGAACGACATCACGCTGCATCCGGCGTACGCGACCATAACGGGCATCACGCAGGATGAACTGATCGGTTCTTTTCAGGGGCGCATCCAACAGTTGTCTGTCGGTGCGAGCCAGGAAGTGTTGTTGAACGACATCAAGACCTGGTACAACGGCTACAGTTGGGATGGCCGACAGTTTGTGTACAATCCGTTTTCGCTGTTGTCGTTTTTTAGTGCCGGGCAGTTTCAGAACTTCTGGTTCACCACGGGCACGCCTACGTTTTTGATCAACCTGTTGAAAGAGCGGGATTTCGTCCAGTTGGAAAACCTTGTTGTGGATGCTTCGGTGTTCGAAAGTTACACGCTGGAAAACCTGGAGGCGCGCTCCCTGCTGTTTCAAACGGGGTATCTGACGATCAAATCGGTGGATGAATTTCAAATTTTCACGCTGGGGTATCCGAACAAGGAGGTGGAGGAATCGATGCTGCGCCACCTGTTTGGTTTGTACCGGCACGAAGAACCGTCCACTTCAGGGCCTACTGCGGTGCAATTGCGCCACGCGTTTTATGCCGACGACCTGGAGCGGGTGATGGTCATTCTGAACAGCGTGTTTCAGTCGGTGCCGCACCACATATTCATATCGGGCCGGGAGGCGTATTTTCACTCATTGGTGTACCTGACTTTTAAGATGCTGGGCATGTACGCCCAAAGCGAAGTGAACACGGCCTCGGGCAGGGTAGACTGTGTGGTGCAAACGCCCACGCATGTGTACCTGCTGGAGTTCAAGTTAGACCACCCGGCAGCGGAAGGGTTGCAGCAGATCGTGGACAAGGATTATGCCGCGCCGTATCGGGCTTTGGGCAAAAAGATGACGGGCGTAGGCGTGCGTTTTGGCAGTGCGGAGAAGAAGGTGGTGGAGTGGGAAAGCGCACCATTGTGATTGCTCCATGTTTTAGTTGTAAATTTGCGTCCTGATCAGGATTCAATGCCTTCCCCTCAAGTTTCACAGATATTGGAAGATGTGCTCGACGAGCGCATGCCTTTGTTGCCCCTGGGCGGCAACGCGTTTGACCAACTGCTGGCCCAAGGGTGGCGGGTGTTGGGCTATTGCATGCTGCGCCATAATTATACGGTTTGGGACGGCCAGCTTGTGCGCACCATTCCCCTCCGCGTGCCCTTAGACGGATTTGTGTTTTCCAAAAGCCAGCGGAAAGTACTCCGCCGCCACGCCGATCTTCAGGTGGCGAGTGGCCCCATTGAACTCACGCCAGAGAAAGCAGACTTGTTCGAGCGGCACTCCACCCGATTCCGGAGCGGCGGGTACACGTCTATGCAAACTTTTTTGACGCCGGATTCGGCCATAATGCCCGTGCCGGGGCTGGAATTTCGGGTGTACGATAAAGACCGTTTGTTGGCGTGCAGCTACGTACATGTGGGCCATGATGCCCTTTCTGCCACATATTGTTTTTTTGATCCGGAGGAGACCAGGCGCAGCCTGGGGTTGTTTACCATGCTGGTTGAAATGGACTGGGCGCGTCGCCTGGGCAAACGCTACTATTACCACGGGTACTGCCACAGTACACCCTCGCAGTTTGACTACAAGCTGAATTTTGAACCGCTGGAGCAGTACGACTGGGCAGCAGATCGGTGGCTTGCCCTGTAAATCCGAGTCCACTCAGGGCGCTCCCTCATGCGTTAACATCTGTTCCCACTTTTTCCCACATTTCCCACCATGAAGCTTTTTGCCGGCCCGAAGAGGGGCAACAACAAGACAGTCTACGCAGTTTGACCAAGCCAAAACAGCAAAAAAGTTGCCCCTTTAACTCCATAAAATTCAAACCCTTACCGATCAACCATCAGGGATTATCAATAACAATACCCTGTCCTGTTTTTTTCGACCATAGAAGAAAAAAACAGGACAGGGTATTGTTATTGATAATCAATATTTTACGTTTTTTACAAATAAATATGTATAAAAAAGTGTTGACAAGTGGTAAAATGTGGTAAATAGTTGTACTTTTGTGGCGTTGGAATGAGGTGAATTGCATCCTGCATCCAGCGCATACACAACAGCATGAAACTCATTGGCGAATATCCAGTAGCAATTGACAACAAAGGCCGTCTGCGCTTGCCGACAGGTCTGTTGAAGCAATTGGGAGACAAGCCGGAGGGTGAAGCAGGTTACGGGTTTGTGTTGAACCGGGGTTTTGAGAAATGCCTGACGCTGTACCCCAAGCCCGTATGGGAGCAGATTTCGGCCCGTTTGAGCAAGCTCAATCGCTTCAACGACCGCAACCGGATGTTCCTGCGCTCCTTTTACCTGGGTGCGTCACCGGTAGATACGGACTCAGCGGATCGCATTCTGATACAGAAGCCCTTGATGGATTACGCGATGCTGGGCGATCAAGCCATATTAATAGCCATGGATGACCGGATAGAGATTTGGTCGCCTGAACAATACAACGCCATGCTGTCCATTGACCCCAATGACTTTGCCGACCTGGCCAACCAGGTCATGGGCGGGGGAGAAGACGGTGTTGGCGGAAAAGATGGATCGGATTTGGACGAACTATTGGGCACCTTGCGCTGAACGAAGTAATTTTGAAGCGCCATGTACCACGAACCCGTTCTGCTCCACGAATCCATTGACTGGCTCGATATTCAGCCCAACGGCGTATATATCGATGCCACATTTGGCGGAGGCGGACACGCACGAGCCATTTTGCAAAAAATAAGCGGCAACGGCCGTTTATACGCCTTTGACCAGGACGCAGCTGCCTGGGCCAACGCCCGGCAACCGCCGTTTGACGGAAATGCTTCATTCAGCCTCGTCCGGTCCAATTTCAGGCACTTGAAACGTCAGCTTCGCGCCGAAGGCATGCGCGCCGCCTCTGTAGACGGCGTGTTGGCCGACCTGGGCGTCAGCAGCCACCAGCTCGATACCGCCAACCGCGGCTTCAGCTACCGGTTTGACGCTCCGCTCGATATGCGCATGAACACCTCCGAAGGCATCACCGCCGCCGTAGTGCTCAACACCTACACGGCAGACCAACTGCAAGCGGTGTTTGGTGAGTTTGGCGAAGTGCGCAACGCTCGCTCTTTGGCGCAAGCCCTGGTACAGCAACGCCAGATGCGGCCTTTTCGCCAAATCAGCGAGTTGCTCGCCACGCTCGATCCACTGGTGCGCGGAGAACGACCCCGATATCTTGCACAGGTTTTTCAAGCCCTGCGCATGGAAGTGAACGATGAAATGGGCGCGCTGCGCGATTTTCTGGCCGATGTTTCCGAGATGTTGAAGCCAGGCGGTCGATTGGTGGTCATTGCTTACCACTCGCTCGAAGACCGGATGGTGAAAAATGTAATGAAAACCGGCAATGCAGAAGGAGTGGTGCAACAGGATTTCTACGGCAACATCGAACGGCCTTATGAGGTACTGACTAAAAAAGCCCAGACGCCTCCAGCGGCCGAAATCAGTGAAAATAACCGCTCCCGCAGCGCTAAACTGCGGGCGGCAATCCGAAAGTAACCAAATTTTTAACCTGCCGGCTGTCAACCGGTTGGCATAAACCCTCTACTGTTATGCGTTACGCACTCGCTCTCTTCGCTGTGCTGGCACTCGCTTATTGTGCCCAACCGGAAAAACCGGAAAATCCTGCGGTACCGCCTGCCCCTGCTGCGGCACCCGCTCCGCCACCTGCGCCCACTTTGCAATCGGTGGAAGCCATAGACCTGTGGTTCAAAACCATGCAGGAAAAAGAGGCTTCCTTGACGGTTTCGGAAAATGCCGTCACCCGAGGCGATTCCCCCGCCACAAAATTGAAGACCTTCAAAGGGGCAGATGGCAAACCCGCCATCCTCAAGGCCGAATTGACCGGCGACAAATTCCCAAATACGCAAGAGTACTACCTTGATGACAAGGGCAAAGTAGTTTTGCTCCGCGAACTCATCATGGCTGGCGTAACCAATACGGAGAACCGCTTCTACTACCACGACGGAAAACTGCTCAAAGCCCTCGGCCGCACCATTAAAGGCCGCATGGCCTGGGATTCAGTGCCATTCAGCGACTATGTGAGCAAAAATCCGGAGTTAGACTTCCGCCTGAACGCCGTCATTGCACAGGAATCGGCCGACAACTACCTCAAAGGCAAATAACATTAATACCACATGGCTAAGAGACTCGGCATTGGCGATTACCTGAACATTCCACAACACACCACCAACTGGGTGTTTGGCAACTTTCAGTTCCTGCTTTTTCTGTGTTTCTTAGCCATTGTGTACATCGCCAACGCCCATTTTGCCGAACGCAATGTGCGCGACATCCAGCGCCTGCAAAAGGAAATCAAAGAACTGAAATGGGAGTACACCTCCATCAAAAGTGAAACCATGTTCCGTTCCATGCAATCTCAAATAAATGAAAATCTGGAACCCGTTGGTATAGACCTGAACAACAAAGGCCCCAAAGTCATCAAAGCAAAATAACCACCACATTCACCAAACCACCATCCATTATGCTGAACATCAAAAATGAAGTTCTTTTACGGGTGTACATCATGGCCGGCAGCGTACTGCTGGGTGGTTTGCTGTTGTGTGGCCGTTTATACCAGATTTCGGTGATGCAGGCCCCCAAATGGCAGGCCAAGTCTGACAGCTTGTTTGTCAAATTTGTCAATGTAGATGCCGATCGTGGCAACATCCTCGCCGACGACGGCAGCCTGCTGGCCACTTCGCTGCCTTTTTTTGATGTCCATTTCGACGCCAAGGCGGAAGGCCTCACGGATGCCATTTTTATGGAAAATGTGGACAGCCTGTCGTGGCTGCTCGCTACCTACATCGATCAGCAATACACGCCTGGCGCATATAAAGACTGGCTCATCAGCCTGCGTTTGGCCAACGACAATACAACCGGCATCCGCTACGTGCCCATTGCCAAGAATTTGCCGTATAATAAAATGCTGCAAATCAAAGATTTCCCTTTGTTTAGGCTTGGCCGATACAAAGGCGGACTCATCATTGAGCAAACCTCGCGCCGCGAACGCCCGTTCAAACTTCTGGCACAGCGCACCATTGGTTACGTGCGCGAAGGTGCCTTGCCGGTAGGCCTTGAAGGTACATTCGATCAGGTATTGGGTGGCTCACAGGGCAAACAACTTATGATTCGGGTGCCGGGCGATGTGTATATTCCCATAAATGATTTGGCGGAAATAGAGCCCAAGGCGGGCGACGACGTGGTAACTACGCTCGACATCAACATCCAGGACGTGGCCGAAAATGCCTTGTTGGACGCCCTGAAGCACCACGACGCCGACCACGGTTGCGCCATCGTGATGGAAGTGGAAACCGGCGCCATCAGGGCCATGGCCAACATTGGCCGCACCCCCGAGGGCTGGTGGGAAACGTTTAATTACGCCGTGGGCGAACGCGTGGAGCCCGGTTCCATGTTCAAACTGGCGTCGTTTATGGCCATGATGGAAGACGGGTTTATCGATGACTTTTCCAAAAAAATACCCGTTTACAAAGGGAAAGTGCGGTTTTACAAAGAGGAACTGGTCGATGCGGTCAAACACGGCATGGACTCCATGACCATCCGGCAGGTGTTCGCCCTGTCGTCCAATGTGGGTACAGCCACCATGGTGCAGCAGTTTTATGGCGACACGCGCAAGTCGGCAAACTTCCTCCAGCACCTCAAAGATTTTGGGCTCGACCTGCCTACCAATGTGGAAGTGGGCGGTGAAGAATTGCCGGTGATCAAAAATCCGAACGACCCGAAAACCGACTGGTCGGGCACCACTTTGCCCTGGATGAGCATCGGCTACGAGTTGCTGCTGACGCCCTTGCAGTTGCTCCAGTTTTACAACGCTGTAGCCAACGACGGCCGAATGATGCGGCCATATCTCGTGCAACGGGTAGAGCGTTACGGCAAGCCCATCCGCGAATTCAAACCGGAAACCATCAAACGCAACATTGCCAACAAACGCACCATCGCCAAAGCGCAGGAACTGCTTCGGGCTGTTGTGGAAGAAGGCACCGCAGAAAATATTCGATCCGGTTTGTATCCCATTGCGGGTAAAACCGGTACGACACAATTGAATTACCACAAATTCAAATCGCACGCAGGCATCCGGCATCAGGCAGGTTTTTGCGGATTTTTCCCGGCCAACAACCCCAAATATTCCTGCATTGTGGTGATCAGCGAGCCGCGGCAAGCCGGTTTTCACGGTGCAGACGTAGCGGCGCCTGTGTTCAGGCGCATTGCCGACCAGTGTTTTGCCCTCAAGCCCGGCTTGCAACCAGCAGTAAACGAGCGGCCCGCGCTGCCCCTGGTGTCGGCAAAAATGCCGTTTAAAGATGCTGGCCGCAAAGATGAGCTGTCGTATGCCATGCGGTGGTTAAAACTCACCGGATTTGATCAGGCGAGCGGTGCAGACTACGCGGTGCTGATGCCGCGCAACGATTCTTTGATGGTGCAATCCCGCCTGGTATCCGACAAATTGGTGCCTTCCGTCGTCGGTATGGGCCTTAAAGACGCGGTTTACTTGCTCGAAAACCGGGGCTGTAAAGTACGTGTTCGCGGCGTCGGCAAGGTCGTAACCCAAAGCGTTGCCCCGGGTACCCGTGCGGCGCGTCAAACCATAACCCTAAACCTCGACTAATGACCTCCATGCTTGTCGATCTGCTGCAACACGTACCAGCGCAATTGGTGCGGGGCGACGTCCACACCGGGGTGACCGGCGTGGGTGCCGACTCGCGCGCCGTGCGCCCGGGCGAGGTGTTTGTGGCGGTAAAAGGCGTGCATTCCGACGGGCATCAATATATTTTGGGTGCTATGGATCGGGGCGCAAAGGCAATCATTGCAGAAATGTTGCCTGCCGACCCCCGTATTGGCCGGGAAGTAGTAGGTATTCAGGTAGCAAACAGTGCCGAAGCGCTCGGGCTGATGGCCTCGGCCTGGTATGGCCATCCGTCTGCGGAGTTTGCCCTTATTGGCATCACGGGCACCAACGGGAAAACCACAACGGCCACCCTGTTGCATCAATTGTTTACACAGTTGGGCTACACTTGCGGATTGGTGGGCACTGTAGAGAACAGGGTAGGGGAGCGCGTGATCACCAGCACCCACACCACGCCCGATGCCGTGTCGTTGCAACACTTGTTTCGGCAAATGGCCGATGCCGGTTGCTCCCATGTGTTTATCGAAAGCAGCAGCCACGCCATTCACCAGCGGCGCATCGCAGGCGCTCAACTTCGGGGAGCGGTATTTACCAACCTGACGCACGACCATCTGGATTACCACCATACGTTTGCGGCTTATCGCGATGTCAAGAAACAGCTTTTTGACAGCTTGACGCCCGATGCGTTTGCCCTCGTCAATGCCGATGATAAAAACGGTGCGTTCATGCTGCAAAATACCCGCGCAGCAAAACACCGATATGGATTGGCCACTTCGGCTAATTTTAAAGGCAAAATATTAGAAAACAGTCTGTTAGGTTTGCATATTCTGATAGACGATCAACCCGTACACGCCCGCCTGGTTGGTACATTTAATGCTTACAATTTGCTTGCAGTTTATGGCGTAGCCATGTTGCTGGGCCAGGACACTCAGGCTGTACTCACTGCTTTGAGCAACCTGCAAGGTGCCGAGGGCCGCTTCGACTGCATGCCACATCCTGGCAAATCCGGTGCTTTGGGTATTGTTGATTACGCCCACACGCCAGATGCCCTGGAAAAAGTGCTGGAAACCATCCGCCAGTTCAAACGCCCAAACGGGCGGGTGATTACGGTGGTGGGTTGCGGAGGCGACCGAGACAGAACCAAACGGCCTCTGATGGCTCAAGTGGCTGCCCGATTGAGCGATCAGGTGATTTTTACAAGCGACAATCCGCGAAGCGAAGAGCCGGAAGCAATCCTGCGGGAAATGGAATTGGGCCTAAGCGCCGAGCAACTACCCAAGGCCATTGTGATCGAAAACAGGGAACAAGCCATCCGGACAGCCTGTCGGTTGCAGCAAAACGACGACATTGTGCTCGTAGCCGGGAAAGGCCATGAAAAATACCAGGAAATCAGAGGGGTAAAGTACCCCTTCGATGATAAAGCCCTGCTACAGGGGGAAATGGCAAATGCCATCCCCATGGGCAAGAGATAATAGTGGAGGGACTATTATGACGTTAAGCGGTTGAGGGGGCGATGAAAAATTGCCCCACAACCAATTTAAAAGTGCCGCGAAAGTAATCTGTTTCTCTCTAATCATCAAATACTACACCAAAAAATAAACAACGGGCTCCGGCCACACCCGCTTAAACACCATGTTGTACCATCTGTTTGAATACCTGAACGCGAACTATGACCTGCCCGGCGCAGGCCTGTTCCAATACATCTCGTTCCGGGCGGGGGTGGCCATTGTATTGTCACTGTTGATCTCCCTGATCATCGGTAAACACATCATTTCCTGGTTACAGCGCCTTCAAATTGGCGAAAGTGTGCGCAACCTTGGGCTGCAAGGCGAAAACCTGAAAGCAGGCACCCCCACGATGGGTGGCATCATCATCATTGCGGCCACGCTTGTTCCGTGTTTGTTGCTGGCGCGATTGGACAATGTGTACATCCTGCTCATGTTGTTTTGCACGATTTGGATGGCCACCATCGGGTTTATTGATGACTACATCAAGGTGTTTAAAAAAGACAAAAAAGGCCTCAAGGGCATATTCAAGGTCATGGGTCAGGTTGGTCTTGGCCTGATTGTGGGCCTGACCATGTTGTGGAGCGACGAGATTGTGGTGCGCATGACGCCCGAAAAAGCCGCAGAGCACCAATATGAAGTGGTCAAATCAGTGACGGTCAAAGAAACCGAAACCTCGGAAAGCCGTGCGCTTGTACACGTGAAAGCGCCGATCACCAACCTGCCGTTTATGAGCAGCAACGAGCTGGATTATGCCCGTTTCCTCTGGTTTATGGGCGATCAGGCGACCCATTATGTATGGCTTGTTTTTGTGGCCATGTGCATTTTGGTCATCACTGCGGTGAGCAATGGTGCCAATTTGACGGATGGACTTGACGGCCTGGCTACCGGTGTATCGGCCATCGTGATTGCCTGTTTAGCTTTGCTGACCTACGTAAGCGGAAACTCTGTAGCAGCCGATTTTCTGAACATCCTTTTCATCCCGTACAGTGGTGAATTGGTGATTTTTGCGGCTTGTTTGCTGGGTGGTTGTATTGGCTTTTTGTGGTACAACGTGTATCCGGCGCGGGTATTCATGGGCGATACGGGTAGTTTGACCTTAGGCGGCATCATAGCGGCACTGGCCATTGTGATCCGCAAAGAGCTGCTGATTCCGCTGTTGTGCGGTGTGTTTTTGATCGAAAACCTTTCGGTTATCCTGCAGGTATGGTATTTTAAGCACACCAAAAGAAAGTACGGTGAAGGGCGGCGCATATTCCGCATGTCGCCCCTGCACCACCATTATCAAAAACTGAATTACCACGAGGTGACCATCACTGTCCGTTTTTGGATTGTGCAGGTCTTGTTGGCTGTATTAACCATCATGACGCTCAAAATTCGATAAGCAACACCATGAAAAAGCTGCAAAACATTGTTGTGTTGGGCTCCGGAGAATCCGGTGTGGGCGCTGCCTTGCTGGCAAAACGCCTCGGCATGACCGTGTTTGTGTCGGATAAAGGCCGCATTCCCGACCTTTTCAAGGAGGAGTTGCTTCGGGCGGACATTGCGTTTGAAGAAGGGCAACACGATCTGGTGCGCATACAAGCCGCCGACGCAGTAGTGAAAAGTCCGGGCATTCCAAACGCACTGCCCATGATACAGGCTTTGCGCGCAGCAGGCACCCCGGTTTGGGGCGAGGTGGAGTTTGCATGGCGCTTTGCCGGGCCTTGTCGCGTGGCAGCCGTTACCGGCAGCAACGGCAAAACCACCACCACCACCTTGTTGCACCACCTGCTGGAGCAATCGGGCATACCGGCGCGGGCAGGCGGCAATGTCGGGTACGCCTTTGCGCGGCTGATTGAACAGGATTTGGCCGAAGGCCGACAACACGACGTAACACGCGTGTTTGTGCTTGAAATCAGCAGCTTTCAGTTGGAAGATACCGAGGCATTTCGACCTGACATCTCACTGCTGCTCAACATCACACCGGATCATCTGGATCGGTATGACTACCAATTGGAAAAATACGCGGCCGCAAAATTCAGGATCGTGCAACAGCAACAAGCAGGCGACCTGTTTCTGTACAATGCAGACAATCCGGCAACGGTCAATTTTTTGCAGACGCATCCTATAAACAATCCGGAGGCGCGGGGGCTAAATCAACCTGCGGCAACCACCGGAATGTTGCAAACAGGAGGGCATACCTTTGATTTGACCCGCAGCGCACTCCGCGGTCCACACAATGCATTCAATGCCCTTTTTGCCCTGGAAGCGGCACTGGCACTTGGCGCCAACCCCGATGCCTTGCAAAAAGGACTCACGACTTACACCCCGCCTGCGCACCGCATGGAGCCCGTTGGGTACATCAACGGCGTGGAATACATCAACGACAGCAAGGCCACCAACGTGGACGCCGTTTTTTACGCCCTTTCGGCTATGCAAAAACCCGTGATCTGGATTGTGGGTGGCCAGGATAAAGGCAATGATTACAGCCAGATTTTGCCTTTGGTGGCCGAAAAAGTACGGGCCCTGGTGTGCCTTGGAATAGACAATGCGCCATTGTTCAAAGCCTTCGAGTCTTTGCACAAACCCATGGTGCAAGTGCGTTCGGCCCAGGATGCAGTGGTCCAGTCGGCCCTGCTGGCACAATCAGGCGATGTAGTGTTGCTGAGCCCTGCATGTGCCAGTTTTGATTTGTTTACAAACTATATGGAACGGGGCGATTTGTTTCGCCAGGCCGTTTTGGATACCATTGCTTCAACCGATAAACCCACGCCGCATGTCATTAGGTAACCGAATAGCCGCAGAGTTGCGGGGCGACCGTACGATCTGGATGATTATTGCAGTGCTGAGCTTGTTCAGCATATTGGCGGTGTATTCCGCCAGTGGTTCGGTGGCCTGGCAAAATAAAAACGGGAACACCACGGTGTACCTGATCGGGCACATTGCGCGCCTCGGTTTCGGTTTGTTGCTGGTGTATTTGTGCCACCTGTTGCACTACCGGCAGTACCAGCGCATGGCCCCCTGGCTCATCCTGAGCACCATACCGTTGTTGGGCCTTACTTTGTTTTTCGGCATGGACATCAACGACGCCAGCCGTTGGTTGCAAATACCGGGACTGGGCGTCAGTTTCCAGACCTCCGAGTTTGCCAAAATTGCTTTAGTAATTTACATTGCCCGGGAGTTGACGCGTAAGCAAGATTATATTACGTCTTTTAAGGACGCTTTTTTGCCCATCATTGTGCCGGTATTGATTGTTTGCGGCATGATTGCTCCGGCCAACCTGTCCACTGCCTCGTTATTGTTCCTCACCTGCATTGTGTTGATGTTTATTGGCCGGGTGAGCGTGCAGTATATTTTCCTGTTGATGGGCTTAGGCTTGGTGGTGTTTGCTTTTTTGGTGGCTTTGGGTCGTTTGGAGCCCGATATGGTGCGCGTAGAAACCTGGTATAAAAGGGTAGACGAATTTGTGAACAACGCCGACGGGGGCTATCAGGTGCAGCAGGCCAAGATAGCCATTGCGAACGGGGGCGTGTTTGGCGTAGGGCCGGGCAACTCTGTGGCCCGCAATTTCCTGCCTTATGCCTACGCCGATTTTATTTATGCGATCATTTGCGAAGAATACGGCATGGTAGGGGGCATTGTGTTGATTTCCCTGTATGTACTGTTGTTTTTCCGAACGGTCATGTTGGTCACGCGAAGTCCGAAGGCATTTGGCTCCTTTTTAGCCATAGGCCTCAGTTTGTCCATCACCGTTCAGGCTTTGGCCAATATGGCGGTGAATGTAAACCTGTTGCCGGCAACAGGGCTCAATTTGCCTTTGATTTCGATGGGTGGCACCAGTTTGTTGTTTACCTGCATTTCATTGGGCATGATCCTGTCTGTCAGTAAATACATAGAATCTTTAGAATGAGCAACAACAGCAACATACGGATATTGATCGCTGGAGGCGGCACGGGTGGACATGTTTTCCCGGCCATTGCCATTGCCGATGCATTTAAAGCGCTGCATCCGCAAACGGAGTTCCTGTTTGTAGGTGCCTTGGGAAAAATGGAAATGGAACGTGTGCCCAAAGCCGGCTACCGCATTGAAGGACTAAACATTGCGGGTTTTCACAGGCCCCTGAATACCCGAAATGCTTGGCGCAACATATCCTTTCCGTACAAGCTCCTGACCAGCATCTGGCGGGCAAAATCGCTTGTGCGCCGTTTTGCACCCGATGTGGTGGTGGGTACCGGCGGTTACGTTTCCGGCCCGGTGGTGCGCGCCGCACAGCGCAAAGGCATACCAACACTCATACAAGAACAGAATTCTCATGCAGGCGTAACCAATAAGCTGTTGGGTGCAAAAGCCAACCTCGTTTGTGTGGCTTACGACGGCATGGAAGCATATTTTCCGGCAAAGCGCATCGCTTTTACCGGTAATCCGGTTCGGCAGGATTTACTCCACATAGACAACCTGCGCGAAGAGGGCCTCCGCCATTTCGGCCTCGATTCCCAAAAGAAAACAGTGGTGGTGCTGGGCGGCAGCCTCGGTGCCCGCACGCTCAACACGGCCATGATGGCGGGCACCCAATTGCTGGCAACACACCCCGAATTGCAGGTTATTTGGCAATGTGGCAGCTTTTATAGCCACCTCTGCGGCGAATCGGAAACAGCCCAATTGCCCAATGTACAGGTGCACGCGTTCATCGACCGCATGGACTTGCTGTATGCGGTGTCGGATGTCATCGTGTCGCGTGCAGGTGCTCTGAGCATTTCAGAGTTGTGTTTGGTAGCGCGTCCGGTGGTGCTGGTGCCCTCGCCCAATGTAGCCGAAGACCACCAGACCAAAAACGCGCTGTCGTTGGTCGAAAAAGGGGCCGCCCGATTGGTGCGTGACGCCGACGCCGAAGCCCAAATGCTTACAGAAGTGCTGCACGTGCTGCACAACGAATCGCTGGCCTTCAGCCTCACGGAATCGATTCGCCAGTTGGCACGGCCACAAGCGGCTCAACAGATCGCCAAAGCCATCGAAACACTTGTAGGGGATATCAACGTCAAAAAGCCGAAAAAAAAGAAAAAAGACAAAAATGTCCGTGTGACCAAACAACAATTGCGGGACGAGTGGCCTGCAATCATCCAAAAAACACGCAAAATACAATGAAAAAAGCGTACTTCATCGGCATTGGCGGCATCGGCATGTCTGCACTGGCCCGCTACTACCAGCGGCAGGGCGCGGCCATATACGGCTACGACCGCACGGCAACGGAGCTGACCCGCACACTGGAGCGCGAGGGCATGCACATCCATTACGACGATGCGGTACGCCACATACCGGAAGGGGTAGACCTGGTAGTATATACGCCCGCAGTGCCCGCCAGCCACAGCGAGTTGCAGTGGTTTCGCCAAAACGGATACGCGGTGCTCAAGCGCGCCGAAGTGTTGGGGCGCATCAGCCGTGAAAAACGCGCGGTGGCGGTAGCCGGTACACACGGAAAAACAACGACCTCCAGCTTGGTGGCCCACCTGTTGCGGGCGGGCGGCGTGGATGCTACGGCTTTTATCGGTGGATTGGCCCTGAACATCGGGGGCAATTATGCAGAAGGCAGCAGCGACTGGGTAGTGGTGGAGGCCGACGAGTTTGACCGCAGCTTTCTGCACTTGCATCCTGAAGTGGCCATTTTGAACAGTGTTGACCCCGATCACCTTGATATTTACGGCACGCCGGAGGCCCTGCGCGACAGCTATGCGCAGTTTGCCTCGCAGGTGGATCCAAACGGGTTGTTGCTGGTGCAGGCCGATATACATTTGCCCAATGCGCCACATGCGCACACTTTTGGCATAGAAAAAGGCGATTATCGCGCTGCCGCACTCCGCGTGGAGAAAGGCTGGATGGTGTTCGATCTGCACACGCCAGTGCACCATTTTGAAGGCTTGCGCATGGCATTTCCGGGCATTTACAACGTGTCAAATGCTACAGCGGCCATTGCCGCAGCCTTGTACGTGGGTGTGTTGCCCGAACGCATTGCACCTGCTTTAGCCACATACAGCGGGGTTCGCCGCCGTTTCGAATTTGTACTCCGCACCGATGCAGTGGTGTTTATCGACGACTATGCGCACCACCCCGAGGAGCTAAATGCCGTGATTGAAGCGGTGCGCACCTTGTACCCGGAGCGCAAATTGACCGGCGTTTTTCAGCCCCATTTGTTCAGCCGCACCCGCGATTTTGCCGACGGTTTTGCGGCAGCGTTAGACCGGTTGGACAGCGCTTTGCTGCTTGACATATACCCGGCCCGCGAGGAGCCCATGCCCGGCGTGACGAGCGGGATGATTGTAGATCGGATGACGTTGGCCGACAAAAAATTGATTTCCAAGGCCGAACTGTCTGGAGAGATAGAGCGCCGCCGTCCGGAATTATTGATGACCCTTGGGGCTGGCGACATTGACGCGCTGGTGCATCCGTTGGCCGAAACCCTTAAAACAGTGATGTCATGCTAAAACTACCTGATTTCGCGATTAAACCCTTGCGATACGACCGCATCAGTTGGGTTGTGTTCTTTTTTATAGTGGTGGTGGTGCTGGTATCGGCTGTCACGCGAAAGCTCGACAGTTTTGCCGAAGGCATGACGGTCACCATCACGCCCTTGCCGGGTGGAGAGAAGCTGATTAACGATTCCGATGTGCGCCAATTGCTGGTGGAATCGTTCGGCAATGCATTGGAAGGCACGGAATTGCGCCGTTTGGAAGTGGAGCGGATGGAACGCGTGTTGGAGGCCGATCCGTTTGTGGCCGACGCCGACGCATACATTGACCAGCACAACAAGCTGCATTTGCGCATTGTACAGCGCGAACCGATGGTGCGCATTCTGGATGCCCAGGGCGGAAATTATTATTTGGACGCAGCAGGGAACAAAATGCCCGCTTCCAGGCATTTTACGGCAAGGGTCATGGTGGCTACGGGCAACATTGCCCCCTATGCCGACGACTTTTTAGAGAAATCGCGCAACAGCCTTAAAGACGTGTTCCTGTTGTCCAAAAAACTGTATACCGATGAGGTATGGAGCCGTTTTGTGCAGCAAGTACACGTGAACAACGCAGGTGAACTGGTGATGGTGCCGCTGATAGGCGACCAAACCATTGTGTTGGGCAGTGCGCGCAACCTGGATGACAAGCTTCGCCGACTCAAAATATTTTACCAGGAAGGCATGCCGCACAGCGGATGGAAGACCTACAGCAGCCTGAATGTCAAGTATGAAGGACAGGTTGTTTGCCGAAAATAACGAAAAATTGAAACCCACATTTCCCACACACAATTTTTGCACATGATGACCGAATTTATTGCACAGTCACCCGACGTTGTTGTTGCGCTTGACATTGGCACCACCAAAGTATGTTGCTTAGCAGGGCGCAGGAATGCACATGGAAAACTCGAAATCCTTGGCGTTGGAAAAGTTGACAGCGTAGGCGTACTCCGCGGCGTGGTCAGCAACATTGAAAAAACCGTCAGCGCCATTCGAGAGGCCGTAGACCTGGCCCAGCGACAAGCCAAAATGAATTTCCGCGTGGTGCAAGTCGGCATTGCCGGACAGCACATCAAAAGCCTGCAGCACCGCGGCATCCTCACCCGCGAGAGCGAACACATGGAAATTGAGGGCCGCGACATAGACCGGTTGGTCAACGACATGTTTAAGCTCGTGTTGCCTCCGGGCGACAAGATCATTCACGTGTTCCCGCAAGAGTTTACGGTTGACAACGAGCAGGGCATCACCGATCCGGTCGGCATGTGCGGCGTGCGTTTGGAAGCGAATTTCCACATCATTACGGGTCAGATAACGGCCATCAACAACATTTTCCGTTGCGTGGAAAAGGCCGGTTTGAAAGTGGCCGAGCTCACCCTGGAGCCCCTCGCCAGCGCCGATGCGGTGCTGTCGGAAGAGGAAAAACAGGCCGGTGTAGCTTTGGTTGACATTGGTGGCGGCACCACCGACATCACCATTTTCCAGGAAGGCATCATTCGGCACACGGCAGTTATTCCTTTTGGCGGCAACGTGATTACGGCTGACATCCGCGAGGGATGCACCGTCATGCAGCCGCAAGCGGAAAAACTGAAAGTCAAATTCGGTTCGGCTTTGTCTAACGAAGTATACGACAACCGCATCATCACCATACCGGGCCTGAAAGGGCGCGAGCACAAAGAAATCAGCGAGAAAAACCTCGCCCGCATCATCCAGGCGCGCATGGAGGAAATTCTGGACTACGTGCTGTGGGAAATCCGCCGCAGCGGCTACGAGCGCAAGCTCATCGGCGGCGTAGTGCTCACCGGCGGCGGCGCCTTGCTGGCCCATGCCGACAAGCTGACCGAACTCCACACCGGCATGGCCTGCCGCATCGGCATGCCCGTAGAGAACCTTGCACATGGTTACCACGAAAAAGTGTCGAGCCCCATTTACAGCACCGGCATCGGGCTGTTGTTGCGCGGGTTGGAGGACTTGAGCGCCGTGCCACAAAGCAACCACACCGACCAAAACGACGCAGGCCCAAAAGCGCCTTCGAACGTATCGGAAGAGAAATCGCCTACCTGGTTGGAGAATGTATTCCGGAAAACCAAAGAATGGTTTGAAGCTGAACCTGACCTGGATTTTGAAAAATCGCGTTAACCCACACCCCTCACCTAAAATAGAAACATCATGTTGTTCGATTTGCCGAAGGACGAGCCGTCCATCATCAAAATCATCGGTGTAGGCGGCGGTGGCAGCAACGCCGTCACGTACATGTACAAACAAGGCATCATTGGCGTAGACTACGCTATATGCAACACCGACGCGCAGGCCATGGAGCTCAGCCCGGTGCCCATAAAAATTGCCCTGGGGCATCACCTCACCGAGGGCCGCGGCGCAGGCAGCAAACCCTCTGTGGGCAAACAGGCCTGCATTGACAGCCTCGAAGAGATCAAGTCGTTTTTGGACGACGGCACCAAAATGGTGTTCATCACCGCAGGCATGGGTGGCGGCACCGGCACGGGCGCAGCGCCCATTTTGGCCAAAGCCGCACAGGAAATGGGCATCCTGACCGTGGGCATTGTGACCCTCCCTTTTGGTTTCGAGGGCCGTGTGCGCGTGAGCAACGGCATGGAAGGGCTGGAGGAATTGCGCCGCAATGTGGATTGCCTTGTGGTGATCAGCAACGATAAACTGCGCGATATTTTCGGCAACTTATCCATTTCCCAGGCCTTTTCGCAGGCCGACAACATTCTGTGCACCGCAGCCAAAGGCATTGCCGAAATCATCACAGTGCCGGGGTATGTGAACGTCGACTTTGAGGACGTGAACACCGTCATGCGTGGCTCCGGCGTGGCCATCATGGGCACTGCGGCGGCCGAGGGCGATAACCGTGCCTTACGGGCAACCGACGAAGCGCTCAACTCGCCGCTGCTGGAAGACAACAACATCCGCGGCGCGCAGAACATTCTGGTTAACATCACCTCAGGCGGCAAAGAAGCCACGATGGACGAGATTTTCCAGATCACCGAGTTTGTCCAAAAAGAAGCCGGTGAAGGTGCCAACCTCATCTGGGGCAACTGTTTCGACGAACGCCTCGGGGAGAAAATTGCCGTTACGGTCATCGCCACGGGTTTTGACTCGCCCGAGCGCCGCAAAACCATTCCGCAGCCCAATAAACAAACGGTGCGCACACCTGCTCCGCCGGAGCGCAAGCACCTGCATTTGGACGACGATGCCCCGACCAATACACCGCCTCGCCCGACCATCTCGAGCATTCTTTCGGACGCCGATCCGTTTGTAGAGGAGGAAAAGGCCGCCAAGTCGGTGGAATTTGACTTAAACGACATTCGGGAGTCGGTCGACAAGTTTCGCGGCCACTCGTCCATTTACGACGAGCCGTTTGTGCGGCCCATTGCCGACGATGTGAGTCCGGAAGAACGCCGTCGCCGCCTCGAAGAAGCCCAGCGCCGCCGCGAGGAGATCCGCAACCGCCCGATCAACGTGGTGCGCCTGAGCAGCCCGCAAACGATCATCGACCTGGAAAGCCAGCCAGCTTACCTGCGTCGAAATGTACACTTAGACGATGTGCCCGATGCCGCTGAACCCGGCTTTTCGCCCTGGACCATTTCCATTGAAGATGAAACGGAAATTAACCTGGGGGGGAATCGGTTTTTACATGATAATGTTGATTAAATTTACAGTTTTGAGTTTTGAGTGGTGAGTTTTGGGTTTTGAGTGGTGGGTTTCAATTTGCCATTTCGGCCCGGCGTGTGGGAACGTCGGGCCGATTTTTTTTTGCGTTGTGTAGAATAATGTTTATTTTTACCCTGAAAATCGTTCGTTCAGTTATTGTTTTTCAGGGTTTATATGGAAACATACATTCAAAGACAGGTGGAATCGGAGGTTATTCGATTGGCCTCCAAATTTCCAGCAATTGGCATAGTTGGGCCTCGGCAGATTGGTAAAACGACGTTGGCCAAACATGTTTCGTCGCAACTCACCAAAAATTCAAGTTATTTTGATCTGGAGTACCCGGAGGATTGGGCGGCTTTGCAAGAGCCGGTTCGATTGCTGGAAAGGATGCAAGACGAGGTGGTGATCATTGACGAGGTTCAACGCTTGCCCACGTTGTTTCCAGTGTTGCGCGCATTGATAGACCGTCATCGGGTACCTGGTCGATTCATCTTGCTGGGTTCGGCATCTCCTGAATTGATCCGGCAATCTTCTGAATCACTTGCAGGAAGGATCGTTTATTTAGAACTCACGCCATTTGCGCTCAGTGAACTCCCCAATGGCATCGATTGGGAAATGCATTGGTTAAGGGGTGGTTTCCCGGAATCGCTGCTTGCATCTGACGATCAGAGCAGTTCGGAATGGCGGATAAGCTTTATCCGCAGCTATTTGGAGCGCGATCTTCAGTTGCTGGGGTTAAATGCGGATCCGGTGTTGTTGCGCAGGCTTTGGACCATGCTGGCCCATTTAAATGGCCAGTTGCTCAATAAACAAACGCTTTCCGGATCATTGGGCATCAGCACCAGTATTGTTGGACGGTATATTGATTTTTTTGAATCCGCTTTTTTGATTACCCGACTTCAACCTTTTGTGCCCAACCTGGGCAAGCGCCTCGTGAAATCACCAAAGGTGTATATAAAAGACACTGGTATCTTGCATCAGCTGCTGAACATTCAAAGCTTTCAGGGCTTGCTCAGTCACCCCGGGTTGGGGGCATCATGGGAATCGTACGTGCTCCATCAAATATTGGCTCATTTGCCTTTCGGTTACGAAATGTACTTTTACCGTACGCACGAAGGCGCTGAAGCTGATATGGTGATCACCAATGGGGGTGTTCCGCAGATGCTGGTGGAAGTGAAGTTCAGCACGACACCACAAGTATCTAAAGGCTTTTTCAACGTGCAGGCGGACTTAGGCACAAAGAGCCATTACCTGATTGCGCCGGTCACGCGGTCTTTTCCGGGGAAAAATGGAATAGAAGTGCTTGGTGTACAGGATATTCCGAACATGTTTAAGTAGCTCAGTAATGTTATGCTTTACGAAAATTGCGACGCCTAGGAGAAATTTTCGGGGAGCGATTGTTCTCGGTTACTATGGCTTGATTTGTCTTTTTAGCTCTTCAATTTGCCGTTGCAATTCAAGGTTTTTCTGAATTTCTTCTTCTGCGCGTTTCTTTTCTTCTTCTGCGCGTTTCTTTTCCTCAATCAGCAACTTATCCTTCTCTGCAATAATCTCTTCCTTCTCGGCGATGATTTCGTCCTTTTTTTTCATCTCTCGATCAAAAATTCGATCCAATTCATCCTCGACATCCATCAAGTCCCGAATCTCTTCGCTGGCAATGGCTCTCCCCAAACGATCTACCATTTTTTTGACCAGGGGATCATTGGTATCGCCTTGAAAATCGAGTTGATGCTTGTCACTTGTACTTTGATAAATCGGGCTAAAAATATGCAGTACCCGCTCCAGTTTGTTGCGGGCTGCTTTGGCTAGCTTACGTACCTGTATCAAATAAGAATCGTGGGTCAACAACTCGACGAAATCCTCTTTGATGTCCAGGATTTCCTGAGTCACCACATCGCGATACTCCCGATTGATTTTGACCACTCCCGACGGAATGCTGTTCAATGGGAAACCTAAAAAGTAGATCGTGATGATGGGCAAAGGGCGTTTTTCAGGCTCTCCTTTATCGTTGAGTACATCGTCTTCTTTGCGGTAATTGTCACCCAGATAGCGCCGAAAGCGCATCACATCAAAAGCTTTTTTGGCCTTTTGCAACTCGATGAGGACTTTGTTGATTTCGCCGTTCGGCTTTTTGATTACTGCCTTGAAATCAAAACGCAAAATGCGAATATCTCCACTCGTTTCCGTGGAGGTTTCCTGCGACTTTAGTTCAATACTTTGCACTTCCTCCCCCAGAATGGTCGACAACAATTCCCGAGCAATCTCTACGTCTTCCAGCAGATATTTGAACACTACGTCATAGATGGGGTTGGCGATGATCATACCCGATTTTTTGTTTGATTTCTATCACAAGGTAAACTATTTTGGGGAGGTTTTGGTTCTTTTTTTGCTTTTTTTATTTTTGATCGGTGATGTCACCGAGAACGGGGGCATGGCTGCCCGTACCCGCGTGTAGCGGGTATGGGCAGCCATGCAGGGTTCATACCCATTAACTTAAGCTCAAAAGTACTGAAAGGCACCTTAACTTGCGCTTTTTCACGCGCCAATTTTATCAAGATGTACGACCAAAGTCAATTTATGATCAGCGATTTGCAAAGTTTTCTG
>Ga0247832_1003436_pt1 | contig 21690 bp, 23 predicted proteins | sample LaCruzMarch2015__10_FD_192407 | JGI IMG/M metagenome (GOLD analysis project Ga0247832, IMG submission 192407) | Freshwater microbial communities from meromictic Lake La Cruz, Castile-La Mancha, Spain - LaCruzMarch2015_4m | ecosystem: Environmental > Aquatic > Freshwater > Lake | place: Spain... | reverse complement strand
TTCCTGATCGTAAATTGCGAAGGAAAACATACCGATTAACCTTGGCAGAACGGCACTACCCCATTTGATCCAGGCATTAAGAAGAACTTCGGAATCCGTTTCCGAGAAAAAGGGAACGCCTACATCTAGTAATTCCCTTTTTAGTTCCTTATAATTATAAATTTCCCCATTAAAAACCATAAAAAACCGTCCATCATTAGAAATCATCGGTTGATGACCATTAGAAGAAAGATCGATAATGGAGAGCCTTTTGAAGGCGAGGAACAGGTTAAACGCCGATAAATCTTCCCCTACATTTACGGAATTAGCCGTTGTTACTGTATTAAAAGCAAGAAAGCCCTCATCGTCAGGGCCTCTATGTTTCATTGCAGATAAAGCAAGATTAAAATCGGGAAGTGGTGATGGAGAATCAGGAGGAATAAAAAGTCCGGCTAGGCCACACATGAGAAAATGTTACCTTTGTAAAAAAAAGTTAAATGGAAAAAGGATATATTCTCATGATTCCAAGTTGGTATCCTAACAGGGAGAACACTCATGCTGGAATTTTTGTAAAGAAACATATTCAAATCATTTCTAAGTTTATTGAATGTTATACCTTATTTGTCTTACCTACAGATAATATAAGAGCATTTAAAATTGAGGTTGAAAAACAACCGTCGGCAGAAATCATATATTTTGGTACTACGAAAAGTGCACTGGTAAATACCTTTTTATTCTTTTTAATAAATATTATAAAAATAAGCACAATTTTATTGCAAAAGGGCAGACCAAAATTTGTCCATAATCATGTGGTTTTTCCCAGTGGTTTTGTAGCTTTACTCGTGGCTAAAGTACTAAATGTAAGATTAATAATCTCAGAACACTGGTCAGGATATCTAATTGAAGATAACAGGCTTCAAGATTTAAGTATAAAAATTCAACGAGGAATACGATACATATTATCCTCAGCGTATAAAATAGGCCTGGTTTCAAATTTCATGAAATACAGGCTAGTTGAAAGTCAATTATGTACTGAAGAAAAGGTTATCATTACGCCGAATAAAATAGAACTAAACAATTTTATTCCAGTACAGAGAGAATTAGGTGATGAAATTAAGGTATTGACTATATGCAACTTAAGTGATTTTGAAAAAAACATTTCAGGCATGATTGAAGCCATTAATTATTTAAACCAAAACGAATCAATAAATATAAAACTCCAGATTATAGGAGAAGGAATAGATGAAGTTAAGCTCAAAAAAATAGCTAATGAATATGGCTTGCTGAATACTAAAATATTTTTCTTAGGGAAAATTGAAAATCATTTACTCACCAATTATTACAGCGATTGCGATTTTTATATTCTAAACAGCAATTTTGAAACCTTAAATATTTCAACTATTGAGGCACTCATGCATGGGCTTCCTGTAGTAGCATCAAAATGTGGTGGTCCTCAAGATTATTTAAACGACCAAAATAGCGTCCAGGTAAACACCAGGGATACGAATGACTTAGTTAGAGGAATTAAAGAAATGCTTATGAAGTACAATGATTACAATAGAGAAATGATTAAAGTTAATATTGAAAATAAGTATGGTGAAAAAATTGTGGAAGATGCGTTAAGAAGGTTATATGAATGATTAAGAAGTTAGCTATTATAATCTCAATATGGCTTCTAAATAGGTTGAGATAACATTCTCAGTATATAATTCGGAAACTTTACTATTTATTTTTTCTGGTGAATTGACAATATTGGGAAAGATTTTAATATAATTTGCAATACCATCAATATCAGAATATTCAAAACAAAAATGTCCATTTTGTTGCAAAATATCTCTGGAAACACAATTTTTAGGAACAATTCCTAAAATTGGTTTCTGAAGTGATAAATAATCCGTTAGTTTAGATGGAAAAAATAAACTTTCATCTGATTCTTCTTCGATTAATACTAATAAAGAGGATTTCACCATATAATTCAATGATTCAACATAAGAAACTTCCCCTATAAAATTAAAAATAAAAGCAAAATCTAATTTCTTAATTTTAGATATTTCTGTGGCAAGTAAGAATCCCACTAAATCAACGCTAAGTTTTTCAAACAGTGTTTTATCCTGGTTAAATAAGATATTTAAAGCATCTATAAGGGCATTTAAATTTCTTTTCCCATAAATGCTGCCTATATGGGAAATAGTAATTTTTCCGTTTTCATTAGAAAACTGTTTAAGTCCCTCACCATCAGAAGATGCTTTTATACATAATGGAAGGATTAATTTATTTTTAATAAAAGTTTCACCATACCTATTATTCCAATGATTTTCTACATATCTATTTGTATGGATAATCAAATCAGCGTTTTGCGCCACCATTTTTTCAAAATATAAATTAAGTTTTTGAAAAAATAGGAATCTTAATTTTATGTAACTGTTATCAACCCATGGATCATAAAATTGTGCAATCCATTTAGTATTTCCTTTGTTTTTCCATAATAAAGGAATTAATTGGGTACTGGCAGGTGCACTAATAGTATGAACAAAATCAAACTTTTCTTTTCTTAAAAAAAATAATTTAAACCAAACAAATGGATTCCACAAAAGCAAATCCCAATCTGGCATAAAATTTAATTCCCAAAGTTTTAATATTGAAGCCAATTTAAAACCAAACTTTTTTTTAATAGAAAAAATTTCTATTACCTCAATATTTTTATGCTGGAATTTAAATGTATTTTTTTCCTTATTAGTTAAAACTGTAATTCGATGTCCATTTTCAGCTAATTCCAAAAAAAACCTCCTGGCCTGAATACTGGACGCATTATAATATTGTAAAAAATTATAGGTAATTAACAGTATTCTCATTTATTATTCTATTTTAAATACTAAGTTTTCTAATGTAAATTTAGTATTCAAACTTTTTTTTAAATTCATACTTTTTCCAAACTGTATTATTAATATAATCAATATAACTAAGAATTATTCTTACTACCTTTACCGATACATTATTTACATCATAGTCATTGATAATTTTAATAGATTTAGAATTTCTTTCAAACTGTTCTGTTACAACTTTAATTGTTTCTAAAATTCTAGCCGAAGTAATACCCGACATAATAACTGTTCCCTCGTCCATTCCTTCAGGTCTTTCATGGGCAGATCTAATCATAACTGCTGGAAATTGTAAAATAGATGATTCTTCAGTAATGGTTCCACTATCAGAAATTACACATTTAGAATTTTCTTGAATTTTAATATAGTCAAAAAATCCAAGAGGCTTTAAAAATTGTATATTAGAATTCATTTCAATTTTGTTCTCTAAGGAATTAATTCGATTTTGAGTTCTTGGATGGGTAGAAACAATTATTGGATAATTATATTTTTCAGCAATTGCATTTAAAGATGATAATAATAATTTTAATTGTTCAGGATAATCAACATTTTCTTCTCTATGAGTTGAAACAACAAAATATTTATTTTTTTCTAGTTTAAGTTCTTGTAAAATGTTACTTGAATCTATGTCCTTTCTATAATATTCTAAAATTTCCTTCATGCATGATCCAGTTTTAATAACTGTTTCGGGTCTTATTCCTTCCGAAATAAGATAATCTCGAGCCTGCTCGGTAAGAGGCATATTTATGTCACTTAAATGATCAATAATTTTTCTATTTAATTCTTCAGGAACACGCTGATCAAATGATCTATTTCCAGCCTCCATGTGAAAAATTGGAATTTGCCTTCTTTTAGCTGAAATTACGGCTAAACATGAGTTTGTGTCTCCGTATAAAAGAACTGCATCAGGCTTTTCCTTTTCAAGAATAATGTCTGATTTTGATATAATATTACCTATAGTTTCTGCAGTAGATTTACCAACTGCATCTAAAAAGTAGTCTGGTTTTCTAACACCCAAATCACTAAAGAACACCTCATTCAATTCAAAATCATAGTTTTGGCCCGTATGAACTAAAACATGATTAACATTTCTATCAAGTTCTGCCATAACTCTACTGAGCTTTATAATCTCCGGTCGTGTACCCACGATGGTCATAACTTTCGTATTCATATTACTTTTTATTTTTATAGAACTTTTGATTAATTATAGAGTCATCCTTTAATTCTATAATTAAATCCTCCCAAGTAGGAGTTGAAAGTGAAATCAAGTTAAAAAATTTTCCTGAATCTAAAACTTTATTTGTTTTATATGAATTTTCTATTTCAATCGTAAGATTTAAGTCAAAATTTTTATTTAAAAGTTTAATTAAATTATATTTTGAAATAGGTTCAGAGGAAACATTAAATAGTCCACTTAATTTTGGGAAATTCATTATAATTAATTTAATGTATCTAGCCATCCTGATAGTTGTAATGCCTGAGTAAATTGCATTATTAAATCCTTTTATTCTATTTCCCTTTTGAGAAATCACCCACTCAAATAATTCAGTGAAGTTTTCTAACTCTCTACCAATCATTGAACTTCTTAAAGTAATTGTATTTGATCCTTTGACTTCTCCTAATATTTTAGTTCTTCCATATATATCAGTTGCATTTGGAATACTCTCCTCATTGTATGAACCCAATTCACCATTAAAAACACAATCAGTACTAAGATGTATAAGTCGTTTATTTGGCATTCTATCCACCCAGTCCTCAAGTAAATTTGGTAATAATGAATTTATAAATATTGATTTACTAATTTTTTCATTAACTCCTCTTCTAATAGTTATGCCAACTGCGTTTATTATAATATCAGGATTAAAATTATCGAGAAATGAAAATAAGGTTTTTTCATCTTCTAATTCAAATCCTTCAATTATATTAGAATTAAATAAATTTACATAAGGTAAATCTCTTTTTTTTTTCCTAATTAAAACCCACGTATTTTTAAAATCCTCATTTAACACTTGAAATATTTTGTGACCAATCATCCCATTTCCACCTAAAATAAGAATTTTCATTTGATACATTTATTATAATAAATTAATTTTAAACTATTTAGTTTAATTGAATTTAATATTTCCCAACATAGCCAATTTTAAATAACAAAGCCAACAATTCAACATCAGATAGGCGATATGTATTACTGGAATTATATTCATCAATATTACTGAGACTTCCTTTTCCCTCAGAAAAATATTTATTGTAATTCAAATCACGATTATCTGCTGCTATCTTAAAATAATTGCCAAGATCTACTGAATTCATCCTTTCCTCCTTTGACATCAACGTTTCATGTTGTTTTTCTGCATGTCTGGTTCCAATTATCTTTATTTCTGAATCTGATTTATATAAATCGATCATAACCCTTGCCAATTGTCCGATGGTCGATGCAGGAGATTTTTGAACAAAAATATCTCCTGGTGAACCATTATTAAATGCAAAAAGAACAAGATCAACCGCATCCTCTAAGGTCATCATAAAGCGGGTCATTTTAGGATCAGTAATTGTTACCGGAAGATTATTTATAATTTGCTCATAAAACAACGGTATGACTGACCCTCTTGAGGCCATTACATTACCGTATCTGGTGCCCATAATAATCGTTTCATTTGATTGTCTTGATTTGGATACCATCACTTTCTCCATCATAGCCTTGGAAATACCCATGGCATTAATTGGATATACCGCTTTATCTGTACTTAAAGAAATAACTTTAGATACTTTGTGTTCGATAGCTGCACTCAATAAATTCTCGGTTCCAAGAATATTTGTTTTAACCGCTTCAATTGGATAAAACTCACAGGAAGGTACTTGCTTTAAAGCAGCTGCATGAAAAATGTAATCAACACCCTTTACAGCAGGCCCGATACTCGCTGCATCTCTCACATCACCAATATAAAATTTAACTTTTGGATTTTGGATTTCAACACGCATGTCGTGCTGTTTTTTTTCATCTCTGCTGAAAATTCGAATTTCCTTAATGTTTGAATTAAGGAAACGATTCAATACAGCATTTCCGAATGAACCTGTTCCACCAGTTATAAGTAATATTTTGTTTTCTAACATTGGTTAACTGAATAATATCATTAAAAAAGTATTTAAATTATCTCAAGAAGACCAATCCTTGATTATTACCTTCATTGATAATGGGAATTTTTGAGTGGTCCAGATTATTATAAATATGTAAAAATTCAAATAGTAAATTATCAAAAGTTTCTTCTTTTAATGTAATCAATTGAAGTGGATTTGCAAATGAAAAACTTAAATAATTTTCTTTTTCAATGATTGAACTGTAAAGTTTTAAATGATCACGTTCAAAATTAAACATGATGTAAGGATTTTTTCCAAACCAAGCCATTGATAAAGGTCCGGAAGGTGATCCCATGTGAAAACTAGAATTATTTATCAAGGCTAAATCATGTTCAATAAATGTATGGAAGTCTTTCGCCACCAATACATTGGGGCATTGCCTCCAACGAACATCTACCTCATTAATGGAACAAATAATGATAAATTTAACATTATATCTATCATTACAATAAACGAAGAATTTAAACCATTCATCCAAATTTGAGTTCCTGTTTTGACCATGATTTTTATTGTTTCTCAAATTAATTGTTACCGGCAGATGACCTGTAACATTTTTATAAAAAAACTGATTAACCCAGAAATTTAGATAATTTCTGCAAATAAAATAAGGAGGATGTCCATAATAATCAAAATATCTTGGAAAAATAGAATTCAAAGCATCCCAATAATAATAGGTTCCCATCACATATAATTTGATATTGGGATAGATTTTATAATATTGAATATTATCCAATATGAATTTATCAGCTTGAAACCTATTATCAAAAACGAGTAGATTTGAAAAATATTGATTTATTTGTGCAATGGGTAATAAAGAGGATATATTAAAATATATGTTATCAATATTAACATGACTAAATTCCTTTGTTTTTGTAAGGTTATTTTTATCAAAAATCACTAAAATATCAACCTGTTTAATATTTTCAAGTTCACTAACTGCTAGGGCGGCGGCGTTAGCAACGAGAAAATCACCTATACTAAAAGGTTGAAACGTCAAATCATAGATAAACAATAATCTTTCTTTACCTTTAATTTTAAACAAAGAAAAAAGTCCAACTATCCATTTTAAAAAAGTTATAACCTTTAAATAGATGTGTCTAATTGAAACATAACGATGGTAAAAAAAAACATATAACTTCGTGTTTTTAACTGGCACTTTTTTATATTATTTTAAGGCCATTAATATCTCATCTTTATGCAGCGGAATATTACCAACTCTACTTACCTGAATGGCTGCAGCCAAAGAACCAATGGCTGCGGCCTCCCAAATAGATGCACCTGTTGCTAAAGCCAGCGAGGAAGAAACCAACATGGAATCACCGGCACCTGCAACATCAACGGGTTGTGCATTTAAAGCTGGTATTCTATCCGTCAGCCAATCAGAAGTATTGCCGCTGTAAACAATGACCCCTTCTTCCCCAATTTTCAACAAAATATTTTGCGCATTTGCCTGTTTTCTTAGATTCTCAGCTAATACTACCAAACCACTTTCAATATCTCTTAAACTAAGACGCGCTTCCCTTTCTGTTGGTGTCAGCAAAACCATATTTTTAAAACGTCCGATGTCACCTGTTTGGGAAGAACTTTGACTGTCTGCCACCATGATTACATTCTTAGAAACGGCCAGATGAATTATTTTATATACCAATTCTGATGGAAGACAACCATAATTAAAATCGGAAAATACCAATAATTGACAACTATTTAATTCCTCTTCCACACATTTCAAAATACATTCCTGGAGATGAGCATCGATAGCACCTTGTCTCAAATGACTTACCCTAAGTAAAGTTTTCCCTTTTGCTCTATATCTTTGTTTTAGCGTGGTAGGACGGGAATCATCAATAAAAATGGAACAATCCACCCCTAAAGCTAACAGATTGTCAAGTGTAAAATCCTTCATCGGATCATTTCCAGCTACTGAAATAAATTTCACCTTTGCACCCATTTGATTTGCATGTGCAGCTACAATAGCAGCGCCACCCAGAAATCGTTTTGATTCAATGGGAGTAACAACTATCGTTGGATCTTCCTGAGACATTCCGAGTGGATCACAAGTGATATACTCATCAATGATAATATCACCAATAATTAAAGTCTTCAATTGAGAAAACCTATTTATGGTATTACTTAAACCATCAGTAGATAGCCCATGACGTTCCATATACCTATTGGGCAATGAAAAAGAACCATCAATACCTTTATTAATAATTTTATGAATCAAATCGAAGGAAGAAAAAATGACCTCACCCGAGCTGAAAACAACTTTCCCGCCATAAGTATCAACTGCAGCTTGCTCAATGTTGTATTGATTTTCATGTTCCTTACCTTTAACAACAAAATCAGGTTTTAATCTCAGTATTAAATCATTTAAGGGTTCATCATAAATGAAAACCTCATCCACCCAAGTATTACTTTGCAATGATTCTAATCTTAGTTTTTCAGGAACCAAAGCCTCTTTACCAGCAATACGATCAGAACTTACGGCAACAATTAAATGTGCACTCAAGTCTTTTGCGAACCTCAGCAACCTTAAATGACCTGGATGTAAGATGTTAAAGTTTCCTGAAACGAAGGATTTTTTATTTGTAGAACTCACTTATCTGTTAATGTTTTAAATATTTATGTTTTAAAAAAATATCTATTGCATGACAGGAAGAATTATAATTAAATTTAATTACTGAATTTGATTCTGTACTAAGACTTGTAAAATTTGGTATATGTTCTATATTTATTGATTTGGCTGAAATTGGTACTACATTATTTAAATCTAAACTAAGTTTTCTTACAATATACTTTGCTGCCTCATAGTAAGTTATTTCATCCAAAGCAGAAACATGAAAAACTCCTTTCTCAGGTTTTTCTAAATATTTTAAAAGAAATTCTATCAAATCATCAATCCATACTGGAGACATTTTCATGTCGTAAAATGGAGAAATACTATTTAAATTAGTTAAATCTTCTATCCAATTATCAAATAATTTAAAATTATAATCAATTATTTTAGTTAATCTAAATATAGCAGTATTATTAAATTTACTAAGCTCATTCTCCACAAGTGTTTTTTGTTTCCCATACTCAGTACATGGATTTAGCGGTTCAGCAATATCACGATTAGGTTTCAATCCATCAAACACTAAATTTGTAGAAAAAAATATGATGAATGACTCTTTTTTAGTGAAATATTTCAAAACTTTAAGGGTATCAACAACATTTACTTTATAAGATAGTTCTGGAAACTTTTTACAATAATCTAATGAGGTAATAGATGCACACATAAATACAAAATCAAATTTAATTTTTGGAAATGTTGTATCTAATATCTCATCTTCTAAATTAAAATAGAATTCATTTTGCTTAATACTTTTTTTTTGGGTAGTTTTCCAAACAATTGAGTTTTTATTTATTAATCTTTTGTATAAGACAGTTCCAATTTTACTATCACCTCCTATTATTAATATATTTGCCAATACTAAACTATTTTTTCCCTGCACATAAAACAAGTAAATACTGAGCCATTGGGGAAAATCCTGTATGAACTACTTCATCATTCATAGAAAATAAGAATACATTATGAAAATGATTTTCAAGTAATTTCTTGAAATCTAGCCCAGATTTACAATTCACATGACCAGCTTTACTTTGGGGAGAAGCATATTTTTGACTCTCAAGAGAAGGCATTCCAGCAATAAAGACACCATTAGGATTCAATGATTGACAAATGTTTTTAATAAATATATCCTCATCTGAAGGCTTTATATGCTCCAAAACATCTAGACAGTAAGCTGCATCAAAGTTTCTTTGAATTGGAGATTGTAGCATATCATGTACGAAAAATTCAAACGGCCAATTTTTATTATATCGATTTTCGATATCCTCAATAAATACAGGATCAAAATCAACAGCTGTTACCATTTCAACATGTTGCTGAACAATTCTTGTTCCAAAAGCATCCGCACACCCTATTTCAAGTACATTCTTCATTCCTGAAAACATTTTTGCAATAAATTTATATCTTGACAAGGTGAATAAAGTTCTCTTAGGATCTTGATTCCAAGATTCATTTGCCATTAATCCAAAAGATGTAATGCCATGCTTTTCAATAACTTCATTTATAATCTCGTATTGAGGTTCTTTTGTTTCTAAATTGTTAGCCATTATTAATATTTTTTGGAGGAAGAATAAGATTTATGCTATTTCCGTTTTTAAGCCTATCTAATATTTTTGCTGCAATATCATAGCGAAGAGGCATTAAAACCTTTTTATTTGAAGGACAAGATTCAATAGAAAAAACTGGTTTTCCCATGTAAATATTTCCAATTCTATTTATATCTTCATCTATAAAGAAATCAACTTTTTCCAAAAATTCACTTGCTAACCAAGTTGCAGAAATACTGGTACCAAAAACACCAAAACTTTCTGTAATTGAAAAAGCTTGTTTAAACATTTCATCTAAATTAAAAAGATATCCATTAACCAAATCCTTACCTATACTTAAATCTAAACTTTTAAAGCCTACAATATCATCTAAACTAGCAATTAATGAAATTTCTTTAGGTATAAAATCCTCGCTTACCTTTTTTACATCAAAACCAGCCTTAATTAATAAGTTTTCTAGCGTTTCAGTGGTAAAATGGCTACAGTGATCTGCTATTAAAATGTCAAAAGGTGCTTTTTTTAAATTGGGTATTTCGATTAAAATAAAACCAGTTTGCTTTAAAATACTTTTTATTTTTCTTAAAAATGTAATCGGATCAACTATATGCTCTAAAGCATGTATCAAAACAACAATGTCATATTTTTCATTAATTTCCTCTAATTCACAAACTTTTAATTTAGTATTTGGTATTGAATTAATTATGTTTTCATTTCTATTGTCTAATTCTAATCCATTTAATATCCAATCGCTATTTTTTTTATTGAATTCTTTTAAAAAAGATCCATTACCACACCCAATATCAATTAATCTTCCTGTTTTAGGCAACCCAATTTCTTTTGATAACCATTGAACAATTCTTTCAGATCTAGGAACAGCATGGCCTACTACAGAATCAAAAATTAATTGTTCATTGCCTGCACCCTGCGCATAAACTTCATATTCACTATATATTTTTTCAGTTTCTTTTTTCCAGTTATCATTTATATTTTTTTGAACTACCCCACATTGATGACATACTGCCAATTCAAGTTTACTGTTCCAAGGCTTGCAATCCGAAGTTACCTGACTAAAATTTTGAGTAGTTTTAATTTCTCTAATATCATCCGAATTACATACATGGCAACATAATTTTGTATTCATAAATTAAAATTTTATACTAACCCTACCACTCACCAAACCATTTCTTATATCTGAAGTAGCAGTGTTAATTTCATTAAGATTGTATGTTTTAGAAATCAAGTTTTTGAGTTTAATCCTCTTTTCCAAGTGTAGGTTATTTATTCTTGGTATATCAATTTAGGGAACTGTTTCTCCCCAATGAGAGCCAATAATACTTTTACCAAAATGCATGCGTAAAGAGAATATATTTATATTATTGCCTTTTTTTGGTACTCCAACAAGTACCCTTTTACCTTGTGGTTTTAAAATGTTATAGCCCAATTCAATTATTTGCGGATTACCCGTATTATCGATAAAAACATCCACTTTCGTAATTGAATGAATTAATTCTGAAATTTCCTCTACTGATTTATCTCTCGAATTTATCAAATGGGTTGCCTCCATTTCCTAGGCAATAGCTAATCTATTATCAAAAATATCAATAGCAATGATTGGGTAAGCTGATACTAATGGTGCAGCCTGAACCACATTTAACCCTATTCCGCCAGCCCCAAAAACAACCAAAGGCTCGCCAATTTTTAATTTTTCATTATTTTCAATGATGCCATAACCAGTGGTAACAGCACAACCAAAAAGTGCTGCAACATCCATTTCACTATCTTTAGGAATGGTAGTTATTCGATTTTCAGAAATCAAAACAAATTATTAAATGCGTTTATTCCAAGCTTTATAATTATTTATTTTACCTCCCGAAATGTATTCTATAAATAAAAACCAAAATTCTTAAACCCTTGTACCAAAACATAAACTATTTCTTATATTCTAAAATGAGGTTTAAGTTCTTTAGTGATTTTTAAATAGAATGATAATTATGCACAATAAAGCGGTGACTAACAGTCCCATAGGAACCTTCATCACTATGTATTATATTGTACTTTACAATCATTTCTTGCCAAGCAAGTCTTTCACCAAAATTAGGATCTGCTGCATTACAGTTCCAATCATCGAAAAATATTTGTGCCCCCTTAGAAATCATGTTACGTGAAAATAAACTGTCTAATACATCAATCGCAGACTCATACAAGTCACCGTCTATATGCAGCATACTAAATTTTTTATCACTTGGAATATTAGGCACTGTATCCTTAAACCAACCTTTCACAATAATTATTTTTGATTTACTTAAAAATGAAGATGTAAGATTCAAAAGTGCATCTGCAGACATACCTAAACAAGTACCCCTTCCCCAAATACCCGAAGCTACATGTAACGAATTTTTATCAATACTTGTGCTTGCGGAAGGTAAATCCTCAAAACTATCAAATAACCACAACTTTCTTTCTCCACTAAACCCATGCAATTTATCTGAAGCAATAAGAGCATCATTACAATAGTTTATAGCCGCTGATAGTGCAACAGCAGTTCTTCCTGACATTGTACCAAATTCTGCAATATCTCCTTCAACACCCATACCAAAAACATAATATACACCCTCACTAAGTCTTTTATAAACCTCAGGATTTGTTTGATTCGATATAGCTAAATGATCAGTAACATCTCTTGCTATCTTTTTGAAGTCGGGTGAATACTTGGAGGATTTAAACACCTTTATAAAAGTTGCCTTTAAAAGTCCATTAATTCCTTCAGATCTGTAAATTCTCTTTATTTTATTGCGCATGGAATTAGACATAAGTTTTTAACTAATTTAATATTTTTATGAAACTGACATATTACTAAAAAGATAACAAGCATCGACCTTTTACAATACCATCTCGTAATTGATTTATTGCTTTGTTTATTTCCTCCATAGTAAACTGATCAGTAACCAGTTCCCTCAACTTAATTCGTTCCATTCGATATAAATTGTGATAACGAGGAATATCTATTTGGGGTAATCCATCTCCCCCATGAGAGCCGATAATACTTTTACCAAAATGCATGGGTAAAGAGAATATATTTATATTATTTCCCTTTTTTGGTACTCCAACAAGAACCATTTTACCTTGTGGTTTTAAAATGTTATAGCCCAATTCAATTATCTGCGGATTACCCGTATTATCGATAAAAACATCTACTTTTGTAATTGAACGAATTAATTTTGAAATTTCCTCTACTGATTTATCTCTCGAATTTATCAAATGGGTTGCCCCCATTTCCTGGGCAAGAGCTAATCTATTATCAAAAATATCAATAGCAATAATTGGGTAGGCTGATACTAATGATGCAGCCTGAACCACATTTAATCCTATTCCGCCAGCCCCAAAAACAACCACAGACTCGCCAATTTTTAATTTTGCATTATTTTCAATGATGCCAAAACCAGTGGTAACAGCGCAACCAAAAAGAGCTGCAACATCCATTTCACTATCTTTAGGAATGGTAGTTATTCGATTTTCAGAAACTATTGCAAATTCATTAAAGGTGGTAACCCAACCAGCATTCACCTTAGTTCCTTTCCAATTATAAATAGGTGGTTCGCTTTCAATGCCATCTCCTTTTCTCCAATGCAAAACAACCTTATCACCCAACGAAACTGTTTTTACACCAGGACCAATCGCTACAACTGTTCCTGAGCCTTCATGACCAAGTAAATGTGGTAAAAATTTATCTTCTCCTTTTGCACCATCTATCTCTCCAAGTTGAGACCCACAAATACCACTGAAATGAATTTTCACTAATACCTGACCAACCTTTAGTTCTTGGGGTATCTCTATTTCAGCTAGGATAAGTGGCTTTCTTAACTCCGTTAAAATGGCGGCTTTTGTAAACTTAGGATATTCCATTCTCTCCATTTTATTCGAAATATATAAATGAATGATCCCCTGTATAACCTGTTTGTTTAAACCACCATTCCCATTCTTTTGGCGTATTAAAGGCTTCGCAAGTTACCTGCCAATAAAGTAGATTGGCCTTTTCAACCTCATTCCTGTATGATTCCACACAAATATATTTATTTTGTTTACCAACCCTTTCCATTTCTTTTAATGCATCAAACAAATCGTAACACTCAAGATTGTGAAAGGTATTTAGAGAGAAAACAAAATCAAAATAATTATCCTCAAAAGGCAACGAAGTGGCATTCCCGTTAAGTAGTTTATCCTTTATTTCTTCTTTACTATTTTCAATAGCGTATTTTGAAATATCTATGCCATATATTTCAATACCTGGAAGAATTTTTGTAAAATCAAATAGTAAAAAACCTTTTCCACAACCAATATCTAAAATTTTATCTCCAGCTTTCAACCCATAATGATCAATCATCACTCTTGCCACTTTTTCCCATCTTCCCTCCATATATTTATAACCACCATAATTTATCCTTCTATCTCCATCCCAATAATCAAAATCCCACTTTTTTGCTAATTCCGCTGCCTTACTTTTAGGAAATTCAGCATCATTAACTCTCGCCAGGTAATCACGCTTCGTACTATTATGCACTACTGATAAAAAATCAATGTATGACATTATATGAATTTTAAATATTATTTAATATGGCTTTTGCCTTGTGAATTTGACACTCTTTTAAAGATACCACGTCAATATTTGGATTTGAGAATAATCTCCTTTCCAGATTTACAGGAATAAAGACATTTAAAGCAATACAGGTCCACTTGATTTTATAAAGTGGCAGTAACAATCTGGCTCTGGTTATTATTTCCTTTTTGTTGCTAAAATTTTCAAAAGCTTTATCTACAAAAAAATCAAAATACTTTTCAGGTACAGGAACCTGAAGTTGACTAAAGAAATCTCCTGCAACTTTAGCAGGATCATCCCAGCCAGCATATTCAAAATCTACAAAAACTAAAGTATTGTCTTCCTTCTTTAAACAGTTATGAAATCCAAAATCAGAAGGAGAAATCACACGATTTAGTTCCTCAATTTCTATGTTTACTTCTATATTATTTAACTTAGCGTAAGTTAGAACTTGTAACTTTATTTCTTCAAAATACCTCCTTATGGAATTTATTACAGTAAAGAAAGCACTTTCCTGGTTATAATTATCATCTGTTTTTTCTAAACTAATAATTCTTTGATCTATTAGATTTATATGATTTTCTATGGAAAAACAAGCCTCAGATGCATTCATTATTTTTTTTCCATCTGTCAATTTAACTGTAGCTTTATTTAAATCTGAAAAAAAAGAAGCTGCTTTTAAAATTAAATCTTCATTGATATCTTCTACAGAAAGTTTTTCGCCAACTATATTTTCAAATATAATTAATTTATAATTCTCATCTACGGCGTAGATTTCAGGAATTAGGCTTGGTGTACACAAATGGGCATATTTAATAAAAGAAACTTCAGATTGGAAGCGATTTCTGTTATCTAAATTGCTATCGAAATATTGTTTTACAAAATATACAGAATCTCCATTTGTGACAATGAATACTTTATTATTACCAGTTCTTTCGATCGGTGTTACAACCACTGACGAAAATTTTTTATTAACGCCTTTTAATAATTCAAGTATTTTTTCTTCTAATGCCACCAATTAATTTTATTCAATTTCATTCATAATCTGAAGCCAGGATTGCCGAATAGCAACTTTATTGAAAGAATTTTCTGGATAATTATTTTCCGGATCAAATAAAATCTTTTGGCATCGATCTGGAAAATAAATATTTTCCAGGATTTCAGGTAAATCATCGATGAATATATCACAATTCATTTCATCAATTTTTTTTACTTTCAAGTCTTTTGTAGTTTCAAAAAAACAATGTTCTAAAGTAAAATCATTTGAAATGTTCGTAATTAAATTTTTTACAATCCATGATTTAGCTGCTTCATGCAAATCATATTTTTCGCCAATGAACGGATATTTTGTTTTATGACTAATAATTATAATTTGATGCCCACTTTCTATTACTTTATTGAAAAAATCTTTAATGTGAGGAAATGATTCTGCTTCCTGCATTCTAAAGCCATAAACATATCCTTGCATTTCAGTCCAAACTTCCTCTTTATTAATAGACCTTAAATAATCTCTGATTTTTATCTTATTTACACTGAAGTCTTGATTAATCAAATTTAGTTCTACCGCCACCTTGTGAAATAATGAATCATAACTTACAATGGTGTTATCAAAATCCAACCCAAAAATCATAAAGAGGAATATTTATCTAAAATCGTTTTAGCCATTTTTTTCGCCACCAACCCATATTTGTCCCTTGCATATTCCTGTGATCCAACCTCATGCATAAATTCATCCGGAGTTCCCAATATAAGATGATTAACAGTAACATTATTATTTGATCGCCACTCTGCTACAGCCCCACCCAGGCCTCCAATTTTTCCGTGTTCTTCAATGGTTACTAACATTTTAAAATCTGAAGATGCTCTTAATAAATAGTCCTCATCTAAAGGTTTAATGGTATGCATACTTACTACCTCCACATTTAAACCTACTTCTTCTAAAATATTTGCTGCTTCCAAAGCTTCTGAAATTATGGTACCTGAACAAATCAATGAAATATCCTTCCCTTTTTTTACAAGGAGACTCTTTCCAATTTCCAGATTTACATGATTTTCATGAATATTAGGTTCACCTTTTTTTCCTATACGAATATAAACAGGTTCATTCAGTTTTAATGCCGCTCTTAATGCTTGCCTTAATTCATTTGAATCGCAAGGAGCCATGACATTCATTTCAGGTAATGTTCTCAAAATGGCCAGGTCCTCTAACGAATGATGCGTTGGCCCGAGATCTGCATAAGACAAGCCAGCTCCTGTGCCGACAATGATTACAGGAGATTTATGATAGCAGACATCCACTCTTATCTGTTCAAAGCATCTGGTAGTAGTAAACGGGGTAATTGTATAAACTACGGCTCTTAATCCTGATAAGGAAAGTCCCGCAGCCACACTCATCATATTCCCCTCGGCTATACCACAATTGTAAAATCTCTTGGGTGCAGCTTCCTTATATTTATCAAAAAGTTTATTCCCTATATCACCCGATAATAATACCAATCTCTCATCTTCAATCGCCATTTTTGTAATTTCATCGGCAAAAGCATTTCTCATAATCTTAGTTTATTCCTAATTCTATTTTTGATTTTAATACTTCCTCCTTATCAGGAATCCTGTAATGCCAATTGTTATCATCTTCCATAAAAGAAACACCCTTACCCTTGGTAGTATTTGCAATGATTGCCGTTGGTTTTCCATTTTTTGATGGAAAATGCGAAAAAGCATTTAACAACTCCTCTATATTATGACCATCAACTTCCATGGTATTCCAGCCAAAAGCATTCCATTTATCTAAAATCGGATCAAAAGCCATAATGTCCTTTGTCCTATCTGTTGCTTGCCATTTATTATAATCAACGATGACACATAAATTATCTACCCTTTTTCCTCCGGCTAACATAGCAGCTTCCCAAATTGAACCTTCATTGCACTCACCGTCACCTAATAAAGCATATACATTATAATTTACACCTAATATTTTCGATGCCATGGCCATACCGAGTCCCATTGGCATACCGTGACCTAATGAGCCTGTTGCTGCTTCAATACCAGGCAAATATTCTGGTGTTGGAGGATGTTCAGCAAAAACACCACCATCTTCTCCAAAAGAATCAAGCTCTGATAAAGGATAAAAGCCTTTCATTGCCAGCACTTGAAACAAAGCCGGAGCCGCATGACCTTTACTTAAAATAAATCGATCTCGGTTACTCATTTGAGCATTCTCAGGATTGATTTTCAGCACATGAAAATAAAGTGACGTAAGAATATCAACACAAGATAAACAAGAACCCAGATGTGGGATTTTGGCTTTATGTGAGGTTTCAATAATTCTCGATCGAATTATACTGGCCCTTTTCTCTAAATCCTGTATAGATTCCATTATGACTTATTTTAATTATCCAACCAAATGTAAATGCTTCATCCATTTAACGGTGTAACATTGATCTGATTCAACAAGATTACCTTTTTTATACTCCTCAGTGATTTCATTAATGGCATACTCCACTCCATATTTCTGTTGAAAACCTGTTTTCAATAGCTTTTCAGAATTTTGACGATATGATCTGGGATCATTCGATTCAGAAATAATAATTTCAGCTCCTAATTTATTCTTAACCATTTCAGCAATTTCTAAAATGGAGATGTTTTCGAAACCTGCATTATAGCTTCCCGATTCAATGTCAGCATGATTCAGAAAATGTTGATATACCCTTACCATATCCTTAATATGGATATTTGGTCTGGTTTGGTTTCCCCCAAAAACAGTGATTTTATTATTTTTCAATGCCTGAAAAGTCAACATATTTACGCTCACATCGAGTCTCATACGTGGCGATATGCCACAAACGGTTGCTGGCCTAATACAGTGCACTTGCATTTTGTCCCTATAACTCAGTAGAACGCGTTCAGCTACCATTTTGGTTTTATTATAGACCGAAATGGGAACCAAAGTTAAGTCCTCTGTAACATGAGGTTCGTCTTTTACGCCATAAACACTACCTGAACTTGCATAAACAAAATGTTTGACGCCATTTCTTACCGCTTTATCAGCCAATTGTTGAGCAGCCAATACATTAACCTCCCAGGATAAAGTTGGATTTAATTCAACAGCAGGATCATTTGCAATATTTGCCAGATGAAGTATGGTATCTATTTGGTCTAAGTCTATGGCATCAATATTTCTGATGTCCTCCTTTAAAATGGTTAAATTAGGGTGGACTTTTAAATAATTTCCAAACCATTGCGTATCAATAACTTTCAACTTATGTCCGTCTTCCAAAAGTTTTTCTGTTAATACCGTTCCGATATAACCGCAACCCCCTGTCATCAAAATATTCATATAAAACCTATTTTATTGCTTATGAATGTAATCGGCTGGTAACTTTTCCAGTAGGTCCAGATTGTTATCCACCCAAGTTAATGTATCTGTTAAACCTTCGTTTAAACCTATTTCATCCTGCCATGAAAAATCATTTCTTAATTTATTGCTGTCAAGCAAATAAGCCTGGTCTTTACCTAACCTATCATCTGAAACATTAACCAAATCAGAAAAAGAGGTGCTTGTTAAATCACATATTTTTTCAACTAAGCCTCTGATAGAAATTTTATCATTTGTCGAAATATGATAACTTTCTCCTGGAATACCCTTAGTTGCTATTTTTAAAGTTGCCGAAGAAACATCATTCATGTGTATAAAAGATCTTAAGGATAAGCCCCCACCATGGAGATTCATCTTTTTCCCCAACCTTGCATACAACATGGTTCTGGGTATAATTCTATATAATTGTTGACCAGGTCCGTAAACATTGGCTGCTCTGGTGAAAACAACCGGAAACTGATATGCTTTAAAAAAACTCATCAAATGTAAATCACACGCCGCTCTTGAAACAGCATAAGGTGTGCTTGGTGAAAACAAAAAACTTTCCTTTATCCAACCTTCAGTACTTCCATAAGCTTCTGGCGTTGTTACATGAACATATTTTTTTATAAATTTTAGTTTTCTTAACTGATCATGTAATTTCACTTGTGCCACCACGTTGGTCTGATACCAATCTTGTGGGGTTTCCCAACTTTGGGCAACCATTCCCTGTGCTGCGAAATTTACTATATATTCTGGTTTAAAATCCACCATAATATCAATAAGCTCATCTAATTGATGATTGATATCTATCTGGTGAAATCTAAAATTTCCTTCAAGTTTTTCCCATTTATAGGGTAAGTACACTGCATTAATTTCTTCAGATCGGCTAATACCAACTACTTCATAATCATTTTGTAGTAAATACTTAATGAATTGAGCTCCTGAAAATGAATTACTTCCTATAATTAAAAAACGATTTTTCATATTCTGGTGTGGTTATGAATAATTTTGCTCTGAAGTATTGATCAATTGATTAATTTCTGAAAAAATTGGATTCTTCAAGTAATTTTTACCCCAGGAATCATCCATTGGAATAGAAATATCAGGCACAGAATCAAATTGAGCCTTAACTAAGACCTCCGGTGTTCCAATATCACGATGGATTACTTTGTTATGCCAGGTAGCAATTCTTCCCATAAAAAAGGGCAGTACTTCTGTACTAAAATCACTGATCAGCGGTCTGTCTAAAATCCAGTGTACTACTTCTGGTTCTATTAAATAAACAGCCGCATTTGCCAGATTTCCGGGTGGTTGCGATACCTTTTCATGCATCATCTTTACAATACCCATATTATCTAATTCAAGAATACCGCAGGAAGAAGGATTTTCACAACTAAAGGTCATCATAGTTATAGGACAATTTTCAGGTCTTTCATAATGATGAAAGGTTAAAAAACTTTTCCAATCACAAACAGACCAATTATCAGCATGTACTAATAACAAGGTATTAGTTCCAATAAATTCAATGTTTGCTCTAATGGTACCTGCTGTTCCTAATAGAACTGGTTCGAAAATGGATTGAACCCTTTCCTGATATATAGAACAATTCAAAAAGTCATGAACTATTCCATGATGATGGTGAAGATTTACCAATGTTTTTTCTATACCCATCAGCTTTACATATTCAAGCCAATAAGCTAAAAGAGGACGCTGTCGGATGGGCATGAGACACTTGGGCCATTTATCAGTAAGTGGACTCAATCGTGTACCAAAACCTGCTGCTAGTAATAAGGCTCTTGTTTGGGTCACTTTCTACCTGCCTGACCTGAATCAATCAAAAAGTCTAAAATAGCTAATAACCAAATATGATGAGTCATTTCAACCACATTATATGATTTGCTGTCCACCCAAAGATTGAAATCCCCTGCTTGTCGGAGTGGATTTTCACTATAAAAACCAGAAAGGGTGACTAAGGTTAACCCCATTTTTTTAGCCTGGATGGCTGCATTTAAAATATTGGGTGATTTTCCACTACTGCTTATCAATATTACCAAATCATGTGCGTCAGCATAAAACTCAATGGCTTTGGACATCCAATTTTCGTGGCCATAATCATTTGCCAGACACGTAATTAAATCAGCTTCATTAAAGTTTATGGCTCTAATACCTCCAGCTTTTATAAAATCTACAGCCACATGACTCGCCATGGCAGCACTACCTCCATTACCGATAACAATTATTTTCTTATTAGACTTCGAAACCCCTAATATAGCATTAGCAATTTGTTCTAATATGTCCGTATTTATTTCATGAAGTCTTTCGGATATTTCTGTAAAATATGCCTTAAAAAATAAATCTGATTTCATTTAAAAATTTATTATTATATACTTTATTAGGATATAAAAATCATAATTGACTAACCATTTCCTCATATACCCCTTCTTCAATAACTTCCCCCTTCTCCATCCTGAATATTTTATCACAACGTTTTAACGTTGACACTCTATGTGCAACAATCAAAATGGTTAAGTCATCCGCTAATTGTTCAATGCCTTCCATTACAGCGAGTTCTGTTTCATTGTCCAAGG
>Ga0247832_1003428_pt1 | contig 21715 bp, 18 predicted proteins | sample LaCruzMarch2015__10_FD_192407 | JGI IMG/M metagenome (GOLD analysis project Ga0247832, IMG submission 192407) | Freshwater microbial communities from meromictic Lake La Cruz, Castile-La Mancha, Spain - LaCruzMarch2015_4m | ecosystem: Environmental > Aquatic > Freshwater > Lake | place: Spain... | reverse complement strand
AGGTGTGAGTCCACCAGACAAAACGAGGTGAGCATTGACGCTTGTTGGCAGGAGTGACCAATTGAATGTTTTTCCGCCGCCGCCGTATCCGTCGACATGGGCGTCGAGCAAGAGGGCGTGGGCTTGCTGGTGGATAAAGGCAAATTCTAGCAAGTCGAAGTCGGCTACCTCGGACAGGGGGATTCGGGCCGCTTTGAGGTGCGGGCGGCCTGTGAGGCGACTCATGGTTTCGCAAAATTCTGGTGTTTCATCGCCGTGAAACTGTAACCAAGCGCCCGGCACGGACTTGCATGCCGCCTGGATGCGCTCGGCCGTCTCGTTGACGAACAGCAAAACGGGCAGCGCAAAGGCGGGCAGCAGCCGGGCCAGCTCGGCAGCCCGTTCGATGCTCACGCTGCGCGGGCTGGGGGGGTACAACACAAAGCCAATGGCATCGGCCCCTGCGGCACATGCCGCCAGCACGTCGGCTTCGCGCGTGAAGCCGCACATCTTGATGCGGGTGCGCTGTTGCGGGTTCATGGCAACCAATCAAAAGCAGGGGTGGTGTCGGGCAGGCCCCATTCTGCGCTGTAAATCGGCCCGGCAAAGTACAGGCCGTCGGGCGAAAACGTGGGGGCTGCAGCATCGCGGCTTCTGGCCTCTAGCACTTCGCGCATCCAGTCAGGCGAATGGTTGCCTTGGCCAATGGTGACCAGGCAGCCCATGATGTTGCGGATCATGTGGTGTAAGAAGGCGTTGCCTTCGAACTCAAAGCGCCAATAAGCGCCATGCCGGGTGATGCGAATATGTCTCAGCGTTTTGATGGGCGACAGCGCTTGGCAGCTGCTGGCCCGAAAGGATGAAAAATCGTGTTCGCCCAGCAGGTGCTGGCTGGCTTGTTGCATCGGCGCTTCGGCCAGTGGGCGGTACACCCAGCCCACGCGACCCGCCTCCAGGCTGGGGCGCACGATCGAGTCGAGCACCACGTAGACATAGCGCCTGCCGGTGGCGCTGGCGCGGCAATGAAAGCTGTCGGGCACCACTTGCGCCCATTGCACCGAGATGTCGCAGGGCAAGTAACGGTTGGTGCCGCGAACCCAGGAATGGGCGTCGCGTTCGATCTCGGTGTCAAAGTGGACCACCTGCATCAGTCCATGCACGCCTGCATCGGTGCGGCCGGCACATAAGGTGCTGACCCGCGGTACGTCGGCAAATTTAGCCAAGGCTTTTTCAAGCTTGTCTTGTATGGTCAAGCCCGTACTTTGACTTTGCCAGCCCTGGTAAGCCGTGCCCGAATAGCAGACACCCAGCGCCAGTCTCACCGAATTTGGCCAAGCATTTGGATGGCTCGGCCCTTGATGTCGCCATGGGTTGAAGAAATGACGGACAAAAGCAAAGCCCGGGCCAGGTCGTTGTCACCCTTGGCCGACAGTTGCGCAGCAAGGTTGAGCTTGCTTTGTTCGGTGTCTTCGGCGGCGGGCTGAGTTGTTGGCGAGACCGCTTGCAGTGGTGCTGGATTTCTGAGGTGAGACGTCAACGGTATGTCATTTGCTTGGGACTGAAGGTTCAGGTCGATCGAACGCATTTGAGCGGGAATGTTGACTTGGCTTGATCCTGTTCCCATGGCCGGGCCCATGCTGGGGCTGGGAGCATCATCGTAGGACGGGGCGTAAATGGACTCGGGTTTTGACGAGTTTTTTCTCATCCAAAAGGCCACAAAGAATAAAGCGGCCAGAAAAGCGGCAGCCCAAGCCCAAAGTTGCTTGTTTTCAGTCAGGTCTTTGAGGTACGAGCCCGAGAGTGTCGTCAGTTGAGACATCGTTTCAGACGTGCCCGCACCAGGCGTTGGCGTTGCAGTCGCTGTGGAGGGCGTCAAGGACGTTGTTGGGCTGTTGGATGAAGAAGGATTTTTGGCCAAGGCCTCCAGATCCTTCAGGTTTTTGTTCAAGGCGGCCAGTTGGTCTGATGTGTCTTTGGCCTCGCGGTCGCGGGCTATTTTGGCTTCTGCAGCAGTTGAACCCACGCTCGATTTGGATAAAGTCAGTTTGTCTTGCTGAGGGCTAGGAGTTTCAGTTTTTCCAGACTCTGTCGTGACCTTGCCAGACATGACGCGGCTGTTTTTGCTGTCCACCAAGAGAGGTGATTCAGCCAAGCGCTTGGCATATTCAGCAAATTCAATCGATTGAGCAATCACGATTTTTCGCGCTTGTGCTCGAGGAATTTGAGTGGCCTCTTCGGCTTCGGGTATGCGCAACACAGCACCCGCCTTGATCAAATTCACGTTGCCTTGGATGAAAGCATCGGGGTTGGCCTCGAGCATGGCCAACATCATTTGGTCCAGAGAGACGTTGGGTCCCATAAACTGCAGGGCCAGCCGTGATGCAGTGTCACCCGTCCTCACTTTGACGGTTTTGTCCCCCTTGAGAGAAGTTTGACCCATGCCTTTGGGGCTGGCTTGAACGGCTGGCGCTTTCAGATTCGATGTGGGCGTGGTGCGGTTGGATTCGTTCGATCTGGCATTCGTGATGGGTGTCTGCGCATTGTCGACTGGGGCAAAGCGGTAGACCGGAATTTGCTTGGAGTTGAGCTCGACACTGGTGGCGTTTAACGGATTGGCTGTTTCGTTGGTTCTGAAAGGGCTTACCGACGGGCTGATGGGCGCTGGTTCCTGGTTGATAACAGGCAAGGCAAGCACACGGTTATGGGTTGAAGGCGGGGAGGGGGTAGGCGCACTGGCCACCCGGTCGGAGACCGAATTGAGCAGTAAAGCGTAGTTTTTGATCAGTTTGCCCGTGGAAGATTGTGTCTCCAGGATCAAGTCGATGAAGTTTTCCTGAATCGGCGCTCGACCATTCAGCACAATGAATGGCGCGCCATTGGCGCGGGTTTGCAAACTGGCCGTGACCCCGTTCAGAGCCGGGTTGAATTCCATGCCCGCTTGAGCGAAAGCGCCAGGGGAGGCCAACTGCGCACGCAATGTGCGCAACTCGTCTGTGGAGGCCTGCGCCACTTCGATTTCGGCCCGCAGGGGTTCACCAATGGCCGAAAGAATTTGAAGCCGACCCAAATCCAGGGCCGTTGCGGGCAAAACGCATGCTGAAAAAAACAAAGCACTCAGGGCCTTCATCATGAGATTTTTAGTTTTTTGACGGTTGGATTGACCCATGGATATCCTGGAAAACTGTTGTTGTTTGAAGGTTGATCAGGCATCCAGCAAGATGCGCAGCATTCGACGCAGCGGCTCTGCTGCCCCCCAAAGCAATTGATCACCAATCGTAAAGGCACCAATATACTCTGGCCCCATGGCCAACTTACGAATACGCCCCACGGGGATGGTCATGGTGCCGGTGACCGCTACAGGTGTCAAGTCTTTGATAGTCGCTTCCCGGGTGTTTGGAATCACTTTGACCCACATGTTGTCAGCAGCGATCATGGCTTCGATGTCGGCCACGGGCACATCTTTTTTGAGTTTGAAAGTTAAAGCCTGGCTGTGGCAGCGCATGGCACCCACGCGCACGCAAAACCCGTCCACGGGGATGGCTGCAGAGTTGAAACTCTCGCCCAGCCCCAAAATTTTGTTGGTTTCGGCCATGCCTTTCCATTCTTCCTTGGATGTGCCCCAACCGGGTTCATCCCGGTTTTTGCCGATACCCAGGTCCTTGTCGATCCAGGGAATCAGCGAGCCGCCCAGCGGCACGCCAAAGTTGGCGGTCTCAGAGGCTGTCAAGGCGCGTTGTTTGGCCACCACCAAGCGGTCGATTTCCAGAATCGCACTCTTGGGGTCGTCCAGCAAGGCTTTGACTTCGGCGTTCAGGGTGCCGTATTGGGTCAGCAACTCGCGCATGTGTTGCGCGCCGCCGCCCGAAGCCGCTTGGTAAGTCTGGGTGCTCATCCACTCGACCAAGCCGGCTTTGTAAAGGGCCCCCACGCCCATCAGCATGCAAGACACGGTGCAGTTGCCACCCACCCAGTTGTTGCCACCGTGGGCCAGCGCGTTTTTGATCACGGGCATGTTGACCGGATCCAGGATAATCACCGCGTCTTTTTCCATGCGCAGGGTCGATGCGGCGTCGATCCAGTGGCCGTTCCAGCCAGCAGCGCGCAGCTTGGGGAAGACTTCGGAGGTGTAATCGCCGCCTTGGGCCGTGATGATGATCTCGCAGCGCTTTAGCTGCTCGATGTTGAAAGCGTCTTGAAGTGTGGTTTCGTTCTTGGCCATCGAGGGGGCTTTGCCGCCCGCGTTCGATGTGGAGAAAAACAATGGCTCGATCAGGTCAAAGTCTTTTTCCTGAACCATGCGGTCCATCAGAACCGAGCCGACCATGCCGCGCCAGCCGACCAAACCTACTAACTTGCTCATTTCAACGCCCTTTCAGTTTTTAAAACAGTGGTTGACCAGACTGTTTGCCCGGCTCGTCTGGCCGGGGGGCGCACGACGAACCAGATTGAATCAGCCCGTAATGGTCGTGGTTTTTGTGGAAGTTGCACGCGCGCCGGTGGGTACTGCAGAAGCAGTGATCGAGTTCAGTGAGAACAGGCGGGCGTTGAACATGTCCGAAATTGTAATGGATGCTGCCTGAGGAATTCCTGACAGCATCCTTTAGGGGCTCAGCGCATGGCCTTGACCACCGCATCGCCCATTTGCGCGGTGCCCACCTTGGTGGTGCCTTCGCTCCAGATGTCGCCGGTGCGCAGACCTTGGGACAGTACTTTTTGCACAGCCGCTTCGATGCGCTCGGCGGCTTCGGGCTGGTTCAGGCTGAAGCGCAGCATCATGGCGGCTGACAAGATGGTGGCCAGCGGGTTGGCCACGCCTTTGCCCGCGATGTCGGGGGCGCTGCCGTGGCTGGGCTCGTAAAGGCCCTGACTCTTGGTGTTCAGGCTGGCCGACGGCAGCATGCCGATGGAGCCCGTCAGCATGGAGGCTTCGTCTGACAAGATGTCGCCGAACATGTTGCCAGTGACGACCACGTCAAAACGCTTGGGCTCCTTGACCAGTTGCATGGCAGCGTTGTCCACATACATGTGGTCCAGCGCGATGTCGGTGTACTCCTTGCCGACTTCGGTGACCACGTCTTTCCAGAACTGGAAGGTCTCGAGCACGTTGGCTTTGTCCACGCTGGTCACGCGGCCCTCTTTGCCTGCAGCTTTGCGCTTGCGAGCGGCCTGAAAGGCGACGTGCGCGATGCGCTCGATCTCGGGCTTGGAGTAGCGCATGGTGTCAAAGGCTTCTTCCGCTCCGGGGAAGTGGCCGTCGGTGGCGATACGGCGGCCGCGTGGCTGGCCGAAGTAAATGTCACCGGTCAGTTCGCGGATGATCAGGATGTCCAAACCCGAGATCAATTCGGGCTTGAGGCTGGACGCGCCCACCAATTGCTCGTAGCAAATCGCGGGACGGAAGTTGGCGAACAGGCCCATGTTCTTGCGCAACCCCAAAATGGCTTGCTCGGGGCGCAGGGGGCGGTCGAGTTTGTCGTATTTCCAGTCGCCCACCGCGCCAAACAGCACGGCGTCAGACGTCATGGCCAGTTTGAGCGTGGCATCGGGCAGGGGGTGACCAAAAGCGTCATACGCTGCGCCGCCGACCAAGGCGGTTTCCATCTCGAACTTAAGGTCGAGCGTGTTGAGGACTTTGACGGCTTCGGCGACGATTTCGGTGCCGATGCCATCACCGGGGAGGATTGCGATTTTCATGGGGCTTCCAAGGTTCTTTATGCGTTGACGGCGGTGTGGGCCAGCCAGGGCTTGGTGGCCAGGCGCTCGGCTTCAAAGGCCTTGATCTTTTCGGCGTGGCGCAAGGTCAGGCCGATGTCGTCCAGACCATTTAGCAAGCAGTATTTGCGGAAAGCTTGCACTTCAAACGCAATTTCTTCCCCTTGGGGGCGCACGACCACTTGCCGTTCCAGATCCACGGTGAGCTGGTAGCCAGGAAAGGCGGCGACTTCGTCGAACAATTGGGCCACCGCGGCTTCAGGCAGCACGATGGGCAGCAGGCCGTTTTTGAAGCAGTTGTTGAAAAAGATGTCGGCAAAGCTGGGCGCGATCACGCAGCGAAAGCCGTATTGGTCAATGGCCCAAGGCGCGTGTTCGCGGCTGGAGCCGCAGCCGAAGTTTTTGCGGGCCAGCAAAACACTCGCACCTTGGTAGCGCGGTTGGTTAAGCACAAACTCCGGATTGGGCTTGCGGCTGTTTGGGTCTTGGCCAGGCTCGCCCGGGTCCAAGTAGCGCCATGCGTCAAACAGGTTGGGGCCAAAGCCGGTTTTACGGATCGACTTGAGGAACTGCTTGGGGATGATGGCGTCGGTGTCCACGTTGGCGCGGTCCATTGGGGCCACGATGCCTTTGAGGAGGGTGAATTTCTGCATTTTTTTCTTTCGTCTTATGCAAACATCAAGCGCCCGCGCGGTGCGGGTATGGGCCGGTTGAGTTGCGTGGCGGTTTCTATCCAGTCGTGCATGGTGGATTGGGCATTTTCGAGTGCTTGTTCATAGGTTGCTCCATCGGCCATGCAACCGGGTAATTCGGGCACTTCTGCTATGAAGGCTGCATCGGCATCACTCCAGTAAATGATGATTTCGTAGTGCTTCCTGTTCATGGCTTTTCTCCTTGGCTGGCCAAATGGTATTTCACGATCAGCTGGCGAACTTGCTGGACTTGATAAGGTTTGGCCACAGAGCCCTTAGGCTGCAAGTTCAAAATTTCATCCACGCCTGATTTGTACAAAATGTGGTGAGAGCCTTTGATGCGTATTTCAAATCCAAAATTTTGCAGCAGTTTGATCAGATCAGTGAATGCGAGTGTGTGGTCGCTTTGCCCACTCAGCAATTTGAACAACTGTTTTTCATATTGGCTCACAGCTTGGATTCAGGCGAATTTGCGGATGTCGACAAAGTGGCCGTGCACGGCAGCGGCTGCGGCCATGGCAGGGCTGACCAAGTGGGTGCGGCCACCCGCGCCCTGACGGCCTTCGAAGTTGCGGTTGCTGGTGGACGCGCAGCGCTCGCCGGGCTCTAGGCGGTCGGCATTCATGGCCAGGCACATGGAGCAGCCGGGTTCGCGCCACTCAAAGCCTGCGGCCTTGAAGATTTCGTGCAGGCCTTCGCGCTCGGCTTGTTCTTTGACCAAGCCCGAACCCGGCACGACCATGGCCAGCTTGACGTTCTTGGCCACTTTTTGGCCGAGCTTTTTGACGATGGCGGCAGCTTCGCGCATGTCTTCGATGCGGCTGTTGGTGCACGAACCAATGAACACTTTGTCGATGGTGATGTCGGCCAGCGCTTTGCCGGGCTGTAAGCCCATGTAAGTCAGTGCGCGCTCAATGGCGTCGCGCTTGACGTCGTCTTTTTCCTTGTCTGGGTCGGGCGTGTGGCCGTCGATGCCCAGCACCATTTCGGGCGAGGTGCCCCAGGTGACTTGCGGCACGATGGCGCTGGCGTCCAGCTCCACCACGGCGTCAAAGTTAGCCCCTGGGTCGGACTGCAAAGTTTTCCAGTAAGCGACAGCGTGATCCCATTCGACACCCGTGGGCGAGAGCAAACGGCCTCTGACGTACTCGATGGTTTTTTCGTCCACCGCCACCAAGCCCGCGCGCGCGCCGCCTTCGATGGCCATGTTGCAGACCGTCATGCGGCCTTCCATGGAGAGGCTTCTGATGGCGGAGCCTGCGAATTCGATGGTGTAGCCGGTGCCGCCTGCGGTGCCGATCTTGCCGATGATGGCCAGCACGATGTCTTTACCGGTGAGGCCTTTGGCCAAGTTGCCCTCGACCTTGATGAGCATGTTCTTGGCTTTTTTGGCCAACAGGGTCTGCGTGGCCATGACGTGCTCGACCTCGGAAGTGCCGATGCCGTGGGCCAGTGCGCCAAATGCGCCGTGCGTGGAAGTGTGCGAGTCGCCGCAGACCACGGTCATGCCGGGCAGGGTGGCACCGTTTTCTGGGCCAATGACGTGCACGATGCCCTGGCGCTTGGACAGGAAGGGGAAGAAGGCTGCAGAGCCGTATTCCTTCATGTTCGCATCCAGCGTGGTGATTTGCTCTTTGCTGATCGGGTCGGTGATGCCGTCGTAGCCCAACTCCCAGCCGGTGGTGGGGGTGTTGTGGTCGGCGGTGGCCACGATGGAGCTGACACGCCAGACTTTGCGGCCTGCTTGACGCAGCCCTTCAAAGGCCTGGGGGCTGGTGACTTCGTGCACCAGGTGGCGGTCGATGTACAGGACGGAGGTGCCGTCTTCTTCGGTGTGGACGACGTGTTCGTCCCAGATTTTGTCGTAGAGGGTGCGTGCCATGGAGCTTCCTTGCTGTGCAGCCGCACATTTTATGCGGATACACCCAGAGTGAGCTCACACAAGTGACAGCGTTGGGTTCTCGTTGCTGGACGCGGGTTCAACTCAGGGGCAGCTGAATGCCCGCCTTGGGGGCTGTTTAGAGTTCTTCTACGCGCCGAGGGGGGTAGCTGTCCCAAGACTGGCAGCCCGGGCAATGCCAAAAGTGTTCTTTGGCTTCAAAGCCGCAAGCGGCGCAGCGGTAGCGGGCCAAGGGTTTGGTGGCGTTTTCCAGCGTTTTTTGCACCGGCTCAGGCAAGGCGCCCCATGGGTGATGATCCCCATTGAGCCAGCGGCTCGCGGCCATCATGGAGGGGTGGTTTTGCAGATGGTCCAGGTAGCGTTGCAAGGCGGGGACATCTGGTTTGGACGCAGACTGGGCGTTTTGTGGTTCCAGGGCCGTGATGGCGTCCAGCACATCGATGCAGGGGTGGCGCAGGTAATGGGCTTGCAGCAAAGCGCTGGCGCTGGCCGGCTTGTCGCAGGCAAGGGCTGCTTGAGCAAAGCTGGCAGCGGCCAAGGGTGCTGCCGTGTCGTTGTGCTCAAACAAAACCGACAAAGTGTCGTAAGCGGCGAGCGCCTCGCCTTGGCTCAGCAGCAATTGCCCCATCAACAGACGGGGTCTTGGGGCACGGGGGTGGGCTTGCAGGGCGTGCGCCAACAATTCCATCGCTTTGGCGCTGTCGCCCTTTTGCACCGCTTCGCGGGCTTGCTCGCATTGGTAATGGGCCAGCCGAACGCCAAAGTCAGCTTCCCCTGATGTTTCGAGCAAGCGGGCCACCGCAGCGGCTTCGGGCCACTCGCGTGAGCGCTCGTAAATAGCCATACGGGCCAGCCGGGCTTGGCCTTCGTAAGAAGTGCCCTCGAGCTTGCGCAGTGCTTCTTCGGCATGGTCCAGCAAACCCGCCTTCAAATAATCGAGCGCCAGCCCGTGCTGTGCCCTTTGCCGGTCGGCGTGGCTGATGTCGGCACGCGAGAGCAGGTGTTCATGCACCCGCACCGCCCGGTCATATTCGCCCCGGCGGCGGAACAAATTGCCCAGGGCGAAGTGCAATTCGGAGGTGTCAGGGTCGTTTTGCACCGCCTCAATGAAAGAATCAATGGCTTGGTCTTGCTGCTCGTTGAGCAAATGATTCAGACCTTTGAAATAGGCGCGGGGTGCTTGCCGGTTAGCGATCCGCATTTGGCGCAAGTCCAGACGCGACGCAATCCAGCCTAAGGCAAAGGCCGTGGGCAGTCCCAGCAAAATCCAGGTCAGGTCAAGCTCCATCGGTCACCTCGGACGTGGGTGCAGGGGAAGCAGGCGGGGTGTTTTTCTTGACGGCTTGACGTTCACGCCACCAGCGCGGCACCATGCCCAGCACGCCGACCACCACGCCCAGCGTGAAGGCAGACAGCACCACCAACACCGTGGGGGCTGACCAGTAGGTGCTGAAAAAAAAGTTCACACGGGTCTCTTGCTGATTGTTCAGCGCGAAAGCAAACAGGGTGAAGAAAATGGTGGCCTTCAGCAACCACTGAAGCAGCCAGAGCAGGCGTTTCATGAATGGACCTCATCAGCACAAACCATTCTAAAGGCGCAAAAGAAAGAACCGGTGATACGGTCGTGGACAAAGCCGCAGGCATCAGCCTTGCAGGTCATTTGCGTCCGTTTTCAGTGTCGTTGGCTTGGGCCAAGGTGCCAGCGTCCACAGCTTCTCTCAAAGCTTTGCCGGGTTTGAAATGGGGGACCCGTTTTTCGGGGATTTGAACGCTCTCGCCTGAGCGTGGATTGCGGCCCACACGCGGTGGACGGCGGTTGATGGAGAAACTGCCAAAGCCACGAATCTCAATGCGGTGACCTTTGACCAGCGCATCGCTCATGGCGTCGAGCACCGATTTGACGGCCAATTCGGCGTCACGGTGGGTCAGCTGCGCAAAGCGTGCAGCAAGTTCTTCAACCAGATCGGAGCGGGTCATGGTGTCAATTTGTTGAGGGGTGACTTTTGTTGCCTTGGACACGGACCTGAAAAAAGCCTGCCCCCATCACAGGGGCAGGCTTTTCAGACAACATTTGTCATCAAATCACAAATCAGTTGTTGTCGAGCTTGGCACGCAACAAGGCGCCCAGGCTGGTCGTGCCAGCGTTCTCGGTCTTGGATTGCTGCGACAGCGAAGCCATGGCTTCTTGCTGGTCAGCTTGGTCCTTGGCCTTGATGGACAACTGGATGTTGCGGGTCTTGCGGTCCACGTTGACCACGACTGCAGTGACTTCGTCGCCAACTTTGAGCACATGGCTGGCGTCTTCCACGCGGTCACGCGAGATTTCGGATACGCGCAGGTAACCGATGATGTCTTCGCCCAAGTCGATTTCAGCGCCCTTGGCATCCACGGTCTTGACCTTGCCGGTGACGATCTGGCCTTTGTCGTTGATCGACACGAAGGTGGTGAAAGGATCGGAGTCGAGCTGTTTGATGCCCAAGCTGATGCGCTCGCGGTCCACGTCCACAGCCAAGACCAAAGCCTCAACTTCTTGACCTTTCTTGAATTCGCGCACGGCGTTTTCGCCGGTTTCATTCCAGGACAAGTCAGACAAGTGCACCAAGCCGTCGATGCCGGCAGCCAAGCCCACGAACACGCCGAAGTCGGTGATCGACTTGATCGGGCCCTTCACGCGGTCGCCGCGCTTGGTGTTTTGAGCGAACTCTTGCCATGGGTTGGCGCGGCACTGCTTCATGCCCAAGCTGATGCGGCGCTTGTCTTCGTCGATCTCGAGGACCATGACTTCGACTTCGTCACCCAAGGCAACGATCTTGGAAGGTGCCACGTTCTTGTTGGTCCAGTCCATCTCGGACACGTGGACCAAGCCTTCGATGCCTGGCTCGAGTTCGACAAACGCGCCGTAGTCGGCGATGTTGGTGATCTTGCCGAACATGCGGGTGCTTTGCGGGTAGCGGCGGTTCACGCCCATCCATGGGTCGTCGCCCATTTGCTTGAGGCCCAAGGACACACGGTTTTTCTCGGTGTCGAACTTGAGAATCTTGGCGGTGATTTCTTGACCAGCCGTGACCACTTCGGAGGGGTGACGGACACGGCGCCATGCCATGTCGGTGATGTGCAACAGGCCGTCGATGCCGCCCAAGTCCACGAATGCACCGTATTCGGTGATGTTCTTGACCACACCGTGAACGATGGAGCCTTCGCGCAATGTTTCCATCAGCTTGGCGCGCTCTTCGCCCATGGAGGCTTCCACCACAGCGCGGCGTGACAACACGACGTTGTTGCGCTTGCGGTCGAGCTTGATGACCTTGAATTCCAGGGTTTTGTTCTCGTAGGGAGACAGGTCTTTGGTAGGACGTGTGTCGACCAAAGAGCCGGGCAAGAAGGCGCGGATGCCGTTGACCAAAACAGTCAGGCCGCCTTTGACTTTGCCGCTGGTCACGCCAGTGACGAACTCGCCCGATTCGAGGGCTTTTTCCAGAGACATCCACGAAGCCAGACGCTTGGCCGTGTCACGGGACAAGATGGTGTCGCCGTAACCGTTTTCGATGGAGCCGATGGCCACGGAGACAAAGTCGCCGACCTGGACTTCGATTTCACCTTGATCGTTCTTGAACTCTTCGAGGGGCACATACGACTCGGACTTGAGACCGGCGTTGACCACAACGAAGTTGTGCTCGATGCGCACGACTTCAGCGGTGATGACTTCACCTGGGCGCATTTCGGTGCGCGTCAGTGATTCTTCGAATAGGGCGGCAAATGATTCAGACATGTTGTTTCCTCATCCACAAGTGCAGGACTGACGAGCGCGACATGCGTCGTTTCCAGGAGCTGACTGTGGCGATTGGTTAGCGGTGTGAGCCGCGGTTGGTTTTAAAAAACCACCTGACCAGTGTGCAAGCTGCACGATAAGAGCCAAGTGGAACTTTGGGTCAGCCTGCACAGGGCGGGCTGGGGTGGCTGTTTTCGGTTTGTTAACTTCCGTTGATCAACCGAAAACCTGCCGACTTTGCCACCAGACCATCACTTGTTCCACCGAAGCTTCGATGGACAAGGACGAGTTGTCCAGTCGCAAGGCATCTTGTGCGGGCTTGAGGGGCGCTGCGCTGCGGGAAATGTCCCGTGCGTCGCGCGCTTCCAAGTCAGCGCGAAGAGCGTCGATATTAGCCGAAAAACCCTTAAAAATCAATTGCTTATGCCGTCTTTCGGCCCTTTGGGCAGCGCTGGCGGTCAAAAATACCTTCAAAGGGGCTTCTGGAAATATCACCGTGCCCATGTCGCGGCCGTCGGCCAGCAGGCCGGGCAGGCGCTGAAAACTTTGTTGCAGATCGATCAGCGCTTGGCGCACGGCGGGCAACACAGACACTTTGGAAGCGTTCATGCCGCCTTGCTCGCTGCGGATCGCGTCGGTCACGTCCACGTTGCTCAGCAGCACCTGCTCGCCTTCAAAGCGCACAGGCAGGCAGCGGGCCAGCTCGGCAATGGCGGCTTCGTCTGTGGTTTCGAGTGTGAGGCCCGCTTGCAAAGCAGCGTGGGCCGTGACGCGGTAGAGCGCGCCCGAGTCCAGGTAGTGGTAACCCAAAGCGGCGGCGACGCGGCTGGCCAGCGTGCCTTTGCCCGATGCCGTGGGGCCATCGATGCAGATAACGGGGATATTCTGGGGGCTGGTGTGCGCCACCGAAAACAGGGCCTCGAAATAGTCGGGGAAGGTCTTGGCCACGCATTGGGGGTCTTCTATGCGCACGGGCACCTGATCGGCGTTGAAGGCCGCCAGCGAGAAGCACATGGCCACCCGGTGGTCGTCGTAGGTGTGGATGCTGGCGCGTTGCCACTGGCCGTGGGGCAAGGGTTGGATGGTGATCCAGTCCGGACCTTCTTCCACGGTGGCGCCGAGCTTGCGGCTTTCGTTGGCCATGGCCGCGATGCGGTCGGTTTCCTTGACGCGCCAGCTGGCGATGTTGAGCAGCGTGGTCGGGCCGTCCGCATACAGCGCCATCACGGCCAAGGTCATGGCCGCGTCGGGGATGTGGTTGCAATCCAGCGTGATGCCCTTGAGGGGCCATGCACCGCGCTGGATTTCTAGCCAGTTGGGGCCGCTGGTGATTTTGGCGCCCATTTGCTCGGCGGCATCCATGAAGCGGATGTCGCCTTGGATGGAGTCGGCCCCCACGCCCTGGATGCGGATGCCGCTGCCTTGGGCGATGGCGCCGAGTGCGATGAAGTAGCTGGCCGAAGACGCGTCGGCTTCGACGTGGATGCTGCCGGGTGACTGGTAGCGACTGCCTGCCGGAATCACAAAGCGCTCCCAACCTTGGCGTTCAACCGCGATGCCGTAGCGCGCCAGCAGGTTGAGCGTGATCTCGATGTAGGGCTTGCTGATGAGTTCGCCCACCACCTCGATGGTGATGGCGCGATCCTGCGCTGCCAATGGCAAGGCCATCAACAAGGCGGTCAAAAATTGGCTGGACACATCACCACGCACGGGGATGGGTTTTTCAAGTTGCAGTTGGGGCCGGCCGATGCGCAAAGGCGGAAAGCCTTCGTTGCCTAGGTAGTCGATGGCGCAGCCGAGTTCGCGCAGGGCATCTACCAAGTCGCCAATCGGGCGTTCGTGCATGCGGGGCACGCCTTTGAGCGTGAAGTCACCGCCCTGCACAGCCAACGCGGCCGTCAGTGGGCGCATGGCCGTGCCTGCGTTGCCCATGAAAAATTCAATCGCCTCAGTCGGCCAGGCGCGCCCGCCCAGTCCGGTGATGGTGACGGTGGTGCCTGCCACATCGACCCCGCAGCCCAATTGGTGCAGCGCCGCCAGCATCACGCGGGTGTCGTCCGACTCGAGCAAGTCGTGCACCACGGTCGTGCCTTGGCACAAGGCCGAGAGCAGCAGCACGCGGTTGGAAATGCTTTTGGAGCCGGGCAGGGTGACGGTGCCGGACGCGCCTTGCAGCGCAGGAATGTCAAGGAAAGCGGTGGAGAACATAGGGGTCAGTCTTCTGAGGCTGTGTTGCAAGCGTGACCGGCTTGCAGCGTCCAGGCCGAGCGCACATCGCTGGCTTGTTGAATCAGTTGTTGCAGCGTTTGGGTGTCGCCTTGTTTCAGGGTATTTTCAAATGCGTCGAGTGCAGTGCGAAAGTGCGCCAATTGCGTGAAGACTTCCTCTTTGTTGGCGCTCAAGATGTCGCGCCACACCGATGCATCTGAAGCGGCGATGCGTGAAAAATCCCGAAATCCCGGACCAGCCATCTCCAAAAACGCAGGGCCTTGCGGCTGGGCCGTCAGTGCATTCACGGCGGCAAAGGCCAGCAAATGTGGCAAGTGGCTGACGGCGGCAAAAGTAGCGTCATGGGTCTCCGCTGTCATCTGGCTCACATGGCTACCGATGGCAGTCCAGATTTCGCTGGCTGTTTTTATCTGGCCGATGCTGTTTTGCGGCAAAGGCGTGAGGATGGTGCGACGTGCTTGGTAAAGCGAAGCCTCGGCATGCTCAATGCCCGCGACTTCTTTGCCCGCAATCGGATGGGCGGGCACAAAGCAACTCAGGCGATCGCCCAGTGTGGCAAGTGCAGCGGCAATCACATCGCACTTGGTCGAGCCCACGTCCATCAGCAAAGCGTTGGCGTGCAGTGCTTCGCGCATGGCGGTAAAGCTGTTTTGCATCGCGCCCACAGGAACGGCCAGTAAAACAAGATCTGCGCCTTGCACCGCATCGGCCACACTGGTGCAGGCGTGGTCGATGACTAGAAGTTCCACCGCACGTTGACGGGTTTTTTCAGAGGCGCTGAAGCCGACAATGGTTTGAACAAGACCTGCTTCGCGCAAAGCGAGTGCAAACGAACCGCCCATTAGGCCGCAGCCAATCAGGGCCAAGCGTTGGAACTTCACGGTGGGCTCACTCGGGCACAGGGTAGGAACCCAGAACCTTGTAGAACGCGCACAGGCCCTGCAACTCTTGCAAAGCGGCGGCCACATGCGGCTCGCTGATGTGGCCTTGCAGGTCGATGTAGAAGTAATACTCCCATTGACCTGATTTGGCGGGGCGCGACTCAAAGCGGGTCATGGACACGCCGTTGTTCTTGAGCGGCACCAGCAAATCGTGCACGGCCCCTGGACGGTTAGGCACCGACACCACCAGGCTGGTGCAGTCTTTGCCCGAGGCAGGCGGCGTTGCCAAGGTTTGCGGCAAAGCGATCACGGCAAAGCGGGTGCGGTTGAATGCTTCGTCCTGGATGGCGTGGTGCACGATGTGCAGGCCAAACTGGCTGGCGGCGCGCTCGCTGGCCAGCGCGGCCCAGGCTGGGTTGGTGGCGGCCAAGCGCGCGCCTTCGGCGTTGCTCGACACGGCGCGGCGCTCCACATGCGGCAGGTGCTTGGACAGCCAACCCTGACACTGGGCCAGGGCCTGCGGGTGCGCCATCACCACTTCGATGCCGGCGTCTGAGTTGAGCTGACGCAACAGATTGAAGCGCACTTGCAAGCTGACCTCGCCCACCACATGCACGGGCGAGCGCAAGAACAAATCGAGCGAGCGGGCCACCACCCCTTCGGTGGAGTTTTCCATGCCCACCACGCCGTATTGGGCGGTACCCGCAGCGGTGGCGTGGAAGACTTCGTCAAAGTTGGCGCAGTAAATCAGGTTGGCCGCGCTGCCAAAAAACTCGATGGCCGCTTGTTCGCAAAACGTGCCCTGGGGCCCAAGTACAGCCACGCGTTGGGGTGCTTCGAGCGCCAGGCAAGCCGACATGATTTCTCGCCAAATGGAAGCGATGTGCTCGTTTTTCAGGGGGCCGGGGTTGGCTTGGGTGATCTTGTCGATGACTTGCGCCACGCGGTCGGGGCGAAAGAAGGGCGAGCCTTCGGCACGTTTGATCTCGCCGACTTTTTCTGCCACATGGGCGCGTTGGTTGAGCAGGCTCAGCAGCTGTTTGTCCAGCGCGTCGATTTGTACGCGCAAGGCGCCCAGCGCATCCGACTGAATGGGTGGTTGGCTCATGTCCGCAGGTCTTTCAGGGCCGGGTTCAGGCCAGTGTTTTTTCAAATTCACGCATGTAGGCCACCAAAGCCTGCACGCCTTCGATCGGCATGGCGTTGTAAATGCTCGCCCGCATGCCACCGACTGATTTGTGGCCCTTGAGTTGCAGTAAATTGGCCGCTTTGGCACCCGCCAAGAAGGCCTCGTTGCGCGACTCGTCGCGCAAGAAAAATGGCACATTCATGCGCGAGCGGCAGTCCTTGGCCACACGGTTTTCAAACAGGCTGGAGTTGTCCAGAAAGTCATACAGCAAATGCGCTTTGGCGATATTGCGCTGCTCCATGCCGGTTATCCCACCGTTTTTCTTGAGCCACTGGAACACCAGCCCGGCGATGTAAATGCTGTAGGTCGGCGGGGTGTTGTACATCGACTGGTTGTCGGCCACCAGTTTGTAGTCAAAGGCGCTGGGGCAATGCGGCAGAGCGTGGCCAATCAGGTCTTCGCGCACGATGACCAAGGTCAGGCCTGCGGGACCCAAATTCTTTTGCGCGCCACCAAAGGCCAGACCCACGCGCGACCAGTCCACTGGGCGCGAGGCCACGTGTGAAGAAAAATCCACCACCAGCGGGGCATCACACCCCAGGGTTTTGAGGTCGGGCAGTTCGTGAAACTCCACGCCGTGGATGGTTTCATTGCTACAAATGTGTACATAGCGGCTGTCAGCCCCGATCTGCCAACTAGCTGGCGCGGGCAGGGTAGTGAAGCCGTCAGCTAGGGCCGTGGCGGCCACACGGGCGTTGGCGTATTTGCCCGCTTCCTTTTGTGATTTCTGGCTCCAACTGCCGGTCAGCACAAAGTCCATGGCCCCGCCTTGCGACAGGTTCAACGGCACGATGGCGTTTTCGGCCAGACCGCCGCCTTGCATGAACAGAATCTTGAAGTGGGTGGGCACCGCCAACAACTCGCGCAAGTCGGTTTCGGCTTGCTCGTAGATGCTGATGAACTCCTTGCCGCGGTGGCTCATCTCCATCACGCTCATGCCAGAGGAACGGCCTTGTGAATCGCACCAGTCCAGCATCTCGGCTGCAGCTTGTTGAAGCACGGCCTCGGGCATGACGGCGGGACCCGCCGAGAAGTTGAAAGCGCGCCCCATCATTTATTCCGCTGCAGGCGTGCTGTCGTCCGGTGTGGCATCGGGATCAATCGCTTCGCCGTCGGCCACATTGGCATCATTTTCGACAATGCGTTGCAGACCTGAGAGCTTGGCGCCTTCGTCCAGGCCAATCAAGGTCACGCCCTGTGTGGCGCGGCCGAGCTCGCGGATTTCAGCCACACGGGTGCGCACCAACACACCAGTGTCGGTGATCAGCATGATCTCGTCGTCGGCATGGACCAAGGTGGCGGCCACCACTTTGCCGTTGCGTTCAGATTGCTGGATGGCGATCATGCCTTTGGTGCCACGGCCGTGGCGGGTGTATTCGGTGATCGAGGTGCGTTTGCCATAACCGTTTTCAGTGGCCGTGAGGACGCTCTGTGTTTCGTCGCCCGCCACCAACATGGCGATCACGCTTTGGTGGTCTTCGATCATCATGCCGCGTACGCCGCGAGCGCTGCGGCCTAAGGGGCGCACATCGTTTTCGTCAAAGCGCACAGCTTTGCCACCGTCGCTGAACAGCATCACATCGTGTTTGCCGTCGGTTAAAGCGGCACCGATCAAGAAATCGCCTTCGTCCAAGTTCACGGCGATGATGCCGCCCTTGCGGGGGTTGCTGAATTCGTCGAGTGAAGTTTTCTTGACGGTGCCCATGGATGTGGCCATGAACACATACTGGTCGTCCGGGAAGGTGCGGGCTTCGCCGGTCAGGGCCAGCACCACGTTGATCTTTTCTCCCTCTTGCAAGGGGAACATGTTGACGATGGGACGGCCGCGAGAGCCACGCGAACCCGCAGGCACTTCCCAAACTTTTAACCAATACAGACGGCCCCGGTTCGAGAAGCACAGCAAGTAGTCGTGCGTGTTGGCAATGAAGAGCTGGTCGATCCAGTCGTCTTCTTTGGTGGCGGCGGCTTGCTTGCCACGGCCACCGCGCTTTTGTGCGCGGTATTCAGAAAGGGGCTGGCTCTTGATGTAGCCACTGTGCGAGAGCGTGACCACCATGTCAGTGGGCGTGATCAGGTCTTCGGTAGACAGGTCTTGCGCGCTGTGCTCGATTTCGCTGCGGCGAGCTCCGATCTTGGTCTGGCCAAACTCTTGGCGCACCGTGCCCAGCTCGTCGCCAATGATGGTGGACACGCGCTCGGGCTTGGCCAGGATGTCCAGCAGGTCTTCGATCTCAGTCATGACCTCTTTGTACTCGGCCACGATCTTGTCTTGTTCCAAGCCCGTCAGGCGTTGCAGGCGCATCTGCAAAATTTCTTGCGCTTGCGTGTCCGACAGGCGGTACAGGCCGTCCTGGCCCAAACCGTATTCGCGCTCCAGTCCTTCGGGGCGGTAGTCGTCGGCGTTCACCACCGAGCCATCGTCTCTGGCGCGGGTCAGCATGGTGCGTACCATCTGGCTGTCCCAGCCGCGGTTCATCAGTTCAACCTTGGCCACAGGGGGCGTGGGTGCGCCACGGATGATGGCAATGAAATCGTCGATGTTGGCCAAAGCCACGGCCAGGCCTTCCAGAACATGACCACGGTCACGTGCTTTGCGCAGCTCAAACACCGTTCGGCGTGTGACCACTTCGCGGCGGTGCTGCAAGAAGACCTGGATCAGGTCTTTCAGGTTGCACAGCTTGGGTTGCCCGTCGATCAGGGCCACCATGTTCATGCCAAAGGTGTCTTGCAGCTGCGTTTGCTTGTACAGGTTGTTCAGCACCACTTCGGGAACCGCGCCGCGCTTGAGCTCGATCACCAAACGCATGCCCGATTTGTCGGATTCGTCCTGAATGTGGCTGATGTCTTCGATTTTCTTCTCGTGCACCAACTCGGCCATGCGCTCTTGCAAAGTCTTTTTGTTGACTTGGTAAGGCAGCTCGTCGACCACAATGCATTGACGCTGGCCCTTGTCGATGTCTTCAAAGTGGCACTTGGCGCGCATGACCACGCGGCCACGGCCGGTGCGGTAACCGTCCTTGACACCCGTCATGCCATAAATGATGGCGCCTGTCGGGAAGTCTGGCGCAGGCACGATCTCCATCAATTCGTCAATCGACGCTTCCGGGTTGCGCAGCAGGTGCAGGCACGCATCCACCACTTCGTTCAGGTTGTGAGGCGGGATGTTGGTGGCCATGCCCACGGCAATACCGCCCGAGCCGTTGATCAGCAAATTGGGCAGGCGCGAGGGCAGAACCAGGGGTTCTTTTTCGGAGCCGTCGTAGTTGGGGCCAAAGTCGACGGTGTCCTTGTCAATGTCGCCCAGCATCTCGTGGGCGATTTTGGCCAGACGGATTTCGGTGTACCGCATCGCTGCGGCGTTGTCTCCATCGACCGAGCCGAAGTTACCTTGGCCATCGACCAGCATATGGCGCATGGAAAAGTCTTGCGCCATCCGCACGATGGTGTCGTATACCGACTGGTCGCCGTGGGGGTGGTATTTACCGATCACGTCACCCACGATACGGGCCGATTTTTTATAAGGGCGGTTCCAGTCGTTGTTCAGCTCGTGCATCGCAAACAACACGCGACGGTGAACGGGTTTCAGGCCGTCCCGGGCATCGGGCAGGGCACGCCCGACGATCACGCTCATGGCGTAATCGAGGTAGCTGCGCCGCATTTCCTCTTCCAGACTGATGGGCAGTGTTTCTTTGGCGAACTGGGTCATATGTAAGAGAGGCAAAAGTGGCGCGGTGAAAACCACTCATTTTAGTTGCAAGCGGCTGTCGCGTCCATGCAACATTTGGCATGCAAATGTGTTCACCTTTGGCTGTTGGTGAGGCATTTAACTGAGCCTGCCGCTGTCTATGGCACAATAAAACTCAACGCAGCAGGTGACGGTCATCTGCAGCGTCTTTTTTTCGCAGCCTGTCTGCGGCTTTATCCCTCAAAAGGAAGACCATGAAAAAACTGAACAAAATAGCGATGCTGTTGGCCTCAGCAGCGCTCGCATCGGCTGCTGGTGCTCAAACCATCGACAACTGGCGCAACGGCACAGGCGACCTGGTCTGGAAAAACGGCACCAACGAACTGTGCTGGCGTGATGCCAACTGGACACCTGCTACGGCTGCTGCCGGTTGCGACGGTGCCATTGTGGCCAAGCCAGCCGCTGCTGCTCCAGCTGCAGCCCCAGCCCCAGCAGCTCGTCCCGCCGCTCCAGCAGCTCCAGCAGCTCGCCCTGCCGCTCCAGCAGCAGCCCCCGCACCTGCCGCTGCTGCACCCCGCCCAGCTGCACCTCCACCAGCAGCCGCCACCAAAGTCACTTACGCCGCTGACGCGTTCTTTGATTTCGACAAGTCGGTCCTGAAGGCCGAAGGCAAAGCCAAGCTGGACGACCTGGTTGGCAAAGTCAAGGGCATCAACCTGGAAGTCATCATTGCCGTGGGTCACACCGACTCCGTAGGTTCTGACGCTTACAACCAGAAGCTGTCCGTCAAGCGCGCTGACGCTGTGAAGGCCTATTTGGTGACCAAGGGCATCGAAAAGAACCGCGTTTATACCGAAGGCAAAGGCGAGAAGCAGCCCGTGGCTGACAACAAGACTTCTGCCGGCCGTTCCAAGAACCGCCGCGTGGAAATCGAAGTGGTGGGCACACGTCCCAACAAGTAATCCCTTACCGGATCATGTCAAAAAGCCCCAGCAATGGGGCTTTTTTTCGTCTGTCGTTCTTGCTTTTCAGGCTGTTGACCGACAATCAGCACCCATGACTACAAGCACTTCAAACGTCGACCCGGCCGAACTGGCCAAATTTTCAGATCTGGCCCACCGCTGGTGGGACCCTGAAAGCGAATTCCGCCCTCTGCACCAGATCAACCCTTTGCGGCTGGAGTGGATTCATGGCTTGGTTCCCCTGACGGGCTTGAGCGTGGTCGATGTCGGTTGCGGTGGCGGCATCTTGGCCGACGCCATGGCGCGCAAAGGTGCCCAGGTGCTGGGCATCGATCTGGCCACCAAATCCCTCAAAGTGGCCCAGTTGCACGCACTGGAGGCTGGGACCCAAGGCGTTCAATACCGTGAAGTGAGTGCCGAAACCTTGGCCGCTGAGCAGCCCGCACAATTTGACGTGGTCACCTGCATGGAGATGCTGGAGCACGTGCCCGACCCCGCCTCTGTGGTCAAAGCCTGCGCCCAAATGGTCAAACCGGGCGGCTTGGTCTTCTTCTCCACGCTCAACCGCAACCCCAAGTCATTCCTTTTTGCGATCGTTGGGGCCGAATACATTCTCAAACTCTTGCCCAAAGGCACGCACGAATTTGCCCGCCTGATCAAGCCCAGCGAACTGACCGCCTGGGCGCGCGAAGCCGGGTTAGACGCCCAAGGCTTCAA
>Ga0247832_1003423_pt1 | contig 21758 bp, 17 predicted proteins | sample LaCruzMarch2015__10_FD_192407 | JGI IMG/M metagenome (GOLD analysis project Ga0247832, IMG submission 192407) | Freshwater microbial communities from meromictic Lake La Cruz, Castile-La Mancha, Spain - LaCruzMarch2015_4m | ecosystem: Environmental > Aquatic > Freshwater > Lake | place: Spain... | reverse complement strand
ATAATAAAATGTCCAGGTACTATCGCTTAAACCCTTGTTGTAAAAGCCTTTTGATTCGGGCTTTCCATTATCAAAAAAGTTGGTCCAGGGGCCATGTTGTTGGTCATTTTCAAAATTACCTTTCATTTCTATGTTCCCGCTATTGCGATAAAAACTCCATAAACCACATTTTTTACCATCGCATAAATTACCTTCTCTTTCAGGTTTTCCATTGGCATACCAATATTTGGCTTTGCCATTCTTTTTGCCCGATTCAAATGTAATTTCAAATTCTTTTAAACCAGCAGAATTAAAGTATTGCCACACACTGTCTTGAAATCCATTTTTGTATTTGCCGTATGATTTTTTTGTACCATCTGGAAAAGTGTAAGTACAATAACCATTGCCATTTTTTACTAAAGCCTTGCCTTTTTCGCTGTTATAGCTAATCAATTGGTACAAACTATCTTGGTAAGTGCCAACTTCCATTTCAGTACCATTGGGATAGTATTTTGTCCATTTGCCCATTTCTTTCCCTGCTTCAAAAGCGCCAGTGGTGGATAATTTTCCATTTTCAAAATAAGATTTAAAAGTACCTACTTGCAGGTTATTGGCAAAAGAACCTTCATTTTGTAAAGCGCCACTTTCATACCAATATTTCCAAACACCTTCTTTTTTGTTGAGTTTGTAGGTGCCTTCACTTTTCATTTTGCCATTTTCGTACCACTCTTGCCACAAGCTGTCTGGCAAATCTTTTTTATAGTAAGTGGAAAGTGCCATTTTGCCATTTTTATAGTAAAAAACAGATTTGCCGGATCTTAAGCCTACATAATAGTTTTCTTCAGCTTTTACTTTGCCATCTTCGTAATAACGCATCAACGGGCCAAATTCTTTTCCTTCGCGGTAGCTCAATTCTTTAGCCACTTTTCCGTTTTCGTAATAATAAGTTTGCTTGCCATGCTGCAAGCCATTTTTATCATAATTTTCTTCTAACTTAGTATTGCCATTGGGATATTTTTCGATGCGTGGCTGTGCATAGAGCATGCCCATACAAAGGCTGAATGACAGGAACAGGTATTTTTTCAAATTGATTTTCATTACATTTTTGTTGGTATAAAAGTACACCATTACACTGTTTTATTTTCGATGACTTCAATAACTTTTCAATAAGGCTATTCACAATTTGTTTAATTTGCATAAAATTTTATAAGTTACATGCATAAACTATCGGTCGTAATTATCTCCTTCAACGAGGCTAAAAGCATTGCTAAATGTTTACAAGCCGCTTTGCGTGTGGCCGATGAGATGATTGTTTATGATTCATTTTCTACTGATAATACTTGCGAAATTGCTACACAACTTGGTGCAAAAGTATTTCAGGGAAAATGGCAAGGCTATTCAGAAAGTAAAAATTTAGCCAATGCCAAAGCAAGTCATGATTGGATATTATCTTTAGATGCTGATGAGGTATTAAGTAATGATTTACAACAAGCTATTTTAAAATTAAAATTGGAGGGTTTAAACACCGCTTCATTTAAGCGATTGACAAATTATTGTGGTACCTGGATAAAACATGCGGGCTGGTATCCGGATATAAAATTGCGTTTGTTTAATCGTAAGCAAATGCAGTGGCAAGGATTGATACACGAAGAATTAACAGCGATTGATGGGCAAATAATTACACCCATTTTGTTACAAGGAGATTGTTTGCATTATAGTTATGATAGCATTGAATCTCATTACAAACAAACCGATAAATTTAGTACCTTATCTGCGCAAAGCTTATTTAACAAAGGGGTAAAGACTGCTATTTTAAAATTATATATGGCCCCAATTTTTAAATTTATACAAATGTATTTTTTTAAACTAGGCATTTTAGATGGTTATTATGGATTTATCGTTTGTAAAATATCTGCGCAAGCCACCTTTCAAAAATATGCAAAATTAAAAGCACTAAATCAACAGCAATGAAGAAACAAAAAGTGCTTGTTGAGATGGAAAAAATGCATAACACCAATAGTGGATTGGGACAGTTTTGCTTAGGCTTAGGACAAGCATTAACTGCACAAAGTAAAAACACAGCATTACATTTTTTAGTACCCGAAAATAAAAATGGCATCTTTGGAAATAATGCCATTTACATTTTATTAAAAAATTATTTATCTTTTTTGTGGAATAAGCCCAAAGGCTATGATGTATGGCATTGCACGCATCAGGAATCGAAATATTTACCAAACCAAAGCAAATTGATTCTAACGATTCATGACCTTAATTTTTTATATAAATACAAAGGATTAAAGAAGAAATTAAAGCTGAATGCCTTGCAACGAAAGGTAAATAAAGCACATGCGATTGTGGCAATATCTCAGTTTACTGCGAATGAAATTAAACAACATTTAAAGATTGATTTAAAAAAATTGCATGTAATTTATAATGGTGTAAGTTTAAAAAGCAATGAACCTGCTGAGCTTCCAGCTTTTTTACAAAATCAGAAGTACTTGTTTAGCATTGGCATTATCAATCCTAAAAAAAACTTTCATGTGTTGTTGCCGCTCTTGCAACATAAACCCGATTTAAAATTGGTGATTGCAGGGAATGATAATCATGCTTATGTTAATTTAATTAAGGAAAAGGCTTTAACATTGGGCGTTTTATCACAACTACATTTTATGGGAACGGTGAGTGATGAACTAAAATATACCTTGTATAAAAACTGTTATGCTTTTGTTTTCCCATCCTTATCCGAAGGTTTTGGATTGCCAGTGATAGAAGCCATGTTATTGGGGAAGCCCGTTTTTTTAAGTAAACTCACTTGCCTGCCCGAAATTGGTGGCCCTGAAGCTTTTTATTGGGATAATTTTGAGGCAAATAATATGCGAGAAGTTTTTGAAAATGGGATGACGGTTTATGAAAGTGATCATAGAAAAGCAGAGCGTATGAAGGTGCATGCTATGCAATTTAGTTGGGAAAAGGCTGCTAAGGCTTATTTGGAGTTGTATAATGAACTATATAATTGTTCGTAAGTTCAATTCCCACAAAAATCATTCCTTATATATTTTACTTATTTTGTAATTTCAATTTATCAAAGCGGTAAATTGCAATAAAATAAATGCCTATGAAAAAATAAAAAGATAAAAATATACCAGCATTAGCTGAAGATCCTGTAGACTGAAATCGACCAAATTTTTAACAACACAGGGAAGTAAAGTTAGTGCCCATGCCATGCGTGGGCGCTGCTATGCTTTGTGTTGTGGGTTCTTGGTCGAACCTCAGTCTGCAAGTACAGTAAGCGCCTCACACTAATTTTCTTGATTAGCGTTAGTTTAAATAAAACATTTTAACACATTTAAAACTAATTGCTTATGAAAACGAGATTCTTTTTAAGGTTAAGTATAGTATTTACAATGTTTTTTTTACCCTTTGCAATTTTTGCGCAACCTGTCAGTAGTAAATGGATTGTACCTCCTTATCAATTCGATTTTAATAATAATTTAAGCCAAACACCTTTACCAGATATTAATAATGGAGCATCTGATATAGGACTTTATTACGAAGGTCAAAATGCTAATTATGCCAGTAATGCAATGTATACAAAATCAGGTAAATTGTTGTTTTTTGTGGTTGATAATATGGTTTACGATGGTGATGGTTATGCTATTGATCAATTAACACTCGATAACTCTTTTTCAGAAAATACCAATAGCATTTCAGAGATTGCTATAGTTCCTGTGCCCGGATCTTGCTCAAAATTTTATATTATAACATATCTGTTTCGTAAGATTATGTTTAGTCCAAACTATGATATAAAATGCTGCTATGCCAAGTTAGATTTGTTAGCAAATAGTAACAAACATGCTGGCAAAAAAGGAGCTTTAGAATATTTTACTTTAAATTATACAAATGGGACTAATTGCCAATTGATTTTAAATAATCCAAATTTCGAAGGTTGTTTTTCTGGGAATTCAGCTTTTTCAAACATTTCAGTTTCAACTCCTATTGCCAATGGTAATCGTTTTTTGTTTATTAGCTGCAGGTTTGCAGTTTACAGATGTCTTATAGATGCCAATGGCATTTCTTTAGATATAAATTCAACAGATTTTGGTGTTTTATCGTTACCTCCAAACTTAACTTCAACATCCTATGATTTTTTAAGAACTGAAGCAGAATTAAAGTATATAGGTTCAGGTGGTGTAGAATGGAAAATTGCTGTACCTTTTAGTATGCTCCCTGATGGCCAAGGTGGAAGTGGATTGAGACCATTGATTTATGTTTCATCATTAGATGTTAGTGGGCAGGTTATACCTGGTTCTGAAAAGTTTTGTGCCTTCCCTCCAACTTTAACGAGCACATCAAGTGGATTTTTAAAAAAAGCTAAAGGGATAGAATTTTCAGAAAATGGCAATTATTTATATTGCACCATGCATAATGATGTCGATAATGATCCAAATTTTCACCCAATAGGTTATTATGATTTAAGTTTGCAAAATAATGCACTCACAGGCATACCATTTAATCCTATGCCCTTTAATGGTGATATCAATTTTCAATGGTCGCAAATTGAAATGGGTGCTAATAATAAATTATATATGACTGACGGTAGTAAATTCGCGACATTAAGCAATACAGAAAGTCCCGCAACATCAGTTTGGATTTTATCTCCAAATCTTAACTTTACTATTAATCCAACTTATGGTGAGCATACAGCAAATGGTACATTTGAAGACAACACATTTAAACTTTTTAATTTACCAGACCAAATAGACCAAGAAGATTATTCAAATTTATTTGGTGCCCCAACTACAGAGTGTTGTATGGTAAATCAAGATTTTTATAAAGATGAATTTGGGAATTTTAATTTAAACATTACTAGCACAACAGTGGCTAATCAGTTTGCAGCCAATGACATGAAATTTAATGGAACAGTAACTATTGCACCAAATGTGTTACTTGCATTATACAATAGAACATGGGAATTTGGGCCCTTAGGTAAATTAGTAGTAAGTGTTGCAGGAAAGTTAAAACTAGATAACACCACGCTAAAAGCTGTAGATTGTGGGGTTATTTGGAAAGGTGTTGAAGTATGGGGCAATCCAAGTGTTTTTCAAAGTTTTAGCAATCAAGGATACGTGAATATGACCAATAAATCAGTAATAAAAGATGCTTATATTGGAATTAACACAGGGAGTATTCCTAGTATTGTTGGTATAGGAGGTGGTGGAATTATTAGAGCTGACAACAGCACCTTTGTTGATAATAGACAGGATTTAAGTATTACTGGATACCTAAATGCTAATTTTGATAATGCTTCTTATTTTCTCAAATGCGCTTTTTTATCACAAGCTCCATTGCCTTTTCCACATATCTTGACTAAACATGTATTTTTGTATAATGTAAATACGGTTAAATTTACACAATGCAATTTTGAATGTGCCTATTACCCTGCAGGAAATAATGCAGCAAATTATGGAATAGGTATTGATGCTTTAGATGCTAAATTTAGTGTTAAAGGAACCTGCAATGGCACTTGTGATATCGATAATATGAACCCAAGCACATTTACAAATCTTTTTAAAGGTATTAATGCAAGAAGATTGGTTAAGAACAGACAGTATTGGGTTGACTTATGCTTCTTTAACAATTGTATGACAGGCATTGAAAACAGAGGTGTTGATGATGCCACCATTATTAGAAGCAAATTTGAATTAGGTAATTTCCCCATATTTGGTGATAATTTTGGTATTAATTTACAGCGTGGTACCAGATTTATTATTGAAGAAAACCGCATGAAACAAATCAATAATTATGGCAAACATTTTACTGGTATTTTAGCTTTTGATAATACGGCTATTGGCGATGATAATAGAATTTACAACAATGCTTTCTATAATATGAAAATAGCCAATATGAGTAATTATACGAACAGATCAGTTACAACGATTGGAAACGAACCATATCATGGACTACAATACTTTTGCAATTACAATGAAAATACTGGTTTTGGGTTTTATGATTTTGTAGTTCGTGGCGATGTTTTAGGTCAAAATCAGGGCATACGTTTATACCAAGGAGGTAACTCCACCGGGGGCATTGGAGGCGCAGCAGGCAATATTTTTAGCCATAGAGATGCCATTGTGAACGAAACCGATTTTTATCAAAACACCAGTGAGGTGGGTTCTGTGGTTTATTATCAATATGCCCCAGGCGGTATACCTGATCCAGATCAAGAGTGTACAGATCATTCGAGCAATGTAACTCCTGTAGGTACAGGGATAAATCCATTTGGAAATTGCGCTGCAACCTATGGCACTTCTCCACTGCGAACGTTAACTAATGGTGAATTAGGAGATTTTGAAAGTGAATTTGAAAGTCTAGAAGCAGCAAAAAGTATAACAGCGAATAATTTAACTAGCTTAATTGATGCAGGCAATACTTTTCAAATGTTAACTGCAGTTGATAATAGCAATCCAAATGCAGCTGAAGTCCTAAAAAATCAGTTATTAAACTCTTCGCCTTTTTTGAGTGATACCGTGCTAAAAGAAGCTTCCAATAAAACATGGGTACTGAATAATTTTACTGTAATGCAGTTATTTTTTGCCAACCCAGATGCTGCGCGTAAAAACACTTTGATTGAATATCTTTCAACAAAAGATGACCCAATGGCCTCTTGGATGATTGAAGCCATCAAAGAAAATGCTACTGCTGCCTCAGCCAGAACTTCCCTAGAATCTACCATTGCAGCTTATAGCAGTCGTCAAAATGAAATAGTTACTCGGGTAATTGCCAGTTTTTTAATGGACACTTTAGTAGTTGATTCTACCTTGTTTACAACATGGGTAAACAAGTTGAATGGCCCAAGTGGCGATTATATGCTATCAGAAAACTTAATGCAAAATGGCCAAACTACTGCGGCAACTAATATTTTGAATCAAGTACCTACCAAGTATAATTTGTCTGTTGAAGAAACTAGCAAGCACAATGCACTATTGGCCATCTACGATCTTTCAAATGTATTAAAGACAAGTAACAGAGATGTAAGGCAACTAAATTTAGCCGAAGTAGTTAGCATGCAAAACATAGCCAATGGCGAAAGATGCTTAGCAAAAACTATGGCTAATAATATTTTGGAATTGAATGGCGTAGAGCCTGCAATTGAAGAGGTATTATATCCTGAGCCTGCTGCAGAAGAAAGAAGGAGTAAATCTCAATATAGTAATACAAATTCATCGTTAACAAGTTATGAATTAAAAACATATCCAAACCCTGCTAATGAATATTTTACAATAGAATTGCCAGAAGGTATGTTTTTTGTCAATTTGATAAATGCTCAAGGGCAACTTATATATGAATATGCTCAAACAGGTAATTCAAAGATTAATATTGATACAAAACATATTTCAGAAGGTATTTACCATTTAAGAATTATAAACAAAAGTGAAGTTTTATTAAACGATAAAATTAATATTAAACACTAACAATTAAAAGGGGCAATTATTTTTTATTGCCCCTTTTATTTTACTTTAGCAATGATAATGAGAAACCATATGACAGTATTGCTTTTGTTAATACAATTAGCAAAATTAAATGCACAAAATACATTCAATAACTCATATCCATTTAATTACAATGGGGGTGTTTTTACAAATGTTTTCTTTCAACACCCTGATACTATTTTAGTAACAGGCAATAAAAATGACAGTACTGCTTTTAATTGTTTTACGATGATGGCAGATCGATTTGGAAGCCCAACAATAAAGGGCCTGAGTTCTAATATTGTATTTGTGAGAAACACACTTCTTAAAAATGGTAATAATGAATGGGCTGTATTATCGGCAAAAGCAGATTCTATATATATTGTGTTTTTTAGTACCGATACGATTACAAGAATAATTTCTACTCCAAGAGTTTATAATCAATTTACTTATGCACCTAATTTTTTATTAAAAGATGCTACTGGAAATTTTTTGATTGGAGGTGAATTTGGAATACCCGCAACAAATAACTACAAAACCTTTCTAATTAAACTAGATAGCCTTGGCAACTTAATTTGGCGCAAAGAGTATGGCAATAATATTAATTGCAACATGATAAGAAGTTTATCTTTGGATAATGATGGTGGCTATTTAATTGGAGGAGGTGTAGGCAATTTGTATACTTATAATAATGTAAATGAAATGCCCGTATGCCAAGCCACTATTTTTAAAACAGATACTGCAGGTACTGTTTTGTGGCAATGGCAAGATACCGCCCATTATTGCAGCATGCAAGCCTTTGGTTTACAACCTACAGATGATAATGGCTATATTTATACCAACTGGCAAGCTACATCAATTGATACATTTGGGGACTATGGTGGGAAGTATTATATAACCAAAATGGATTTAAATAGAAATTTAGTTTTTAAAAAAGTTTTTGGAATTGAAAGGGGATATGATGTTGGGCAATTACTTTATACCCTTAAAAAAGACGCTTTCAATAATTATATTGCAGTAGGACACAGATTTGAAGGATTAACTATTGATACTATTGATACAGCGCTAGATTATGGATATATTGTTAAATTCAACTCGAGTGGTGATTTACTATGGGAAAGAAAGTATGTAATCAGTGCTTCGATTGCAGTTGCTGGCGGTATCTATGCTTTCACTACCAACAAACTATACGATTTTGATTTTAAGGCTGATGGCGGCATTATTGCTTGTGGTGATGTGTTTGACTTTACTTTGCCAAGCCAACAACAAAAAGCATGGTTGTTAAGTTTAGACAGTTATGGATGCCTCAGTGCCGGCTGCCATTTATTTGATGCCGTAACAGAAACAGAAAAAAAAGAAGGTGTATTTAAAGCTTATCCCAACCCTACAAATGAAGTTTTATATATCCAACATTTACCCGGCTTTGAAACCCAAGAATGTGAGTTACAACTCACAGATATTACAGGTAAAATAGTAATGCAACAAAAACTCATTAATCAAGAAGTAACTTATATTTTTTCTACAGAAGCACTGAGCAATGGTATTTATTTTTTAAGTTTAAGAACAGGAAGCGGTTTGGTGCAAACGGAGAAAATAGTTGTGAATAGATAAGTAATAATTGAAAAAATATTGAATCTAAAAGCTTTTTTTACTTTCTAAATTTTCTTCCTCCAACAAAAACAAGCTACTAAAAAACACGGCAAAGCTCAATCCAGCTTGCGTTTCCAGCGTGTCTTCAAACAGCATCGAAATCAATAAAATAAATAGGAAGGCAAAATAAACAGGATGTAATTTTCCGTTTTTGAAATAAGCTGGAGCAAACAACCAAAACATAAAAAATGCAACTCCAAAAACACCAAAAGCCACCACCATGGTGAGGTACTGATTATGCGCGCGGTGCCGCCATGGCAACTCTATAGGAGAATTAATTTCAACATACTTGGCCTGAAAGGCATCTTCTAAATCGCCTGTGCCAACGCCTGTAAAAAAATGGTCTTTAATGATGAGCACCGCTGCTTGCCAATAGTGCAAACGCATGGTTAAACTATGCCCACTTGAATTATAGCCTTCGGTAAAACTTTGATACTCGCAATACACTTGGTAAGTGCGGCTTTCCAAAGGATTCATTTGTGGTATTTTATAATTTGGAATACCATTTTCAATGTGATTGATATCTTGTAATTTCAACTGGGCTACTCCAATAGAATCCTTAGGTAAATTTTTAGAAGTTAAGTAACGCATCAAGGTAAAATTAACGAGTTGTTCTTTTTCATCCAGCGAATCGTAAGCCAGTTTACTGCGTAAGTTCCATGCTTTTTTTAATTCAGGCGCGCATTGGTACAAACCATAAAAATGACCGTTTTCGGTAAATTTTTCATTCACAAAGTGCGTATATGCGTTTCCATTTTTTGTAGTTTTTGGTAGCGTTGAGATATTAACTTCATCCTTTACCATCATGGGCTTAATACTGAAATAAACAAGCAAATATCCTATAGAAAGTGCCACCAATACAATCAAAGCATATTTTATTTTTTGTGAGAACAGCCCTTTTTCAATCAACATTTTATATAAACAAAACACAAAAAATCCTGCCATTAAAACAAACAATCCGGTGAGCGATTCCAAAATAATTAAAAATAAAATCATCCAAACAACACTCAGTATTAATAGTATTTTAACCGTTTTAGCCTGAACTTTTAACCAAGGCACCTGACTGATATGATGATAAAAATAAAAAGCAATTGCTATCGCAACGCAAACTAATAAGGCTAAACGAATATGCGAAATCAAGGGAGAAATCTGACGAATATCAGTAATTACTTTTCCTGTGAATCCTGCATAAATGGCCAATGAAATAAGCGTTGAAACTAAGGTAGCCAAGCACAATAAAAATAAAATCTGATTTACTTGCTTTCTGTCTAAAGCCTTGGAAGTAGCCATCAAAAAAGGAAAAACAAGCAGGGGTACTTTTGTTTTTAAATCATTCAACGCAAAAGAAAAGTTGCTGGTATTCCACAATCCAATTAAATGTATCGCATATAACGACATGAGCAATAAAGCCACTTTATTATGTTTAATTAAATCCCATTTGTGTTTAAAATGGCCTTCGAGCACCCAATTGCCTGCAATAATAAATTGCGCCAGACTAATCGTAAACTTCGACAAGGGCAATGAAGCCGCAAAAAGCAGCAAGCCAAAAAAGTAAAGTTCTTTTGAAGGGATATATTGTAATAGTTTTTTCAAACGTATGTTCTATCTTCTATAAACGAGAAAATTTCTTTTTTATTTTTACCTCAGTAAAATCGAAGCTGTGCTTCGGTTTATTTTAATTTAGCATCCCGATAGCTATCGGGAACACTCGCGTGGATATGGTTTGAAAGCTATTTTTGAAAATCGTAAACTGAATTTATTACATCAAAATTAATACCGTAGTTGTTTTTAAATTGAGTCCTATTAACTTTTAACTTCAATGTTATTAAGCTGAGCGCAGCTCTAACAATTAAAAAACACGAAGTGCAACTTCGTGTTTACCGGGCGTTATGGTTAATTGTCACACTCCGGCTATCGCTCAGTATAAAATCAATCAAATCGCTGCGCTAATCAAAGTATTAACCCTTCTACAAGCTGAGGGCTAATCCTTAAGGCAGCGAACAGAGAGACCGCCTGCTCTGTTGCCGTCGGCAATGGTGGCATTGCTGCTTACCCAGTAGAGGCAGCGCGAATCGGTGCTATTAACAGCACTGCTCCAATAGCGACCGTCGGCACCGACATTGTTGAGCACACTACTGCTGTAGCCGCGGCTCCCCGACATAGGCAATTTAAGCGGAGAGGCAAACGCACCGGAACTGTTATTTTGGCTCCAACTCAAGCGTTCTGCTTCTAATTCTGGTTCCGTGGGTATTCGATAACCACTTGGGCAAGGGTTGTTTACCCCATTCACGCCCTGCCATAAATTGTTATTTTGCGGTGAACGCCAATCGAATGGATAACTTGGTGCTGGTATAAAATTACCATTTGTAGGTTGGTCTACACTGCTCAATGTGCTGGTTGTTGGTGAAGTGCGACACTGGTGGCCGTCTGCTCTTCTTCCCCATTGGTATAAGTCACCATAGGAGTTGGCATCGGTGCTGCTTGTTGCTGCCTGAGATGCTCCCAGGTTGCGGTCCATCCAGATTTTGCCGGTGGCAGGGTTGGTTACTTCTACAATAACTGTTGGTGTTCCGGTGCAAAAAACGGAACCTGCAGGGTATTGTCCGTTGCCACCTGAAGTATTTGCAGCACTAATTCCCGGAATAATGTAAGGTGTATTTCCAATGTAAAGCGTATCTCCACTGGCTGACACTGAGCTGCTTATGGTTTTGCTATACAATGCATAAGGCACACTCGATAACTGACTTGTACCTGTAATGCTATAATTATTACCACCGTTAGGGTCGGTTTCGGTTTTAATAAAGTAAGGGCCGTTTGCCCAGTTAATCGTTGCAAAGTTTCCCGAAACAAGCGTTCCACCGCCAATTTCAATACTGGCTAAACCATTGGCATTGGTTATTGGGGTTTGTGTTTCAACATACACTGCTGTGCCACTTGACGAAGTTTGTAAAATACTTATTCTCATACCCACTGCCTGGTTAGTAATTAAGGCGTTTGAACTGTTGCGTATTACTGCCTGATAGCTCATTTTGTTTGGTGCCTGGGCAAGCACACATGCAGTCATTAATATGGCTGCAAAAATTGAAATAATCTTTTTCATTGTTTCTTAATTTTTGATGATTTTGAAGGTTTGAACTTTTTTGTTGTCTTGGTTTTTCACACTGATGAAGTAGGCTGCTGTTGGTAAACTTGACGTATTTATCTCTGTTTGCTTCGCTGTAACTTGTCCATTGCTTATTAATTTTCCTTGCAAATCAATAAGCTGATACCACAATGTCTCATTTTTGAAATCGCTTATTTGCAAAATTAAATTTTCCGTTGTTGGATTCGGATAGGCATTAAGCGAAATATTCATTGCTGTTTCCATATTATCAACGGGAAAAATTTCGTAGGCGTGTTGAACTCCTTGAGTTACACTACCCGAACTTCCGTTATTGGCTGTGTAAACTACTTGTCCAACACTGTAAGCAACAGTTCCTCCGCTACCTGTAGCATCACCACCTGATGAATTGACAGCCTCTTGTGCTTGTGATAATCCTGCCCAAAAAAGTCCTGAGGCCAGCAGCAGCAATACGCTTGATATGTTTTTTGTCATGTTATTTTTTTAATTGTGAATACTCGTTTTTATTTTTCAATTTGTTGCGTTGTATTCTTGAATTTAGGTTTCGGTTTTTCCAATGAACGCTAACAATTTGTAGCTACAAAAAGTTGGCGATTTTGAAGCACAAATTATCTTTTGAAAACCACAGTTCAAATGTAAAACAAATTTTCATTAGGAGTAGAATGCAGCCAATATATTTTAGCTGCTGTTAGTGGTAGTGATTTTTATAGGTCAAGCACAATACGAATATTGTCTTTAATTTTCATTATTTGATCTTTATTCAACTGTCCAACTTTTTTAATAAATCTTTTATTATCAATTGCGCTAATTTGATCAACAAGCACATCGCTTAATTTGTCTAATTGCCCCTTTTTTAAATGAATTCGCATCAAATTTATTTCGGGCTGAACATTACTTGTTATTGGGCAAACGACTGTCGATAAATGAGTGTCATTTAATAGATTTGTTTGAATAATTACTACAGGTCTAGTTTTACCTGGTTCTGTTCCACGGCTTGGGTTAAGGTCAGCAAGCCAAATGTCGAATTGTTTAATCTTCATCTATAAGTTTTTCGAATTCATGCAATATGTCCATAGCATCTTTGCTTGTTAGCTTTGATTCTTTTACAAGTTGACTTTTCAATAGGCGTCTTTTATTGAATAAGTTATAAATGCTTACTGCTTCATTGATATAGCGATTTCGAGCAAGTTTGAGTTTTGCTGTCATTTCTTCTGTGTCATCAAAAATTTGATCGTCCAATTTAAGTGATAATGTTTTCATAGTCTTTAATTTTTTCTTACAAAGGTATGCATTAAAAGTATATACTAGAAATACTAAACGATTTTTTTTAACTGTGAATACTCGTTTTAGACTTCTCGAATTACAATTGCACTGGCTACTGTCGGTTTTTTTACCAATGAACGTTAACGAGTAGCTAAATTAAACTGTTATAAAAGAGGACAACCATTTAATTATTTGCTGTTTCGCCAAGGATAGAAAATAATTCATTACAGAATTTATTTATCTATTGCTAACTTTGCGCCTCAAAAATTTTACTATGTACGATATCATTGTTATAGGAGGTGGTTGTGTGGGACTTTCCACCGCATACAAATTAAATATGCGTTATCCCAATAAAAAAATACTAATACTCGAAAAAGAAGAACGTTTATCGGCCCACCAAACAGGCCGCAACTCAGGTGTAATACACTCTGGTATTTATTATAAACCAGGTTCTTTTAAAGCAAAAAACTGTGTAGATGGAAGAAGAGAGTTGGTGGCTTTTGCTAAAGAACATAAAGTAGATCATGATATTTGTGGAAAATTAATTGTGGCCACACAAGAATCGGAATTGGCACACATGCACAAAGTTTTTAATAATGGTTTGGCCAATGGTGTGGAAGGGCTTGAGATTATTGATGCAGCTAAAGTGCGTGAAATTGAGCCTTATGCCGTTGGCATTGGTGGTATTTATGTGCCATGCACAGGCATTATTGATTATGTAGGTTTAACAGTTAGATTGGGAGAATTAATTACAGCTAAATTTCCGCAAAGTAAAATAATGCTGGGCACCGAAGCCACAGCTTTTCAAAAAGGCGCTTCAAGCACCACAGTGATTACCAATAAAGGAAATTTTGAAGCAAAATATGTAATTACTTGTGCTGGATTGCAAAGCGATAGAATTGCTAAAAAAGAAGGTGCCAAATCAGATTCCGCTATTGTTGGTTTTAGAGGTGATTATTACGACCTTTCCGAAAAAGGGATGAGCAAAGTGAAGAATTTAATTTATCCAGTGCCTAATCCACAGTTTCCATTCTTAGGAGTGCATTTTACACGCATGATACATGGTGGTGTGGAGTGTGGACCAAATGCAGTATTTGTATTTAAAAGAGAAGGCTATAATAAAACCGATTTTAATTTTAAAGATACGGCCGAAGCTTTTGGTTTTAAAGGCACTTGGAAGTTCTTTGCCAAACATTGGCGCTTTGGTTTAGATGAATACAGAGGCGCTTTTTCTAAAGCTTATTTCTTAAAACGCTTAAGAACACTTATTCCAAGTTTAGAGATGGATGATATTGTACCAGGAAGAGCCGGTGTACGTGCTATGGCTTTATCGCCACAAGGCGAAATGATTGATGATTTTAAAATTGAAGGAAGTGGCAATGCCATTCACATTTTAAACGCGCCATCGCCTGCAGCTACAGCTTGTTTGGCAATTGGAAATACAGTAGCCGATATGGCTGTTGAACGTTTTAATTTAAGTTAAACCCAAATTAATCAATAGGAGATTTAAAAAATCGAACTACTTGATTTAGTTGGGTTAATCCCTACCGATAGCTATCGGTATTAGAAAATGTTATCAGATTTGTAAAAATCTGATTTACAATTTCTATATCGTTTACGCATTTCTAATGCGTAATCTGGGTTAAATTTGTTTTAATTTAGCAATAGCCTCTGTTGGTGATGGATGCGAAAATACGGTGTTGCCCGCTACCAAAACATCAGCTCCTGCTTCTTTTAGTAGCGCTGCATTGTCAAAATCAACACCACCATCAATTTCAATTAAAGCATTTGAGCCACTGGCAATAATCATTTGCTTTAATTCCTTCACTTTTTTATAGGTGTTTTGAATAAACTTTTGTCCGCCAAAACCAGGGTTAACCGACATCATGCAAACCAAATCAATATCCAAAATAATATCTTGTAACGCACTTACAGGAGTATGCGGATTGATTGCTACGCCTGCTTTTATATTTAATGATTTTATTTGTTGAATAGCTCTATGCAAATGTGTGCAAGCCTCAATATGAACAGAAATGATATCGGCCCCTTGAATGCAAAATTCATCAATATATCGTTGTGGTTCTACAATCATTAAATGCACATCAATTGTTTTTTTTGCGTGCTTTTTTATTTCTTTTAATACGGGAAATCCAAATGAAATATTGGGTACGAATACACCATCCATCACATCTACATGAAACCAATCGGCTTCTGAATTGTTTATCATTTCAATATCGCGCTGTAAATTGCCAAAATTGGCCGATAAAACAGAAGGTGCAATAATCATTTTTTAAAATTTTATAATTGCAAAAGTAATAAAAGGAATGGCCTAAATACTAAAATTTTAAGTTGCTTTTAATTTTAAATCAACAATATTAATGAACCCAATAAACATTATATATTGCCTATCCGTTTTTGATATTTATATATATTTGTTTCCTAACATCGACATGATATGCGCTTAAGATTATTAAATTTATTATTGGGAGTTTGTGTTTCATTCAGCACAGCAAATGCGCAAACACAAAAAGAATGTGGCACAGCCGACAAACAAAGCTGGTTTAACAATTTAAAAACTAAACAAGCAAAAACGAATCAACGCGGAGGTCAATTAACCTTAATTCCTTTTCAAATTCATCTTTTTAAATCCTCTAATGGCAGCGCTAATTTAACTTTAGCAGAAATTTATGCCGAAATAGATTCCGTAAATCATTTTTATGCTAATGCCGGATTAGTATTTGTTGAGTGCATTGCTCCACAAATAATTAATGATGATTACTATTATGATTTTGACTATAACTTACATCACACAGATGTATTAAATCAGTTTTATTCAAATAATGTGGTAAATATGTATTTTGCAAATACAGTTACAAGTTCTGGCGGTTCTAGTTTATGTGGCTATTCTCAGTATCCGCCAAGCGAAGATTATGTGATGATGGCTGCCAATTGTGCTACAAACGGAAGTACTTTAGCACATGAATTAGGCCATTTATTTGGGCTCCCACACACCCATGGCGGTTCAGCCGATGAATTAGTTGATGGAAGTAATTGTGCCACCGAAGGTGATTATATTTGTGATACACCTGCAGATCCAACCTTAAGTAACAGTATTGTAAACTCAAATTGCATTTACACCGGAACTGCCACAGATGCCAATGGAATGCCTTACGCACCTGATCCAAACAACATTATGAGCTATTCTAGAAAAAACTGCAGAGATTATTTATCGCCTATGCAATATGATGTTATAAACACAACCTACAATGATTTTAGAAATTATTTAGTTTGTAGTTTTCCAACAGCTACCAATGAAAAAAACAACAAATTAGATCTTATTTTATTTCCCAATCCTGGAAAAGATAATTTGCATTTAACATTATCAAATAACCAAAAAAATGCTACTCTTTTATTTTACAACAGCATTGGCAATCTAACCTATGAAACCTTTTGTGATGATAAATTTAAAACCATAAACACTGCAAATTGGGTCAATGGCATTTATTTTTACAAATTAATCAATGTAAATGGTGAAGAGAGTAATGGTAAATGGATTAAAAATTAAATTTTTAAGCGTTCAATTTAGGATGGTCTAAATTATAATGCAAGCCTCTGCTTTCTTTACGCTGCATGGCTTGTTTAATAATTACATAACCTACTTTTATCATATTTCTGAGTTCACACAATTGTTTACTTACTGTGGTTCTTTCATACAAATTTTCAGTTTCTTTATGAAGAATAAGTAGGCGATCAAAAGCACGTTTTAAGCGTAAATTGGAGCGCACAATGCCCACATAATTACTCATGATGGCTTGTAACTCTTTTAAACTTTGGGTAATTAATACCATCTCTTCGGGGCTCGCTGTGCCTTCTGCATCCCAATCTGGAATGCCATTCATTAATGAAATTTGACTGGCAGTTTCAATAGCATGCACCGCTGCTCTATGAGAAAAAACTAAAGCTTCCAACAAAGAGTTTGAAGCCAATCTGTTTGCACCATGTAGGCCAGTTCGAGCGCATTCGCCTACCGCATATAAATTCTTAATACTGCTTCTTCCATGCTCGTCAGCATCAATCCCACCGCACATGTAATGAGCCGCAGGAACAACCGGAATCAAGTTTTCAAAAACATCAATATTTAATGATAAACACTTGTTGTAAATATTAGGAAAGTGTTTAATAAATTCTTCTTTATCCAGGGCGCTGCAATCTAAATATACAAAATCATCTCCACGTGTTTTCATTTCATTATCAATGGCGCGGGCCACAATATCGCGCGGCGCAAGTTCTTTTCTTGTGTCATATTTAGCCATAAAGGCTTCACCCTCTTTGTTTTTAAGTACAGCACCAAAACCTCTAACGGCCTCGGAAATTAAAAAAGATGGATGCTGGCCAGGCTGGTACAAAGCAGTTGGATGAAATTGAATAAATTCCATATCCTTTATTTTACCCTTAGCCCTATAAACCATTGCAACGCCATCGCCTGTTGCAATGGTAGGATTGGTGGTGCTTTCGTAAATATGTCCGCAGCCACCTGATGCCATTAGAATTATTTTAGCAGCAATAACTTCAATCTTTTCTGTTTTAAGATTTAGCGCATACACTCCATAGCATTCAATGCCTGGTGTTTGGCTATTTACCCAAATGCCCAGATGATGTTGTGTAATTATTTCCATGGCATAATAGTGAGATAATATCTCAATATTAGGATGCAAATGCGCATGTTCTAAAAGGGCTCTTTCAATTTCAAAACCTGTATTGTCTTTATGATGTAAAATTCTTTTTTCTGAATGCCCGCCTTCTTTTGCTAAATCGTAATTGCCAGTAACGGTTTTATCAAATTGGGTACCCCAATTAATCAGTTCATTAATTCTTTGGGTAGATTCTTCTATTACCAATTTTACAATATTCTCATCACATACTCCATCGCCACATATTAAAGTATCTTCAATATGTTTATTGTAAGAATCTGGCTCATACATTACGGCTGCTATACCGCCTTGGGCATACTTGGTATTACTTTCATCTTCATCAGATTTAGTGAGCATCAACACTTTGCCAAATTCAGCTACTTTTAATGCATAGCTTATGCCAGCAATTCCCGACCCTATCACTAAAAAATCAACTTCCCTTTTTTGCATTATTTAATTTTAGAATATCAAGTTATTATTCATTACCTGTAAATTCATTTCTTTCAACATACTCAATAATTTTGCCTGCAATGTCAACTTTAGTGGCACCTTCAATACCCTCTAATCCTGGAGATGAATTTACTTCCATTACTAAGGGGCCTCTTTCGCTTCTTAACATATCAACACCAGCAATGGCTAAACCTAATTTTTTTGCTGCTTTAATTGCTGTTGCTTTTTCTTGTGGCGTTAATTCAATTACACTGGCAACACCGCCTCTGTGCAAATTAGATCTAAAATCTCCCTCGGCACCTTGTCGCTTCATGGCACCCACAATTTGTCCGTCAACAATAAAAGCACGAACATCTGCACCTTTAGCTTCTTTAATAAATTCTTGTACAAGTATGTTTACTTCAACTCCTAAAAACGCTTCAATAACTGATTTTGCTGAATTTCGCGTTTCAGCTAAAATTACACCAATGCCTTGTGTTCCTTCTAAGAGTTTTATTACAACAGGTGCACCACCTACTTGTTCTAATACATTATCAATATCTTTTGGGTGAGATGCAAATGCGGTTTTGGGCATTCCTATACCTGCTTTTGCAAGCAATTGCAAACTTCTTAATTTATCTCTTGAACGCACCAAAGCCTGTGATTCTACTGCTGAGAATATTTTCATTTGTTCGAATTGACGCACAACAGCAGCACCATAAAAAGTTACCGATGCTCCAATTCTTGGTATAATGGCATCAACACCAACTACATCATGACCACCATATACAATCTTAGGCTTACCCTGTTCAATTACCAAAACACATTTTTGATGATCTAAAATGATCATTTCATGCCCTCGTTCCTTGCCAGCTTCCAATAATCTTTTGGTGGAATATAATGATGGATTTCTTGATAAAATTGCTATTTTCATATCGTATAAATTATTTTTTATTTTTAATGTTTTAAATTAAGAGATGCTCTTCAGCAACATTCACTATAAATCTATCTTTTAGTAGTTTTCGGCCTACTAATACAGGATAGCGCATGTTGGCTCTGCTGGTAAGTGAAACAGTTCCTCTTACCTTTCGTTTACCTAATTTAATTAATGTTTGAACAACATAACGCGCTTCTTGTTCGCCAAAAGAATTTTTAAAATTTTTTAGTTCAAATTTTTCAAATCTTTGTTCAGTATCGTTGTAATTTAAATGCTCAGGATCAAGCAATTTAAAACATAAAACTTGTTTGCCATTGATGTTTTTTACTTCAACATCATGACAGTGTATTGTAGTAGAATACGCACCAGTGTCAATTTTAGCCTCAATATCAAATAAATTTAGTTCAGGAAAACTTATATGTTCTCGTCTACCTATCACAACTAATTTATGTATTTTATTTTTCATAATTGAGCCCCGCCTTCTTTGCAAATAAAATCAAATAATAATGCAAATGCAAAGAGATGGTTTATTTTTTATAATTGTAATAAATTAAACTTTTTATTTGGCATGTACAATCAAACATAGAAACTTCTTTAAAATGCAATTGGGTTGATAGAAATAATGAAAACAAAAGTTTTTTGTTCTTAAAATGAGATTTTAATTTCTAAAAAATTACACGCTATTAATTGAAATTAAATTATTAATACACTATATTTTCGATGTCCTTATTAGTGTGCTTCAGAGAGTAGAAAAGGAATAAGAATAAAATTGTAAATCAATTTTAATATATTTGGTTTGTCGTTTAACAAAGTTAGATATAATCATTAGCAATATTTATGGATAGATTTACAGGGATTATTGGAATAATTTTAATATTAGGAATTGCTTATTTGCTAAGCAATAATAAGAAACAAATTAACTATCCATTAGTAGTAAAGGGTTTATTGTTACAAGGTTTGCTTGCTGTTTTCATTCTTAAGGTTCCTCTAGGCCAGGCTATTTTTGGCAAATTAGGAAATGCAGTTAGTAAGCTGCTCGAATTTAGTGATCGTGGTGCTGATTTTGTATTTGGAATATTGGTAAATAAGGAAAAATTGGAGGGCGTATTTGGCGCTGGTAGCAGTTTTATTTTTATGTTTAAGATAATGCCTACCATTATATTTGTATCAGTATTAGTAAGTATTGCTTACCATATTGGTTTAATGCAACGTATTGTTGCGGTAGTTGCCAAGGCTGTGCATTGGCTTATGGGTGTGAGTGGGAGCGAGGCTATTAGCAATGTAGCAAGTGCTTTTGTTGGTCAAGTTGAAGCGCAAATAATGATTAAACCCTACATAAGCAGCATGACAATGAGCGAAATTTTAGCATCCATGGCGGGCAGTATGGCCTGTATTGCAGGAGGAGTTATGGCTGTTTATATTTCAATGGGTGTACCTGCAGAGTATTTAATTGCGGCAAGTTTAATGGCTGCGCCAGGCGCATTGGTAATTTCCAAAATTGTGCTTCCCGAAACCGAAGAGTCAACTACAAAAGGTACTGTTAAATTGGAAATTAAAAAGGCACATGCTAATTTAATGGATGCCATTTCTCATGGCGCTTCAGATGGTTTAAAAGTATCATTGAATGTAATTGCAATGCTCATTGGTTTTATTGCTTTAATAGCTATGATTGATGCCATATTAGGTTATGCAGGTAGAGGAATGATGTCTGCTGGTATGTCGCTTTCTGCTATTGGAATCGATTTAAGTATTTTATCTCTTAAACAAATTTTAGGTTCCTTTTTCTCTGTTTTTGCTTTTACGATGGGGGTTCCTTGGGCCGAAGCATCTCAGGTTGGTGGTTTACTAGGTACAAAAATGGTTATTAATGAATTTGTTGCTTATAGCGATTTATCGGTGATGATTAAAGCAGGTTTACTAAGTAAAAAAGCACTTACCATTGTGAGTTTTGCATTGTGTGGTTTTGCAAACTTTAGTAGTATTGCCATACAGGTAGGAGGAATAGGTGAGTTGGCACCCGATAGAAGACAAGACCTAGCACGACTTGGATTTAAAGCGCTTATTTGTGGAACTTTAGCGAGTTATTTATCTGCAACAATTGCTGGAATTTTAATAGGATAAATTATTTTGCGCACAAGCTATACATTGAGATATTAAAAATTAATTTGCTTATAGAAAAAGCAACTGTTGATTATATCATCAGCAGGCCTTTAATAAAT
>Ga0247832_1003420_pt1 | contig 21765 bp, 19 predicted proteins | sample LaCruzMarch2015__10_FD_192407 | JGI IMG/M metagenome (GOLD analysis project Ga0247832, IMG submission 192407) | Freshwater microbial communities from meromictic Lake La Cruz, Castile-La Mancha, Spain - LaCruzMarch2015_4m | ecosystem: Environmental > Aquatic > Freshwater > Lake | place: Spain... | reverse complement strand
TTGAACGAATAGCTCTTTTGGAAGGTGTAACAGACGAAGGATTGTTTTTATTGAAAACTGCTGCCATTTTACATGATGCAGGTTTTATAGAACGTTACGAACACAATGAACCAATAGGAGCAAGGATGGCAACTGAAATACTACCAAAATATGGATACACAGAGCAACATATTAAAACAATTGTTGAATTGATTCACGTTACTGAAATTCCACATCGACCAATTAATAAATTGCAAGAAATTATTTGTGACGCTGATTTAGATTATTTAGGACGAGCTGATTTTGAGAAAATTGCAGATCGTTTACGTCGTGAACTACGTGAAATGAATAAAATTAATAGTGATAGAGCTTGGGACAATCTTCAAGTTAAATTCTTAAATCAACACCAGTATTTCACTAAAACAGCTAAGGAAACTCGCCAAAAAAAGAAAGAGGAGAATTTGATTTTAGTCTTAAAACGTTTAGAAAGAGACGAATATATCGATTGAAAAACTAACAAAAAACGTCCAAAGAATTTCTTCCTTGAACGCTTTGTTTTGAAACCAACTATTTATTCTAAAATTATCTTATCCCTTTAAAAACTTGGACAAGAAATTTTTCTAAAGTTTTTAGGTTTTCTTTTACATTTTAAATTAATTCCCATTGAAACTTCGTGTGAACCTCCAGAAATACCATTTCCAAGTTTAGAAACTGTTAAATCATAACTGTAACCTAACTTAAACTTGTCAGTTGTGATACCAAAACATAAAATAAAAGCATCTCTGTTTCTATACCAAGCACCAACAGTAAAATTTCCATATTTGATGTAAGTTCCAATACTTAATTCTTGAAAACCATTTTGATACTGATAAATTACATTGGGCATGATACTCGTTGTGCTAGCATAGCGACCTTTTGCACCAATTGGAATATCAGCACCAGCATGTCCTGTGAAACGCATTGGTAGTCTTGATTGACCAAGAATCATAGATTCATCTGGACGGTTTAAATGATGAACTGCTCCACCGAAATAAAATCCTTTACCGAAACCTACAAATCCAGCAGAAGCATCGAAGAAACCTCGTCGTCCATTTCCTCTTGGCACATCACCAGTTTGATAAATAAAACCTCTTTTTGGGTCAATCATATCACCAAAAGTCAATTTATCCCAGTCTAAAAACTTTTGAAAATAGGCAGCTCGTCCTCCAAACATTAACGAAAACTTACGTGTCACTTTCAAATTGTAAGAATAAATTCCACCAATCATAGAAGTTTGTATCGTTCCTTGTCCTTGTTGATCGTGAAATGCAATGATACCAATTCCTCCTGAAATACTTTTTGCATACGTATCAAAAGCAGCGCTGTAAGTCACATAATTTCCAGTAAGTTGCGGCCACTCATTTCTATAATTCAATGCAATTCGTGGACAACCCGTTGAACCTGCCAAAGCTGGATTCAAATAAATCGGATTGGAGTAAAACTGAGTGAACGTAGGATCTTGTGCAATGGAAACAAAACTATTACCTAGAATAGTTAAACCAATAATTAAAAGTGCCTTTTTCATAGTCTATAGTGTTATGTATCTACGTGCTTTACGGCTTGTAGAAGAATTAAATCTTAAAGTCAATTGATGCGTCAATTCATCTGTGTTTAAGCTGTTTGAATGTGACAAAGTTGTTTGTCCAAACAAGGAGAAACGATTCGTTGAAAGTCCAATTAATCCTGTTAAAGATTGATTATTCCCATAGGATGCACCAATCATAAACTTCGACACTTTCATACTAAATCCAGCGTATAAATCTTTGTTTTGATTTTTAAATTGTGCGTAAACATAAGGTGAGAAAACAAATTTTTCGTTTCTAGAAATATATTGTGTTCCAGCAACAATACTTGTAGTTGAAGTTGCTCTTGTGTTTGAAGTACTATCAATATTTGTGTAAATATTATCAAAGTGTTTTAACAAATTAGTTGATTGAAATCCAAAGTAAAACAAGCTGGTATTAATTGTTAAACCTGCATCTAAATCTCTGTATAACAAACGACTACCAATTGCTCTATTTTCATCGAAATTGAACGTTTGAATTGTTCCTGTTTCAAACTCCACATGAGAATTATTTATCAATTTTGTTTGATCTAACAACTTATTACCCATTTTAAAACGCATTGCTGGTTCTAATGTGATATTTCTACTCAAAGCAATTTTTGGAGAGAATAATAAAGCAACATCCCAATTTTGAATGACACCATTTCCGAAATAATCGTAATTCGCTTGTAAACCAAATGCAGATTTAGTTGCACGAGAATACGAATCAAAACTAAACTGTTGACTCATTTTTTGTTGCTCATTACCAAACCAACGTGCTCTTGTCACCGAATAAAAACGGGCTTTTGAAGTTGCACCAATATTACTAAACAAAACATCCACATCTGACAATTCAGGTAAGGCATACGTGTGGTCTGGAATGTTGGTAATCGCAACATCTTTACTCAAGATTTTTTCAATTTTACTCAAGATTTTTGGTGTATTCACTGAAATTCCATTGTCTTCATCAGCAATTGAATTTTCAAACGTAATTAAATCCTGTTCTCTAACTTGATAGCCATCAAGCATATAAGAATTCAATGCGTTGGTTTTCAATCTATCAACTCCTAAAAAAGAATTTTGGTTTTGACTATTATTCTGATTTGAAACAGTTGTAATATTTGAAGTATCTTGATCTGAATGAGTTATAGAAGCAACTTCCAACACTTCATTTGATTGATTCGTTCCAAGATTCAATGCTGATTGCTGGTTCAAAGAGTTTACAGCCAAATCAGTTGGATTAAGCGATTGATTTGTTTCGATTCCACTTGCTAAAAAATTTGTTTCATTAGTAAAACTTTGTTCATCATTGTTGGTTGCAGTTAATACTGAATTGCTTGTTTTTAATGATGTTGATGAAGAAACTGATGAAGATTTAATTGCTTTGTTAGTTGTTAAACTTGATTGAGCAACTTGTTGTTGACGATTGGATTGTTGTTGATTGTAGTTCCAGAACAACATTGAAATAATCATCAAGATTGAAAATGCTCCAATAAAGTAAGGAAGTAAACGACGTTTTTTGTAGGACTTTTCTTTTTCGGTGTAAATCAATTCTTCAGAAGAAACAGAAGCCATCTGCCAAGCATCAAGGTCAACTTCTAAATCAGGATTATTTAGGATATAATTTTCCAATAACGTTTCCTGCTCTGAGGATAGATTTCCCTCAGTGTAGTCAAACATCCAGCGGTCAATATTTTCTCTTGTTGGAAACTTCATGCGAGTTCGTTCAATCCTTTTAACTGTTTTTTTAATTTTAAACGAGCTCTAAAAAGGTACACTTTTACTTGTGAAGGGGTTAAGTTAAGGATTTCTCCAATCTCTTCATAAGCATAACCTTCTAAATCTCGCAACAGGATGATACTTTTTTGAATTGGAGGTAGAATCCCAACAATGTGATCAATCACTTGCTTTGATTCAAAAGAAAAACTTGTTTGTTCGTATTGTTCTGGAAACTGAACAGCATCCATCGAACTCATTCTTGCTCGTCTGTGAATGAAATTAATCATTGCATTGTGCGCACAAGTAAACAACCAAGCTTTCGCTTTTTCCACTTCAATTTTATCCCTGTTTACCCAAAGTTTCTCTAAAACGTCTTGCACAATATCTTTCGCCGCTTCCTTGTCTTTAAGGAAGTTAACAGAAAATCTAAACAACGAGTCGCTTATTTTTTCTACTGCGATATTGTATTCTTGACGATTCAAATTACTCTTTGATTTACAGTTAAAACAAATTGAACTTACTTAAAGTTACAGTAACTTTAATTTAGTTTCATAAAATTAAAGCTTTTTGAATACCGACAATGTTTAAATGAAAATTCGTTGGGATTTGTTGAAAATTTATTTTCAAATCTAGCTTTACAAGACCATATTAATAATCTTCCCTGGAACGATAATGAATTTCTTAGGAGTTTTTCCTTCCAACCATTTGATTGTGTCAGGATTCGCCATCACTTGTTCTTGAATTTGTTCGATACTTAAATCCAAGGATAAATTCAATACAAAACGCATTTTTCCGTTGAAAGAAACAGGGTAATTGTAAGCTGATTCCACCAAATGCGCTTCATTAAATTCTGGATATGTTGCGTCAATTAATGTACCTGCTTCAAAGCCCAATTTCGACCAAATTTCTTCAGTTACGTGCGGTGCATACGGTGCCATCAAAATCGTTAATTGCTCCAAAACGTGACGATTGTTACATTTTAGGTCTGTAAATTCGTTCACACAAATCATAAAGCTGGAAACGCCTGTATTGAATGAAAAACGATCTAAATCGTCGCGCAACTTCTTGATGGTTTTGTGCAATGTTTTCAACGCATCTTTAGTTGGTTCTGCATCGCTCACTTCAAAATTTCCGTTCAAGTGGAACAAGCGCCAGTATTTTTTCAAGAAACCATGAACACCTGTAATTCCTTTGGTATCCCACGGTTTACTTTGCTCTAATGGTCCCAAAAACATTTCGTACATACGCAAAGTATCCGCTCCGAATTTTTCAACTAATTCATCCGGCGTTTGAACGTTGTATTTGGATTTAGACATTTTTTCAACTTCACTTCCGCAGATGTAATCGCCGTTTTCTTCACAAATGAATTCAGCGTTGGCAAACTCAGGACGCCATTTTTTGAATGCTTCGATGTCTAATTTATCATTATCAACTATTGAAATATCAACGTGAATAGGTGTTCCTCCTCTTCTAATTTTTATTTGAGGATTTAATGCATCAGGAAATAATGAATTAAACTTATTGGTAAGTTTTTGCAATATTTGCTCATTTTCGTACTCTCTTCTTAAGTCAACTTTGTCTTTTGTAACAAAAATAAAGTGAGATGAAACAAAATTAGCTACTCTTCCATCTGAAATAAAATCATCATTTGCACCAAAAGAAATATCAAGAAAAGTTCTGTAAACAAAACTACTTCTTCCCAAAATCATCCCTTGATTGATCATTTTTTGGAACGGTTCTTCAAAGGGAATATAGCCTTGGTCAAACAAGAATTTTGTCCAGAAACGAGCATACAACAAATGTCCGGTTGCGTGTTCCGAGCCACCGATGTATAAATCCACGTTTTTCCAATATTCCACTTTTTCTTTGCTCACGAATTCGTTTTCGTTTTTCGGATCCATATAGCGCAAGAAATACCACGAACTTCCAGCCCATCCTGGCATCGTGTTGAATTCCATTCGGTCGCCTTCAGCATAATTCCAAGCCGATTTTTCTGCACGTGCCAAAGGTGGTTCGCCGTCTTCCGTTGGCAAGTATTTATCAACTTCGGGCAATTCAATCGGCAAATGTTGGTCGTCCACCAAGTACGGCAATTCGTCTTTGTAATACACTGGAAATGGTTCGCCCCAATAACGCTGACGGGAGAAAACAGCATCGCGCAATCGGTAATTTGTTTTTCCTTTCCCAAGTTCTTTTGCTTCGATGCTTTCAATCGCTTTTTTCATTGCCGTTTTGCAATCCAAGCCATTCAAGAAATCAGAATTGGCAATAATTGCATCCTTTTCAGCATAAGCTGCTTCGGAAATATCAGTGTCAGCGAAAATATTTTTTATCGGTAAATCGAAATGCTTCGCAAAATCCCAGTCGCGTTGGTCGCCACAAGGAACCGCCATTACAGCTCCCGTTCCGTAAGAAGCCAATACATAATCGCCAATCCAAATCGGAATTTGTTCGCCTGTGAATGGATGAACGGCATACGCTCCTGTGAACGCTCCTGAAATATTTTTAACGTCAGCTTGTCTGTCACGCTCCGATTTCAAAGACGCTGCTTTAATATACGCTTCGATTGCAGGTCGTTGTTCTTCGGTTGTAATCTCTTGAACTAAATCCAACTCCGGCGCCAAAACCATAAACGAAACTCCGAAAATGGTATCAGGGCGGGTGGTGAAGACTTCTATGGAAGATTGCGGATTATTTATTGCGGATTGCGGATTACTTGAATTCGCAATTCGAAATTCGTAATTCGCAATTTCAAATTTAACCGAGCACCCTTGCGACTTCCCTATCCAGTTTCGTTGTTGTTCTTTGATGGAATCCGTCCAGTCAATTGTTTCAAGACCTTGCAATAAACGTTCCGCGTAGGCTTTGATTCGCATCGACCATTGGCGCATTAATTTTTGAACCACTGGATGACCACCACGTTCAGAAACACCGTTTACAACCTCATCGTTTGCCAAAACAGTACCCAAAGCAGGACACCAGTTTACCCAGCTATCAGCCAAGTAAGCCATTCGGTATTCTTGTAAAATCGTTTCCTTTTCTTTGGTTGAAAAAGCGTTCCATTCTTCAGCTTTGAAAATCGTTTCGCAATCGGAACAAGCATTTACGTTGGCATTTCCTTCTGTTTCAAATGTTGTTACCAATTTCGAAATGCGTTCTGCTTTATTAGTTGCGTTATCGTAGTAACAATCAAATAATTGCTTAAAAATCCACTGCGTCCATTTATAATATTCTGGCGATGAAGTGCGTACTTCTCTTGACCAATCGTAGCAAAAGCCGATTTTATCTAATTGTGTGCGGTAACGAGCAATATTTTCTTCTGTTGTGATTGCAGGATGTTGCCCCGTTTGAATCGCATACTGTTCCGCTGGCAAACCAAAAGAATCGTAGCCCATTGGATGCAACACATTAAAACCTTGCAAACGTTTGTAGCGGGAATAAATATCCGAAGCGATGTATCCAAGTGGGTGACCAACGTGTAATCCAGCTCCAGACGGATAAGGAAACATGTCTAAGACATAAAATTTCTCTTTGTTCGGGTCTTCGGTGATTTTATATGTTTGGTTTTCTTTCCAGAATTTTTGCCACTTCTCTTCTATCGATTGAAAATTATATTCCATTTGCTTTTTTTATTGGGTGCAAAGATAGGTATAATGTGAAAATGGCGATTATTTCCAAACGGATTGAATTGAGGCAAAGAAAACTAAATTTTAAACTTTTTTTGAGTTAGAAAGAATAAATTATACTTTACTTTTCACAAAATCATTCCATAAAACTGATTGCTCTTTAGTTAAAACGCGTGGCATTTTATTTTGTCCACCTGTCTTGCCTAATGAGGCTAAAAAATCGTAAAATAATGTAGGTTCAACAAAATGTACGATTGGAGTTTGGAGATTATATTTTCTGACGTATGCGTAATCATCATTTAGTTCACAAAGTTTTGAGTCGATAAAATTCATGATTTCTTGATTGTCAACATTTTTAGTTACTCCCAAATACCAAATATGTCTTTGTTCATCTTGATCTGCAAAAATTGTAAATTCATCAATATGAACATCCAATTCACTACTCAACGAAATCAGCGCTTGGTTGATATTGTCCAATGATAAATGTTCGCCACAAAGACTTAAAAATTGCTTGATTCTACCGGTTATTATTAGTTCATAGTCACTAATATTTACAAAACGAACTAAATCGCCAATCAGATATCGCCACAAACCAGCATTTGTAGAAATCACAATTGCATAATCAATTCCTTCTTGTACTTGACTGATTGTTAGCGCTTCATGTAGATTAATTAATTTGCCATTTTCATCAAAATAATCGGAATTGAAAGGTACAAATTCATAGAAAATTCCACAATTCAGTAACAATTTCATTCCTTTTCTGAGTGGAGATGTTTGGTAGGCAAAATAGCCTTCTGATGCCAAATAAGTGTCTAATAATTCGATTTTTTTTGAGCCTAATTTTTCTAGTCTGTTAATGTAGGGATCCATAAATACTCCTCCGTGAACATAAACTTGTAAATTCGGCCAGATTTCGTGTATAGAATCTAATTGGTAATGTTCTTTAATCTTTTCGATCAATAATATACACCAACTTGGAATTCCAGCTATTATTCCAATATTCCACAAGGGTGCTTTTTCTATTATTGCTTCAAGTTTCTCATTCCACGTTTTTAAGTCAGTTATTCTTTTTCCGGGTTGAGTGAAAGGTGTTGCTACTAAAGAAGTGTGTTTCCTTAAAATCCCACTTAAATCGCCTTCGATGTGTTTTCCAACTTTATTTAATTTGGTTGAACCTCCAACTGTCAAAATGCTACTTCCATAGAAAGATTCAGGTAAATCTAATTCATGTAAAACGGAAAGTTGTCGCAAGCTTATTTTTTGAAAAGAACGTATCATTTCTGGTGTTACGGGAATTCGTTTACTTGGTGATCCTGTTGTGCCTGAAGAAAGCGCAAAATATTTTATTTTTCCTCTCCAGGTATGATTTTCAGCACCATCTATTGTCTCTTCTAACCATGATTTGTAAAAAGTTTCGTAATCAGTTAGTGGTACATTTTTCTGAAAATAAGTTACTGCATCTACTTTCTTTAAAATTTCATGGAAAGAATGTACAAAGCCAAATTTTGTATTTTTTGCACTTTCCAAAAGAAGTTTGAGTGCCTCTAATTGATGCTTGTATTCAACACCTTTTCTTGCGTTTCTGGTGTAGCTATATGCAGTTGTTTTTTTTATTAGTTTTCCAATGATTGCCATAAATATTTAATTCTCAAGCTTTATTATTTCTGTTCAAAGTTAGAAAGAAAATAAAGGAAAAAAAATTGGCTATTCTTTATGACTTTCTTTTAAATTTGCAAAAACCAAAATTTATGAGCGTTAAAACTTTTATTGTTCCTCACGATTTTACTTCCGTAGCTGATATTGCATTAGAGCATGCAATCGTAACCGCAAAACCATTGGAAGCAACGATTCAACTTTTACATGTTGTTTCTAAAGAATCTCAAATTCCAGAATCTCTTGAAAAATTAGAGGTAATTGTTGAAAAACACAACAATCAAGGAATTACGATTGTACCAAATGTTAGAATTGGAAGTATTTTTGAAGATATTGGTGGATTTGCAGCTGAACACATGGCGGAATTAATCATTATGGGAACTCATGGCGCTCATGGTTGGCAACATATCATTGGAAGTAATGCATTAAAAGTGGTGACAAGTTCTCCAGTTCCTTTTATTATTGTTCAGGAAAAAGAAAAGAAAATCAAACAATCAGGTTATGATTTGATAGTTGTACCAATGGATTTACACAAGGAGACAAAACAAAAATTAGCTGTTGTTGCTAATATTGCAAAATACTTTAATTCTGAAGTACATGTAATTACTCCTGATGAAACAGATGAATACCTAAGAAATCAAGTTGTTTCTAACATTACTTTTTCACAGAAATTTTTCCAAGAAAGAGGAATCAACGTAAAATCATCAATTATTCCAAGTAGTGGTTTTGATAAAGAAGTTGTAAAATATGCAACAAGTGTTGATGCTGATTTAATTGCAATTATGAATTTAAGTAACACTGGTTTATTTACCTTACTTTCAAGTAATTACGAGCAATATATTATTACAAATGATGCTTTAATTCCAACACTGATTGTAAATCCGATAGAAACAATGTCTGACTCTGAAACGAGTAGTATTTTTTCCATGTAATTTTAAAATAAAAGTTAGCCCGTCAATTGACGGGTTTTTTGTTTACAATAATTTCAATATATGTCTAAATTAATCACACTTCAAGATTTTATTCTTAAAAATCAAGCTGACTATTCGTTTGCAACTGGTGAATTTTCTCGTTTGTTAAATGATATTGCTGTTGCTTCAAAAATTGTTTCGAGAGATGTGCGTCAAGCAGGTTTAGTTGATCATATTTTAGGTGCACAAGGTGGGCAAAATATACAAGGAGAAGACCAACAGAAACTAGATGTTGTAGCTGATATTGCTTTCATCAAAGCTTTTGAACAAGGTGGCGAAGTGTGTGGAATTGCATCCGAAGAAAATGATGATTTTGTTGCTTTTAAAAGTGAACAATCGAAAAACGGTAAATACATTGTACTTTTTGACCCGTTAGATGGCTCGAGTAATATTGATGTAAATGTTTCAATTGGAACTATTTTTTCTATTTACAAGCGTATTTCTCCAATTGGAACAGAAACAACTTTGGAAGATATGTTACAACCAGGAACAGCTCAGATAGCAGCAGGTTATGTGCTCTACGGGTCTTCTACTATGTTGGTTTATACAACTGGAAATGGAGTTAATGGCTTCACATTGGATCCTTCAATAGGTGAGTTTTGTTTATCACATCCTAATATGCAAATGCCAGAAATAGGTCGTTTGTATGCCATGAATGAAGGCAATATTTTTGAATGTGAACAAGGATTAAGAGACTACATCAATTATTGTCAAAGTAGAGAAAATCAAACTGGAATGCCTTATTCAGGAAGATACATTGGATCTCTTGTTGCTGATTTTCATAGAAATTTAATCAAAGGTGGAATTTATATTTATCCGGATGTTTTAAGTGCTCCTGAAGGAAAGTTAAGATTGCTTTATGAATGTAATCCATTGGCTTTCATTGCTGAACAAGCAGGGGGATTGGCAACCACTGGAAGAAAACGAATTTTGGAAATTAAACCAGAACGTTTACACCAACGAGTTCCTTATTATGTAGGTTCAAAATTAATGGTGGAAAAAGTGATGCAGTGCATTGAAGCTACAAAAAAGTAAAATTTTCTAAAACAACAGTTTTTATCAAAAAACCATAAAATGACACCTTCTTTTCTATTTGATAGTGCTAATTTTTATGCTTTTTTAGGTTGGTTCTTATTGCTGATTGCTCCAAATTGGAAACAAACACAAGTAATTATCAAATTAGGAATCCTTCTTGTGCTTGCAATTGTTTATTCATTTTTAGTATTAAAAGGTATATCGACATTTAACTTTGATGATTTTTCTAGTCTTGAAAAGGTGAAAATTTTGTTTTCAAAAGACGAAGCACTCGTTGCAGGTTGGATTCATTACTTGACTTTTGACTTATTTGTTGGTGCTTATATCGTTAGAAAGTCGATAGAAATAGGAATTTCAAGATGGATTTATAGTTTTATTTTACCTTTTACATTTCTATTTGGGCCAGTTGGTTTCCTGATTTTTACATTGGTATCTCTTTCAAAATCAAAAGACTAATTCAATCAAAACTATTAATTCAAAATTGAAAAAACTTAAAAGCAAATACTTCAAAAAATCATCTTTGAAAATTAGAATTAATTAAGTTTTTTAATAGTAAATTTTACTACTTTTGTGCGGGGTAAGTCTTTTACGACCAGCTCCCTCTTAATCCTCCAGGACGGGAACGTAGCAAAGGCATGAGGTTGTAGCGGTGCGATAAGAGTAGCTTACCCTTCTTTTTTTCCTATATTTTAATTCAAAATAAATTCTTCTAAATATTCTTTAGTCAACCTCAATTGATTTAATAGTTTATTTCGATTTCAACTCGCGTTCAAACAATTCAAAAATTCTTCTGTATTCATCGAACCAAGAATAACTCTCGGTGAAGCTGTGTTGCTCGATGGGATAAACTGCCATTTCCCAATTCGTTTTTCCCAATTCGATCAGTCGTTGATTAAGTCGCACAACATCTTGAAATTGAACGTTATCGTCCACCATTCCGTGTAAAATCAACAAGGGATTTTTCATGTTTTCAGCAAAATTGATAGGTGAACTTTTGCGATAAGCTTCTGGATCGGTCTCTGGATAATTCAAAATATTACTAGTGTATTCGTGATTGTAATGTGCCCAATCGGTTACAGAACGCAAAGCTGCACCACACGCAAATTCATCTGGCGTGGTGAAAAGTCCCATTAAAGTGATAAATCCACCGTAAGAACCTCCATAGATTCCAACGCGTTTTGGGTCTATTTTGTGATTTTCAACCAAAAACTTTTTCGCATCTACAAAATCTTGCAAATCGCGGCCGCCCATGTGACGATAAATTGCTGTTCGATAAGCTCTTCCGTAACCTTCACTCGCACGAAAATCGACATCTAAAACAGTGTAACCTAAATCAGTCAATAAGTTGTGAAACATATATTCTCGGAAATAAAGACTCCAATACTTGTGTGCGTTTTGTAAATAACCCGCACCATGCACAAATAAAACGGCAGCACCATTTTTCTTCGCTGCTTCTGGTTCATAAATTCGAGCATAAACAGGATTTTCATCTGAACCATTGAAAGTTAAAACGGGTGGATTTCTCCATTTGTATTCATTAAACTGCGAAGTTGTTGAATTGGTAAGTTGTTTTTGTTCTGCAATTGCTTTAGGAGAATTTTTAGTAACATAAATTTCCCAAGGTTGATTGCTTGTCGAATAACGAAAAGCTAATGATTTTTCATCGGGAGAAATCGAAACATCATAGTATCCATCGCCTGACAAAATGGAAATCATTTTTTTTGTAGCAATTTCAAAGTGATAAAAATTTCGGTTTCCAGGGTGCGATAGATTGCTTATTAAGAAGAATGTTTTCTTATCAGCTGACAATTGAACCGAGTGAATTTCAAAATTTCCTTTTGTTAATTGTGTTTTTTTGTTTTCAACTAAATCATATAAATACAAGTGAGAATAGCCATCTTCCTCTGATTGAAAATAGAACGTTTTTCCATCTTCCAACCAATCCAAGGTGCCAATTTCTGAATTCCAAGAACCAATTCCAGGACCGCCAATCCAAGCTTCATCGTGTTGATGTTCGATTTCTTTAATGGTCGCTTTTTCAAGGTTTACCAATACAATCCAACGATCTTTATTGTCAGCACTTCGAATGTCGCACAAAGCTTGCTGACTATTTTTAGAGAAAACCATAGGATGCACAAATAATGAACGATCTTTCTCGTAAAGAGGATTTATTGAATCATTTATATAAGCAGGTTTTGTTCTAATTCCATGCAAATGCGAAAAATCAATTTTAATCAATGTATCTCGCTCTAAATTAAACAAATACAACTCTTGATTCGGTTCTTTTTGACTGACTTTTGAACGTGCTTTTTGTTCATTTGTGTAACCATCAGCAGTAATAAATTGAGTGACACTTGTAGATTTTTCTTTGCTTGAATGATAAGAAGTAAACGAAATATACTTTCCTGATGGATCAATTTGTAACTCACTTATCGAACCATTTCCAACAAATTTTTCTTTCGGAAACGGAAAGCTAGTGAGTTTATCTTTAGCAGTATTCCATTCATTTTTCTTGTTTTTATCTTGAATGTATTGAAATAATTCCGTTTGCTGTTTCATCAAAAAAGTGGAATCTGTTTTTTCCTCTTGCGCTTCTCCACTTTTAAAGTTCGTTATTTGAAGCAATGATTTTCCAGACCAGATAAATAAATTTTGCCCCATTTGAAAAGCAATTTTGGTCGGGTCATTCAGTCGTTGAACATTGAACAATTGATCGGAATGCTGAAAAATCACTTGCTGAGTATTTGTTTTTTTATAATAAGCAATTAAAGCATTTCCAGTCGAATAAAATTGTTCTAAAAAGGAACTTTGCTTGACATCGTAATTCACTAAAGCTGGATAATTCTTTGCTTCTACTTTTTGAACTTTGCCAGATACGAAATCATAGGCATAAGTTGAATTTCCCGGCTCTTTGTCTTTATTCCATTCAAAATAAATTGATTTTCCATCTGCAGACCAACGCTGATAATCCGGAAGATAGCCAACAAATTCGTGTCCTTTCATGATTTCTTTTAAGTCTAGCTGTGAAAAACAAACGAAAGATAAATTACTTATAATTATTGCAATAACAACTCGATATAACATGTTTTTTGTAGTTTAAAATGAATTAAGACCGTGGAATTTCTGTTCCGTGTGGATCTATTTTTGGAAAATTTAAAAATGCATCCAAACGATCAATTAATTTATCGGATTTGATGTGTTCTAATTGTTCAGCAATTTCATGCACTTCATCGTCTTCAAAATGAAGAATATCGTGTAGAAAAGTTTCCCAAATACGATGTTTTCTGATGATTAATAACGCACGATTTCTACCATCTTCTGTCAATGAAATTTTGCCGTATCTCGCTTGTTCAATTAATAATTTATCTTTGAGTTTTTTGAGCATATCGTTAGCCGTAGCTGGACGCACGTTTAAATACTTCGCTAATTGATTGGTTCCTGTAACTTCTCTTTCATTTCCATCTGAAGTTAAATGCAGTAGCGCTTTTAAATAATTTTCTTCTGTTTGGGTTAACATAATTGTAAAAATAGAAATTTGAACTTGAAAACACTTACAATTCTACTTTATGGCATAAAAAAAGACGTCCAAACTTAATTGAACGTCTTTTTGAATAATGAAAAGCTACTTACTTAACTCCGATTTGATCTTCAGTGCTTTGAGCAATTGCCGATTTTTCTAATCTGAATTTTGAACCCTCTGTTTGAATTAATACAGTTGTGTCTGCAACTTCTAAAATTTTCCCATGAATTCCTCCGATTGTTACAATTTTATCACCAGCTTTTATACTTTCTCTAAATTTCTTAAGCTCTTTTTGCTTTTTCATTTGAGGTCTAATCATAAAGAAATAGAATACTAGAACCATAAGTCCTAGCATTACAAACTGCATTGTACCTTGTCCGCCCATAATTTTGTTTTTAATTAATTATTGTTTTATTGTTGCTTTAATTTCTAAAACAGTAACATTTGGTTCTGTATTAGTCATAATCGTTACAGATTTATTCACTCTGCTTGTCGTTAAATTATCTGTTTTAACTTGAGCAATGATTTCGCCTGTTTCTCCTGGTTGAATTGGTTCTGTTGGTTTGTCTGCAACCGTACAAGAACAAGATGGACGAACCTCACCAAATACCAAAGGATAATCTCCAGTGTTTTTAATTTTAAATTTTGCGTTAATTACTTCTCCTTTGATTACTTCACCAGCATTGTAAACAGGATTTAACTCCATCGTTGTTTTTTGACCAACTTTGATGTTTTGCTCTTCTCCGCAAGAAGTAAGCGCTACAACTAGTAAACTGAATAGGAATGTTTTTTTCATTTTTTTAAGGATTTTAGGACATTAGGAATTTAGGACATTATGACTTTAGGACTTTAGGATATTATGACTTTAAGAATTTAAAATCAATTGATTTAGAGAATGAAAATTAATCTGTAATTTGTATTTTTCTAATTTACAATTCATTTTTTCATTCTCAATTCTTCATTCTTCATTCTTAATTCAATAGCCCTCTTCCAATTTTTATTATTTTTTTTTCTTTTGTTAATTTTTCTATTGCTTTATCAAGAATTCCATTTACAAATAAATTACTTTTTGGTGTACTGTAAAATTTGGAAATCTCTATATATTCATTTAATGTAACTTTTGTTGGTATGCTTGAACAAATTTGTAATTCGGTGATTCCCATTTTCAATAAGAACATATCCATTTTTGCAATTCGATCCAATTCCCAATTTTGTGCTAATTCCATGATCAAAGCTTCGTTTTCTTCGTCCATTTCAATCGTTTTTCGCACAAGATTAACAATAAATTCTTTTTCATCGTCATCTTCTTTGTAAAGTGGTAAAACGGTAAATTCTTGTTCTTCTTTTGCTAATTTCATTGTTTTGATTACCATTGAACAACATAAATCAATATCATCTTGCCAAAAAATACTTTTATCTTCAAAAAAGTTAATCAATAATTCTGAATTAGCGACTTCAATTTTAAACAACTGTAAAGCAAATGCTTTGTCTTCATCAAAACCTACATTTCCATTTTTCATGAATTCAAAAAACGTCTCGCTTTCCATGATTTGCATGTACATTTTACGAAACATTTCTTGTGACTCAACGCCCATCCAATTTACTTTTCTTTTCTCCGAAAGTTTACGCAATTCACTACAATTTTCCAATTGTTGAATGAATGTATTTTCAACGAATTTCAAATTTGGATTTAAATCGTCCGAAGTTGGTCGCATTTTGCGCTTGCGTTCTTCAATCTTGTTATTTGCTGCTGTTTTTATTTCTGGAAGTGTCAACAATAAATACAAATAGAGGTCGTACATTTTTTCTACAGAATGCAATAACTCATTTTGAGCTTTCATTACATCCTTTTCACCTGCCTGAAAAAAGGCATAAAGAATTTGTAGGACTTTAATCCTTAAATGTCGTCTGTTTAACATGTTTTGGTTTACATAGGTAATTTTACACGACCGATAGATTCGATTCGCTCCTCAGCCATTCTATTTGCAATTTGATAAGTAGGAATGTTTTCGTCTTTTGAACGTTTTACAATATTGAAAATAGTTGTATAAATATCCTCTGCTTTTTGGTGTGCCCATTCAGCTGATAATCCTTGAACTTCTGAAAAACAATTGATTACACCACCAGCATTCAACGTGAAATCAGGCGCATAAATAATCCCTTTTTTCATTACATCAACACCGTGTTGTCCTTCAACTTTTAATTGATTATTGGCAGCACCTGCGATAATTGAACATTTCAAACGCTCTAAAGTATCGTCATTAACCGTTGCCCCTAAAGCACATGGAGCATAAATATCCATGTCCACATCATAGATTTCGTCTAAACCAACAACTTCAGCGCCATACGTTTTAGAAACGCGAGCTAGAGCATCTTGATTGATATCTGAAATATAAACGTGTGCATTTTCTTGTGTTAAATGTTTCACTAAGTATTCACCAACGTGACCAACACCTTGCACTGCGATTTTTTTACCTTCCAAAGAATCTGAACCAAACTGGTGTTTTACACAAGCCTTCATTCCCATGTATGTACCGTAAGCAGTTACAGGAGAAGGATCACCACTTTTTCCAGGCAAACCTACAACGTGTTTCGTTTCCATGCTTACCCAATTCATGTCAGTTGGAGAAACACCCACATCCTCAGCAGTAATATATTTCCCGGCTAAACTGTTGACGAATTTTCCAAATCTTCTGAAAAGTGCTTCGGATTTAATAGCTTTTGCATCTCCTATGATTACCGCTTTTCCACCACCAAGATTCAATCCTGAAATTGCGTTTTTGTATGTCATTCCTCGTGACAAACGCAACACATCATTCAAAGCTTCCATTTCGTTTTGGTAAGCCCAAATTCTTGTTCCGCCAAGTGCAGGTCCTAAAATTGTGTTATGAACTGCGATAATTGCTTTTAAGCCAGTTGCCTCGTCGTTGCAAAAAAGGATTTGCTCGTGACCCATGTTAGCCATTTGACCAATCACAGGATTAACTGTTAAATCGGATGCGGAAAGGATTTTAATTTCAGACATGTTTTCTTATTCGTTCGTTAACTTAAGATTTGAATGGTTACATTTGCAACTCAAATAATCGAGCGCAAAATTAGAAAATAATCGATGAAGTCACTTCAATACCTCAATAAATATTTTGTCAAATACAAATGGCATTTTTTGCTCGGTATCCTTTTCACAATTATCAGTAATTACTTCGGTGTGCAAATGCCACTGTATGTGAAAACTACAGTTGATAATCTAATGGGAACAACAGAAATTAATAGTGTGAATGACGCACTTTGGCTTTCGCTTCAAATTGGTGGAATTTACATTTTACTTTCTATTGGAAAAGGTTTTTTCTTGTTTTTAATGCGTCAAACGATTATTGTGATGTCGCGGTTGATTGAATTTGACTTGAAAAATGAAATTTACAATCATTATCAGAAATTGGATTTAGCATTTTTTAAAAGAAACGCTACTGGCGATTTAATGAATCGAATTTCAGAAGATGTCGGTCAAGTGAGAATGTACCTAGGACCAGGAGTTATGTACACCATCAACTTAATCGTTTTGTTTGCAATGATTGTAACTCAAATGGTTAAAATTAGTCCAACTTTGACTTTCTTCGTGCTTCTACCTTTACCGCTTATGTCTTTTTTGATTTATTGGGTTTCTTCAAAAATGAATCTGATGAGTACGAAAGTGCAACAAGAACAATCGCGATTATCTACGATTGCGCAAGAAACATTCGCTGGAATTCGAGTGATTAAAGCTTATAATCGAGATCAAGAAGTTTACGACAAATTTGAAACTTCAGCCAACGAATATAAATCGAGAAGTATGAAATTGGTATTGATAAACGCATTGTTTATGCCAACTATTATTTTCTTAATCGGAATAAGTACTTTGATTGCTATTTACCTAGGTGGATTGATGACTTACGACAAACAAATTTCTCTTGGTGATATCGTTGCATTTATTTTCTTCGTCAACAACTTAACTTGGCCTTTTGCAAGTATTGGTTGGGTTACATCAATTATCCAACGAGCAGCAGCATCTCAAAAACGCATCAACGAGTTTCTTGAAACAGAACCTGAAATAATCAATCCGACCAAAAGCGAATTTAAATTTGATGGAAGAATAGAATTTAAAAACGTCACTTTTACTTATCCTAACACAGGAATTAAGGCAATTGAAAATTTGAGTTTTAAAATCAATAAAGGCGATACCTTGGCAATCGTTGGTAAAACAGGAAGTGGAAAATCGACTATTTTAAATCTGTTAATGCGACAATACGACTGCGATTCAGGCGAAATTTTAGTGAATGGAATTGATATTAAAAATATAAATTTAGATTCCTTTCGAGAACAAAGTGGTATTGTTCCGCAAGATGTTTTCTTGTTCTCAGATTCAATTGCAAACAATTTAAAATTTGGCTTGAAAAACGATAGAGTTGAATTAGATGTATTAATCGAAGCAACCAAGAAAACGCACGTTTACCACAACATTAAAGAATTTCCAGATCAATTTGAAACCCTTTTAGGAGAACGTGGTGTCAATTTAAGCGGTGGACAAAAACAACGTATAAGTATTGCAAGAGCTTTAGTTCGGAATCCAACGTTTTTACTTTTAGATGATTGCTTATCGGCAGTTGACACTGAAACAGAAGAGATTATCTTACGAAACTTAAACCAAGATGCGAAGAATAGAACCTCAATAATCGTAAGTCATCGAATTTCCACTATTCGAAATGCCAATCATATTTTGGTGTTAGACAAAGGCGCAATTGTTGAATCAGGAACTCATCAATCACTAATGGAATTGAACAAAGAATATGCGGAAATGTATAATAAGCAACTTACAGAAGATTAAATTTTTAAACTAAAATCTTTAAGTTACTTAAATCCCCAAACTTTCATCTCGAAATAAAGAATTGAATTTTGTGGAATATCATCCAATTTGTGATTTCCATATCCAATTTGTGGTGGAATTATCATCACGACTTCAGAACCTTTTTTACAAGATAATAAAGCCTCTTTCCAACCTCCAATTAAGCCTTTCACAGCAAATGTTAATGGTTCTTTTGTGTAATCAAAAATGCGTCCGTTCAATAATTTTCCTTTGTAGGAAATGGAAACGCTATCTGTATATCGAATCAATCTTCCATCACCTTTTTTTGTAATTTTAAAATACAAACCTGAAGGAGAAGCATCTAAATCGAGTTTATTTTTTTTGATATATGCTTGAATTTCTTTATCAAATCCTTCGAGTTCTTGTTCGGAATACGTATTACAAGAAGCAAAAATAAATAGGAGGGAAGCGATGAATAGCAATCTTTTCATTATAATTTTATTGGTGTGAGCGTGTATCCTTTTTTAATTAGTAATTCAATAACACCTTCTGGACCTGCTAAATGAGCAGCACCAACAGCGAAGAAAACGCTTTTACTGTCCATCATTTTTTCCATTTGAGGAATCCATTTTTGGTTTCTATCCTCAAGGAAAGCACGAGAGCTATTGATTGGAGAATCACTTTCTTTTTTCATAAAAGTGTACAAATCATCTATGTTTTGAGTAAGATAAATTTTTTGCATTTCTTGAAAAAAACTTTTAGCTTCTTCTTCTTCTCTTAATGAACTCATTACCATTTCAGCCTGTTCTTTTTTAGATAAACTAGTGAATAGCTCTAATTGTTCTGTAACAGATTCAAGACCTTCAATTGTTTTTTTGTTGTTTTTGGCCAAGTTCTCAAATTCTTTTTCGTAGGATTTGGCGTTTTCAGGTAAACTGCTTTGTAATAAAAATTGTAGCAGTAAGAATGGTTTTGCTTTACTGAAATTTGTATTGAATTGTTCTTTATTCATCAACAGCGATTTCTCTGCCCATCGATAAATGGAATCCATTTGTTCATCGGAAAAATAATCAGTTAAAGTTTCATTTTTCAAAAAAAGCGCATCTGGAGAAATATCAGGATCATTTACATTAGCAATTTCCATGCAAAGCACATCTGATTTTAAAAGTAACTTTTCTAATTTTTTAGGAAAATAAAACAAATCAGCATCCATTAAATGCATTGTTCCATAAAGGTAAGATGTTGTTTTACCATCTTTAGATTTTACCTCCCAAAGTAGTGCGTTTTTTGTTACTTGCCCAACTGAATAGTGGCAAAGAAGTACAAATAAAAATAGTAAACGTAACATACTATAAAGTTAAATGTGCTAAATAATGATTGTCTTGTTCCATTACACGCTTGCACTTAAAACCAAGTTTCGTTGCTATTTCGTGCATCGTATCATAATCAACATAAAGCCAATCGAACCAATCGCCTGTGGTTTTTTTATAGTGCATTTGAAACTTAAAATTACCATAATATTCTGTATTCAAATCAACCCACATTGCGCCGTCTTCATCTTCGTACAAGAATTTCACATCCGACGAATCAAAAATGATTTGACCTTTTGAATTCAATAGTTTTTTTGCTTTCAAGAGAGTTTTCTCTAAATTCAACAAACGACCTGCAATCCCAATTCCATTCATTAACATCAGAATCGTATCGAATTTTTCTGTGCTTTCGAATTTTTCAAAACTAGCGTTTACAGCATTGATTCCAGACTCTTTAAGATAGGTTACAGCTCCTATTGAAGAATCAATCGCTGTTACTTTATGTCCTTTTTTAATCAACTCATGGCAGTGGATTCCAGCTCCAGCTCCAATGTCTAAAACTGTTCCTTTACACAAAGTAAGCGCACGTTTTTCTAAATCGGGCATTTCTTTGTACGAGCGAAATAGCACTTCAATTGGAATAATATCATCTTCGCATAAGTCAGAACTCACTACGATATCAAAAGGTTTGTGATTAGATGCGTAATCTAAAATCGCATCACCGATTGGGTCGGCAGAAATTTGTGTCATATTAGTATTCGTACTCGTTAAAGTCAGTTAAATCATCATCTGAGTAATCGTCGTCAAATTCATCCAAACCAAGATCATCCTCATCTTCATCAATTAAACTTTGGTCGTCAGTTGTATCGAATAATTCATCGTCCATAATTTTTCTAGAATCTTCGGAAGGTGCTGTTCCTAAGGATAATAATAGCTCAGGGCTTTCAGGCTCGTTGCGGTCAAAACCAATTAATTCAACTAAAAAAATCCACATGCGCATAAAATCGTACACCAAAATAAACTTTTGATCTGGTTCTTCTAGGAAATCTTTAATGGTCGCATTTTTCATCGTTGCAGCAGGAGCATCCAATGAATCATCATCGTAAGTCATGTCCATCAGGTTGATTTCGTGACCTTTATCCCAATCGTCATTTGAAACGTAAAAACTTGCCATTTGATCTCCTTTGAAATTAAAGGATTTTAAAATAGCATGATAAAACGATTCAAAATTGTCCGTGTCAGAAATTAAAATATCTCTAACTATTTCTTCTTTTTTTTCTGAATCGAGTAAAACTCTAAATTTAAGTCCTGGCATATTGTTGATTTTTCAATCTGTGTAAAATTAAAATTAATATCTGTATAGTTTAAAGTTGAGAAAGGAAAGATGAAACGAAAGCACAATTTTTTTAAGTTTTTTTAGCTGCTTTTCGTTAATCCTAAATTTTGTCCAATTTCTAACATCAATTGAAAAGCTTGTTCAGGCGAATTTTCTATTTGACCATCCAAAATTGCTTCCTTAATTGTTGATTTAAT
>Ga0247832_1003415_pt1 | contig 21787 bp, 24 predicted proteins | sample LaCruzMarch2015__10_FD_192407 | JGI IMG/M metagenome (GOLD analysis project Ga0247832, IMG submission 192407) | Freshwater microbial communities from meromictic Lake La Cruz, Castile-La Mancha, Spain - LaCruzMarch2015_4m | ecosystem: Environmental > Aquatic > Freshwater > Lake | place: Spain... | reverse complement strand
ACAACGTGAATTCAAGGTGGTTAGCAAACTTCGCAAACAATCAGGCCCTCCACCCGCCCCACTTCCTCCTCTTCCGCCCACGGGCTAAAGTCAGGTCGCGAACTTCTTGTAGATTGCTGTTGGAGTCGTCGAGCATGGAACACTGGGGATATTGGATCAATGAGCCCATTTTTATTGACAAGGGCGCTTCCTATGCCAAACGAAAGCATATTCTGTATTCCTTTTGTGTAAAGGGTTTGATTCCCTTTGTGGAAAAAGCAGGATATAGATTTATCTATAAGGATAAAGAGTTGTTTAAGATACTGCTTACATCACTGTATTACATCCATCAAGGAAAGCATATTAAACCAAACCTCATTGAATGTGATGCGTATGAAGAGCAACATGCAACATTTCATCATAGGTTGGATACCCACGCTTGGATGAAATTTTGGGAGACATGGGGGCACATTCAAGATTTTGATACGGAAGGCTATGCCCATCGGATTCAGTTTGAGATGGCTGAGTTTGTATGGTCCTGGTTGGATTTTGAGAATTCAAAGACCATTAAGAAAGTCTATGAAGACTTTTACAATGAGGACTATCAAGAAGAAGGTCACAGAGGAAAGGAAGATCCCTACCTCCTCGAAACGTCTAAACGTGATTATCAAGATAGACACTGGTAAGGGTCGGCACTTACCCTAAGGGTCGGCACGCAAGTGGCGGCACTTACATAGACCACTTGTCTCCATTAAAAGGCATGACCCCAACGGAAGAGGCTTCCGTTCGGAACTTGTTAATCTTCTTCTGAAGCTCTAAGGCTCCAGGGCTGAGAGGAGCACCTTGGTTCATCTTGGCTTCATCGTGCTTCGATTGACTGGGCTTTGAACCATAGCAGTTGACACCAAAACGAAGCTCAGGATTATCAAAGAATCCTCCATTCAATCCAGGCATACCACAAGAATTTCGTTGTTCTTCAGGACCGGCCTGGATACGCTCCCAGCTATCCTTTTGAGTAGGATAGACGGCTGCCTGACCCTTCACCCATCCATAGTTACACCAATCAGCTCCACGCTCCCAAGATTCTTTCACCTGGTCATAGGTTGCTAACTCAGCACCTAGTGCGCGGCACAGAGGCTCTGCGTCATAGTATGTAAATGTGTTCTTACTGATATTAAAGACTTCAGGTGCGCCAAGATTCGGTAAAATCTTTTCTACAAGAGGTTTGCTCAAGGCCTTTTCAGCAGGTGTAACATCTTGCGGTGCGACTGCTTTGTCCAAAACATTTTGACCGGGTTGTTCGCCTCCCATCGGTGGCAAAGGGTCGGTAGAATAACCCAGCAACTGTTTCGCATTTACAAGAAGATACTCATATCCATCACGGATTTGTGATTTATAATATGACAATACGAATACAAAAACACCTACAAGTGCGATGAAAATCAAGAGAGCAATCGGCCATCCACTCGGAACACCAACACTGCTCGCAGCCGTATTCATTGTCTTTTGCGTATTTTTAACAACTTCATTCACAGTATTGTTCAACTTGGCCACATTTGCCTTCAAATTGTTAATGGCCTCCGCAGCAGGAGCTCCCAAAGGCAGCAGGCTATTAAATCTCGCTGGAGCATTCATCCTAGACTCTCTACTGAAGAGAGGCAAGAATATCGGGCATCTGCTTTTGAATATGGGCTTGGAACGCTGGAACGCTTACATCCCAATGAACTCCATCCGGTGCCTTGTTTGGATAGGCGATACCAAACCCCCACGCTGTGCTTGTTCCATCAATTCGGCCTGTTTCACCATTGTAGAGTTTCCATTCAGGCTGTAGGATACGTGGTTCAAATCCACAGGCATAAATACATGCGTCTGCGGTTTTGCTCGCACGAATCGCTGCGGATAAATTGTGAACAGATTCCAACGTAACCGAAGGAAACTCACCAGAGGCCATTTTATCAGCGATGTGCTCTGCGTCTTGTTTCACTCCATCATAGTCACCATCACGAGCAAAATAGAAAGGCTTCTCTGTGGCATAGAAATTGGTCACCTTGGCCTGTAAATCTACAAGATGTTTCACAACAAGAGGGCCACTGTGGGCTGTGCCAAACACTAAAATATGCTGCCCAGGCTTGACATACTCAGACAGACGTCTAGAATCAAGGGCAACTTCCAAGGGAATGGACGGAAAGGGTAAATCTAGCGATTTGGGCTCTGAGCCTTGACAGAAAAAGACAACGTCTGCGATGATGGGTTGTTTTCCATGCTGGAGTGTAACTTTCCAAGTGGAGGAGTCTTGAGTGACGGAGGCAACTGTATCGGTGCGCAGTTGTGTTTTAGCCATAAAGTCTTTAACACATTCTCTAAGATATTGAATGACGTAAAGAAGCTCAGCAGGCTCATTTGGTTTGAGCTCAGAGAAAGGAGGAGAAAGAGTCTTTCGGGAAGGGACTGCATCCAAAATCTGGCACCATGTGGTATTGCTGCGAACTCGATTCCACTTTTTCATTAAATCCCCCCCATTATGGAGCGGGTCCACAATGGTTATACAAGTCGGATCTAGATTGTGTTGTTCCAAGTTGTATAACAAAAGAAGACCCGCTGCTCCACCCCCAATAATACAGATGCGCTTCATTCTACTCAACCTAAACCAAAGTTTTTATCTAGAGTGAGTATGGTCAAGATCATCTCTGATGCTTTTGAAATCCCTCATAAAGGTCTAATCGTGATTGATTTCTTTGCGACATGGTGTGGGCCGTGTAAGCGAATTGCTCCCACCTATGAAAAACTATCGGAATCACTCACGTCTATCCAATTCTTCAAAGTCGATGTTGATGAAAGTCCCGAACTCGTGAGTCAGTTTGATATCAGTTCCATGCCTACATTTATCTTTCTTAAGGATGGTGTTGAAGTAAAGCGTGTTGAAGGTGCTGACATGAGAGAACTGGAAGTCGGATTTGACCTTTTGACGAAGTAAATCAATATGATTGTTTCAAACAATACAGTTGATTTTACCGGAATGATTAAAATTTGAAAAAATAATATTGTATTTAAATAAATAATGGAAGACAAGGGAAAGAAACGTAAGTATACATTCAGAGCTTTATCAGATAATTCATTAAGTGCATTAGCTATGTCAAATAGTGTGAGATTAGAGGAAGTAAAGGCCAAATGGGAACAAATTGCTATATATAACAAGATGGTTTGTAAAGAATGTTTTATAGAAAAATCTCTTGAAAATTTTAATAGGATAAATAAAAATAGAAATCTACCTTATCTTAGTTGGTCAACAGAGTGTAAAAATTGTGAGCTGCTTAGGAAAAATAAGGAACGAAATAAGAGAGCACAAACGAATGGAATTGAATATAATATTAATGCTATTCTAAAAGAAATTAAAAAAAGAGCAAAACAATATAATAGAGAAATTGATATTGATATCTCATATCTTGTAGAACTTTATGATAAGCAAAATGGTATCTGTCCATACACGGGTTGTGAAATGAGTTTCAATATAAATACATTTGATAGATTATCACTTGATAGAATTGATAGTAACAAAGGATATATAAAAGGAAATGTAAGATGGTGCTGTTGGATAGGAAATAATATGAAACAGAATATGACATTAGAACAAATGAAAGAATGGATTTCTGATATTCAAAAAACAATCAGCAAATAATCCCGGTTGTTGGGTTTTAAGTAAAATTGACAAACTGGTAGTTTAATATAATTTGTATAATAGATGGTAAAAGGATATAAAAAACCAAATTTTAAACCTTCTGAAAATTGTATTAATACTTTGAAAGAGAATAATATAAAAAGAGGATTGGAAAAACGGAAAGAATGGGAGGCAATTGCGGAAGTAAATAAAATGGTATGTAGATCCTGTGAAAAAGAAAAAAGCCTTGATATGTTCTGTAAACGGAAACATCCAGATTATACAATGTGGGTAAAGGAATGTAGGGACTGTGAAAATAAGAGAAAAGACGATATAGCAAAAAAAAGGGTGCTCAATAATGGACTTGAGTGGAATATTACGCAAATTCTAAGAGGTATAAAACAACGTTCTAAAAATTACAACCGAGATTGTGATGTTGATTTAGACTTTCTTGTTGAACTCTTTAATAAACAGGAAGGAATATGTCCATATTCTGGAAGAAAAATGGTATTTGATATTAATAGTCCTGAAAGGCTATCATTAGATAGAAAAGATAGTAATCAGGGTTATATAAAAACGAATGTTGTTTGGTGTTGTTGGCAAGCAAATAACATCAAACAAGATTTATCAATGGAAGAATTAAAAAAATGGATTAATATAATTCACGAAAAAATAAATAACGGGGATACTCCATGATATATTAATATCATTAGAAATCTCCTGCCGGACTTGTCCTATTACCACCGCGACCCGCGATAAACTGGCGCTGCTGGGGGGTTGTGCAGACGCAACCGCCACCGCAAGAAAAGGAGGCACCGCAGCACTCGGGCTTGCACTGGTTGTTCTTGAAGATGAAGAGGGAGTCCGCACCGGGCTCAAACTCGGGGCCCATGAGCTTCTCATCAGGAGCAGTGTAACGCCAGGCAGACACTCCATTCTTAGGCATTACATCCTTGGAATCAAAGTTGCCAATGGGTTCATAGCCCTTGCCATAGCCACCCGCATTCTCCAAGAAATAATTGGTAAATCCCTCGCCAGACGGTCCTAACGCACCGGGTCTGTAATAGACCATTAGGATATTGGCTGCCAAGAGGATAACAAGACCTGTGATAAGGAAGCCGAGACGCATGATTCTTCTCTACTGAAGGATTTTTTTAGAAGTTTGCGAGTGAAGCTGTATGTCAATGGAAGATTGTCAGAGCCTACTTCAGTAAAATCACGCACGAAACCGGAGAGATTCTTTGTTTGTATCCAGAAACAACCAGAGTCCGTAGTGAGATGGATTCCTTCTGCGAGAGTCCCTTTATTTCCCTCTATCACGGGGTGTCTCCATTTGGTTTCACCATATTCCTGAAACCAGATTCCATCAGTAAAAGCCTCAGAAAACTCCGCTTGTCCTTTGTAAATCCCCGTAACCTGTGTGAACCCTTGGCTACACGAAATTCTATCTCCAATCTGAAGTTCAGAAAGAGTTCGATATTCTCCTGTCTGGAACATAACTTCACAAGAAGGCTTCAACAAAGGAATTTCAGTGGGAGCCGACTGTGTAGGAGCGGACTGATTCAGAATTTCAGACACTAAAAAGTCCCAAATTGTGTCGGACGTTGGTAAATCGAGAGGAAGCTCTTCCCAATCACGGAAGAGCCATTGTCCCTGTAAGCCGTGAAGAGGAATGTTGCGTGTGCTTGTCCGTAAGCAAATGAGTAAAGGACAAGGGGCATACGAAATGTCTGCGTCTGGATGCTCTTTTACAGAAATCCATTCGCCTTCATGCCAGACCAAATGGGAACCACTAACACGAATACCATCCAATGTGTAGATTTGCTCTTTTGATCCATTGACTCGTAAAATACCTTCAATCACAGTTCCATCTTCAAAGGTATCACCTAGCTTACACTCACCAATCGGTTTCACCTTGCCATCGTTCAAGCGCACTCGTGTCGCAGGGTCAAAACATAACTCTCCACAGACATCTTTTGCCAAATATCCAAACGACGAGTTTCCAATTGTTTGACACGTTATAATAATGAGAGCAAAGACAGGTAAAATCAAAAACCAGAGCAAAATCATAAGACCCAGAATAATATACATAATAATCATGATAACACGTATGACAAATTGAACAAAATTTTCAATCGAGGTGACTAATGACATTCCCAAATAGAGAGCAGCTTGAGTGATTCCAAACGCACGACCCATTGCCGATAGGATTTTCATTTGATTTAGAGCAAACGTATTCCCTGTTGTCTGGAATCTCTTGAAAAATGGATCTAACATTTTCATAAAGCCATCAAAGATATTCGCAATCATTACACGGATACGATTCAACACTTCATTAATAGATTCCGCAACATCTAATTGTTGATTTAACATCATGAAGACTGGAATTAACATTATGGTAATGATTTGCTTGAAGGTTTTCTTGGTGCAGAAGGTAAAATTCTCCGCCGCAAACTCACCACTCGTCCGTACATCATCTTTTGGTTTGAAAAGCTGAGCGGTCACCATAATTTCAAAGTCACATCGCCTCGCACTCCAGTTCTTTATAACTTCATCCACACTGGATTGAGCAAGGAGAATTGCGAAGGCAGATGACATCGCAAAGATAAGAAATGATAATGTCCAGTTATTATAAACAAATCCTATTGTGAGGATTAGTAGTATAAACAATGCCGAGGCAAGTATGCCCATCCTGCTAATACACAGGAAGCGTCACGTGACGAAATTCACCGAGAGTGGATATTTTTTCAGTGTAGGCATCCTCGGCATCTGGGCTATGAATTTCAACATAATCACGAACAAAAGTGCCAGACTTTGTTTCAAAGGTCGCTGTTTTCATGACAACAAGGCTGTAGAATGTTTGAGAGTTGTCTACTGACTGAATGGGCAACACATCTCCAGCACGAACCCATTGAGTTCCTTGCCAATAGCACAATCCGGGAGAAACAAACTCTTTTGTTGGCAATTGACAGACTTCCTTTGTCTGTTTTTTCACCAAGCCCACCACTGTTCCTGTGGAGAGTTCCTCTCCCAACTGAATCTCTTGAATTGGTTTTGTTGATCCATCCTTCATCCGAATGTCTGTGTTTCTGGCGACGAGGGTTGAATAGGAAAACGTGCGCTGGTTCTTAGGGGGGACCGCGTTGAGCGCAGTGTCTATCCAGTTCATCGCATCTGTATCTCCTGCTTCCGTTTCATCATAATCCAAGAATGTATAGTATCCAATGGGTATCTTATGGTCAGATGTATTGAAACAAATGAGGGGTCGTTCAGTTCCTCCTTGCCAAGGGTCTCTTGGCTTCGCATCAGGATGGTCTCTTGCTTGAATCCATTTTCCAAGATAATACACATAGTGATTTGTGCTGACAAGAATGGTTCCTGGAAGTTCTACCATCGATTGACCATCTGAGGCAAACGAAAACGTGGACGTGACTCGGCCACCTGTTTTTGTGAATCGGTCCCCTATCACGACGTCCTTTACTTTTACTTCTCCTTTGCCTTCAATGTTCACAAGTGTATCAGGGTCAAAACAGAATGTATCTAAGAAATCAAACAAAATAGTTCGCGTGAAATTATCTAACGATGTCATTCCCGCCATAGACATATAGATAATCGCAAAGAAAGTGCCATAGAGACGACCCATGAGAAGTTTCATGCGATAGGCAGATTGTTGAACAGCACCAATGAGTTGTTTGAATCGGTCTGTGAAATTTTGGAAGATTGTATTGATGCCTCCTATGAGTGTAGCGAGTTGAACACGTAGGCTGTTTGCCACTTGAAGAAGTGTAACTAACGTCGTGACAAAGGTCGCTAATACTGTGAATACCGGGCCAAGAGCTTCCGCAAGTTCAACACCAAACATGTTGGACATACAAAACTGAAAGTTCTCTCCCGTGTTTTGTCCATAAAAGGATGCGAATGGCATGATATTCGGCTTACAACGGTATTTTGGCCAATTCTTCTTGACCTCTTCTATATCAGCCATGCTTAGCATGCCAACCCAGATGCCCAAAAATATAAAAAGGAGTATAATGAATCCGAGCATTCTACACCTTCACTCTCTATTTGAACTCTGCTTCTAAAACGCTTTTAGCGGACCAAACCGTTTGCGAACCCAATCACGATCTTTCTTGAAAATAACAGAGGCCTTCGGGGCTGCGCGAACAGACAACTTCGCAACAGCGTCTAATTTGCGATAGACACCCAAGACACCAAACTCCTTAATGGCCTTGCGCAAAGCTTCATGGCGCTCTAGCTCTGACTTGCGATAGACATAGCCATGCTTTATCAACTCACCCTTTCGGAGAGGCGCAATTTCCTGAGGGCCCTTTCCAGGAAGACCGACATCCTTTATACAAGCTGCCTGGACAACCGTTGAGCTCTTCTTAGGGTAGGCACGATAGGTCTGGCTTCCACGCTTGACCGTATAGCCACGCTCTCTTACGTTTGTCCGAAAGCGTCTCACATAGGCTTTGCGTAAAACTTTGCCCGGAGGGCATGATTTACGAATATTGACCGTAGTATTAACGATGCCTCTAGACTTCAAACGATGAGCAGATTTTTGTGTAACTCCTCTCTTGAAATTCTTACTTGTCTGCGCATAGACCGTTGTAGATTGAACACAACGAGGAGGGACAACACGTCCTGAGCTGGATTTGTAAGTCATGCGCTTATGAAAGCCCGCAGGACATCCTTTCGTCGCATTGTAAGGCAAGGAACGAACTTTCCGCGTATTCGCCATATCTATTCCTCCTCAGGAAATTCTTGCTGTGCCTGAAATTTGTTCTTCGCATAGGAATTTACAACCTTGGGCTCAATTGTAAAGGGTAATTCAACCAAATCACGCTGAAGAAGTGTTTCTAGCACTGTTTTACTATGAGAACTTAACGAACCTGGCGCACCAATCGCTACGACAATGTTTACATACAAGGTATCTTTCATATTTTGTTCATCGTTTCTGGACGTTTGTAAATAGTTTGTTAAGTCATAAAACAGCCGCCCACTTTTGGCAACATAGTGACGGAGCAGTTGTAAGCCCTTTGCCTTCGAAGTGGGTCCCGTTGTCGTATCAAATTCCCTCGTTTTCCAATCCCGAATGGCATTTCGCACAGTTGTAATATGCTCTTCTTCTTCTTGGGTGTCTGGAACTACCCTTTCATTGTAAGCTTCCATGGAATTCACAGACTCTCTGTCCGAATCGTCCATTCTATTTGTTACGATGTTTCCTTTTACAAACTCTCGGGCGCAGCCTTGAATAAAAAGAGAAGTGTTCCTAAGGCCAAAAAGAGACCCGCAGTAATTTCTTTTGACCTCTTTCGCTCATCTTCAATGACAACAATAAAATCTTGAAATCCAGCTCGCTCAGGAGGCTTCGCATCATAGCGCTGATCTTCAGAACTTTGAACCTCCGCCTGTTTTGCTTTCCGAGAAATCGCTTCAGGGCTATTGGGATTGCTCAAGGTTTTTTCATCTCCGGCGTTTGCACTAATGTTCGGTGAATCTGCGGTTGACATCCTACTAGAAAGAATCTTTCTAGAAAAGAATATGGATCGGAGAAGCGATGTGGAGAGAATGGCAGAGGCTGCGAACCGTCCTTTGGATTTCCAGCCGAAGGAGAGAGCGCAATATATTCGTGATTCTCTAGACCTGATTGAAACCTATCAAAAAGAAGGATTGTCTACAGAGCAAATTAAGGAAAAGGTTCCAACATTTGCGCGGGATTACAAAAATCTCTTTGAGATGGTGACACAACCTGGTGGATACAACAAACAAAGTTTGAAGACTATGTTGGTGATGCTTGACAGAATGGGTTCCGGTGAACTGTCCCAACACCAAGCCTCTGTGATTGTAGGTCAGCGCTTAGCGGATACCTATATCAAGCCGAGCCTTCCTTCCGATTCTAAGTCGTAAACCCCTTTGGCTTCTGACTTGCTACATGAAATTCAGAGCACCATCGTAGCGCATTGTTATACTGCTCCTTCCATTGAAATTCGGAAGGTGGAGTATCTTGAAGGTCAAGAGTTTTTTGGAGATTTTCTGTTTGGAGGCTGGCAAAACCCTGAATATGGGCTGTGAGATAGGCCTTTTCTTTTTCTGTATAAAATTCCAAATAGTCCACTTGCGGAACTGTCTGGAACTGACGCCACCGCGTCTGAAGCGTCATCAGCTGATGAATGACAAAGGGATGTGCTTTGCGGAAGCCACGACAGATAAGATAGCGTTCTGAATTACACGGACGACTTGTTACAGGTTTGTAAAGATACCAATCCTTAAAACAAAGAGTTACGCACCGGAGAAAATACTGTGTGACACTGGAATACACATCAAAGAGTTTTAGAACAAGCGTTCCTTCTGACGCTAAGACTTGAAGACCAATAAGAGACGACGCGATAAGCAGAGGATAGATAGATTTTTCTTGGTTATCATAGTCTGTGCTAAAATCAAAGCCCCCATCCCCTGTAAAGAGCTGTGCCTTTACACTTTCATGGAGTTGAATAAAGGATGTTTGATTTTCAGGAACATAGATATCTCCTGTGCCATCGACTCCATAATGAATCTTGACTTCTGGATGCCTTTGTAAAAACTGGTGTGAGCGTCTCCATCCTGGAACATGATTGCTGTTTGGTTTCAATGTAATGGCATACGACTTTTGCACTTTCAGCCGATTGCTATCTGCCTTCTCTAAAAACGCTTCAATAAATCCACCAGGTCCTTCTGCTACATGACTGGACCGAACTTTCTGGATTGTTTTTGGAAGCCGTTCAAAGAATTGACTCACTTGAAGCATTTCAATCATTTTAAAATACGAACGACTCAGTGGTTTCACAACTGCGACAGAAGGAGGACACTCCGAGGATTCCTGTGTATAGACTAATTCATACGGATTGGATTTCTTTTTTAAGACTTCCCATTTATGATTCGTTTCCAAGGGAGCAATTTTCTCTTTTATTTCTGTAAGTTCTTTGTGTGGCATTTCATTCCACGAAATGTCAAACGGAACCCGCATGAATTTTTCAATCATAGCATTGTCAAAAAAAGGCGATGATTGAAACTCTATTGCCTGCCAAGGCGGCTTCACTGACTCACTGTCCATACAATAGTTCCACAGTTGGCGTTTAGCCCACTAAATCCCCTAATCCTCCTCCTTCAGCTCCTCAATATCAAACTCAGGCTCATTGTCTATCGCCACATGCGAAGGCATCTGGAGACCCATGCGCAACTGTGTGATATCGCAAGGACCCGAGGGGACACCGCTGAGCTCAGCGTCAATGCCCTCTTGAGTAGGAGCATCTTCATCGTCATCCTCCTCATCAAGGGTGACAGGGATATCCGAGAGTGTCTCCAACAACTTCTTGAAGTAAGGTTCATCCAGGAGAATCTGACTAAACGACGTTCCTCCACGAATCGGCTGACCCATCATGATGTTTGCGGAGACACCTGTTACAGGGTCTACCTCGCCGAAAAGAGCTGCACGCAGGAGAATCTTCTCTGTCTCCTCAAAGGATGCCTTCGCCAAAGGACCAATGTCGTTCTTGTTGATACCATAGCGGTCAACAGACATCAAGCGACCTGCGCGAGTCATCACATCGCAGAGAAGACCTAAGTGGCGGAAATTCACGCCTGCTTCCTCAAAGAGGTCTGAAATCTCATTGAGCAGCACCTGTCTGGTGGCCTCAATCCCGAGGTTTTCATAGATGTCCCACACGTGGGTGCTGAGGAGTTTGCGACCATCTACAGCAGGATGATTCATGACTTCTAGGAAATTCGAGCCATTTGTATCCAGGACATACTGATTCTCAATCACCTTGTATTGACCATCCTTGTATTCCACATATTCCTCTTCCTTACGGAACGTTACAGCCTTGATACCAGGAACTCCACGAATGACTACACTGTTGAGAAGCTTGTTTTGGAACTTCTTGAGTGTTGTCAGTTCGTCCATATCCGCAGCTTCCTCGTTCATGACAATGCGGAGAACTAGCTTTGTAGCATTGAAGTCAGAATAGGTTGTGATAATTTCACTGCCAAAGCGGTTGTCCAAGACAAACCCTACATCGTCCATGGTAATATTCTTGTTGAACATGCGCTCTCTATCAAGTTCTAGACGGAGGACCCAACGGCTCTTGAGGTCTTCGCCTTCCTTCTTTATGGATTTTTCAAACATGTGGAAGAAGTTGAGGAGATTTCTATCTTCTTCAACAATGCTATTGGCATCCCGTGATTTCGGGTCAAAGTAAATGCGCGCATTGATAGTGATGTCACGCAAGAGCGTCAGCTCCAAATCCTGGGCTACCTCACGGGCCTTTTCCTTTCTCGTGCGGTATTCAGGCTTGAGGAAGACAGTGAGTGCTGTGCCTTTGGGATTTTGAGTGACCTTCAGAAGCTCCTTCAAACGCGGAACACCTCGAGTCATGTTGGACTTCGCTGCTACACCTGCCAAGTGGAAGGTGTTGAGAGTCATCTGTGTAGAAGGCTCACCAATACTCTGCGCAGCAATGATACCCACCTGTTCACCAGGCTGAGACCACGATTGCCAGTTCTTTACAACAAGAACTTCACAGAGAGCATCAAACGCCTCCTTGGTAAAGCGCTCCTTCACGATGAGTTTGTGAGGAGCGCAATGGAATCGCAGAAGAGCAGCCCACAAAGCATGATACTTCTGAGTCCTTTGGATGATTTTATTGATTCCTTCGAGAACATACTTGGGCGTAAGGTTCGTTCTCTTATTCGGATCAAGGCGGAACTTCACCTTCATGTTTGTAATCATACGCTCCATATTCACAGGCGCAAAGAGACTACCACCGAGTTTGAACTGATAGACATCCTCTACAAGCATCTTGCGGTCCCCTAGAATCGCATTGACATAGGCTTCTACCTCAGGAGTATCCTCCTCCTTTGAAATGCCATCCTCCAAGACATCAGACCAATCTACCCCTGCCATTCCATACGAGTTGCGGATGTCCGTCTCTGAGAGTGACTCTAGCTTGAGGGACGCAGATTCAATCTTCGTTGAATTCACACCATCCTCACCATAATGGAACTGAATAATCTTGCCGCGCGCATCACGGACAGACCCGTCAAATTGTGTGGTCAGGTCTTCCATGGCCTTGATAAGCTGTCTTTGGATATAGCCCGTGTCAGCAGTTTTCACAGCAGTATCAATCAGACCTTCACGACCTGACATTGCGTGGAAGAAGAACTCCTGAGGTGTGAGTCCGCGAATGAAACTACTCTCTACGAAGCCACGGGCCTCTGCGCCGTCATCATACTTCTTGTAATGAGGGAGTGTTCTGTCTGTGAAACCATAGGGAATACGACGGCCTTCAGGAGCCTGCTGTCCCAAGCACGCCATCATCTGCGCAATGTTCACACTAGAGCCCTTGGACCCTGCCTTCACCATAGCTGTCAGACGATTCTCCTGGGCCAACGACGCAAGACCCATTTTACCTGCCTCATCGTTCGCCTTGTTCAGAATACCCAGAATGCGGCTCTCTAGCTCTTCCTGATTGGACTTTCCCGTGTTGTTATCAAAGACGTCCAAATGAACGGAGAGAATGATATCTTCTACCTCACGCTTCTTGGATTGGATTGCTGCTTGAATGTCGTCATTCGTCTTTTTATCCGCAACCATATCGGAGATGCCTACACTAAATCCGTTGTAGACCAAGAACTGCTCTACTGTATTTTGCATAGCATCAATGAAATTCACAGTCGCTTGCGGACCATAATCATTGTAGGTCACATGAACAATACCCTTGGAAGGCTTGGCAAAGATAGACTTATCAAAGATACCACGCTTGATGATACCCTCTTCAATCTCTACAACGTTCTCAGGAACCTGGTTATCCTTGTAGGAATCATTTTCCATCTTCAAGTTAATCGGAGGAAGAAGCTCCGAAATGACTTGCTGACCCGACCACTTGCCAGTGGTCCGTGCCTTGGGCATGACGCCCTCAAAGCGCTTGTTCCACATCATCAGGTTCATGAATTCACGACGGTTGAACTCCACTTGAGGTCTCGTGATTCGGTAGGATCCCACGAGTGTATCCTGAACGATACCAATCACAGGCTTGCCGTTTCTCGGTGAGATAATCTGGAAGGGGACCGCCGCAATCTCCGCGAGCTCCGTGGAAGCCTCATAACTCTGAGGAATGTGAGCGTTCATTTCATCACCATCAAAATCCGCATTGTAAGGCGCTGTCACAGAAACGTTCAAACGGAATGTGTTATAAGGGAGAACCTTACAACGGTGACCCATCATAGACATTCTGTGGAGCGTCGGCTGACGGTTAAAGAGGATGATGTCGCCATCCGAAAGATGTCTGTTGATAACATCACCTGTCTTGAGCACAATATCATTACGATTCACGTGCTTCAGAGAAATCATGCGACCATCAGGACGAACAAGAGTCTTCGCACCAGGATAGGTGTCCGCGCCATTTTGAATGAGCTTATACATCTGCTCCTTGTTGTAGATGGTCACACGCTCAGGCACTGTGAGATTCATGGCGATTTTCTCAGGGACACCGATTTCTGCGATAGACAAATTCGGGTCAGGAGTAATGACGGAACGCGCGCTAAACTCTACACGCTTGCCCTGAATGTTGTAGCGGATACGGCCCTCTTTGGACCCCAAACGCTGCTGAATGGACTTCAGGGGACGACCAGAGCGCTGGGCAGACGGCGCAACACCAGGAATCTGATTGTCCACTAAAGTGGCAATGTGATACTGAACGACGTTCGTGTATTCGTCAATGATGTGTTTCGACGCATTCGCATCAATCTTTTCCTGGAGTGTCTGATTGTTCTTGATAATATCAAACAGCTTGTGCGTCAAGTCATCCTCTGAACGCTGGTTGTTATCCTGGATGACGGAAGGGCGCACTTGAGGAGGAGGAATCGGGAGAACAGTGCAAATCATCCAGTCGGGACGGCACCAGTAACGATTCAGACCCAAGAAGTCTACATCTTCGTCGGTGATGCGTCGGAAAAGACGAAGGACGTATTCTACTTCCAGAAGCTGTGTTCTTTTGGTGCCACCCTCCTTGCCTGCCGCAGGACCTTCCATATTATCCCACTCTCCGACAATCCGAGCAATGCCATCACGGACAAAGCGATTCGGTTTGCGAGCCCCGCACCCATCTTCCGTCTCCTGGCCGCATCGGCTGATGCTACCACACCGATTTAGAATCTCACGCCAACGTGCCTCGCCACGATGCTTCAGTGCTCCCTTGTGAAGATCCTTGTCCACGAGGAGCTTTGAGCAACGAATACAGACGCAGTTCAGCACATTTAGAATATACGGAAAGAACTGAATGTAGTAAACGGGTCTTGCGAGCTTGTAGTGGCCAAAGTGACCGGGGCAGTTGTGATTGGTCTGTCCGCACGAGCGACAGGTCTTTCCATTCTCTAAGACACCCATACGAGGGTCAAAGAGTCCTCCGATTTTGGGCTCCGATCCTTCATAGACTGAATGCGTCGTAATTTCCACCACGGAACGACGTTCAATCTCTTCAGGACTGAAGATCCCAAATTGGATTCCAACAATGGGTTCAATTTCAGAACTAGGTCTTACGAGTCCAGCTGGCATGGTCTCTTTCTTCTTGTAGATTTTGTAAAAACAAAACTTTAGCCTCAATTTTTATGGGTTACTCGTTTAGGCCTTGGATCACTTGTTCCCAGGCAAAGACGCTATTTTCACGACGCGTTTGTTGAGTTTCTTCCGCTTTATCAATTGCGGCCTGATACTCTGTTGTCAAAACCTTTTCAACCAATTCCTGAATGGAATCAAATTGAAACACCAAGGGTAACACATCAGGTTTATAGAAATCAGCGTAGGAAAGCCATCTCTCAATCACATCCTCACGTCTTACATTGTCCATGGTTGACGCATTTGCTTCAGAACCAGGTGCGAAGACAGTCCAGGACATCTCATTGGGCTCCTTGGGATCTAACCAGAGCTGTTTCAACAGACGTTTTGTAGGAACCCAGATGGGAATATTTGCTCTCACTTGTTGAAACATAGACATTGTGCTGATATTGTAAGGAATATGGATGACAGCAGTATAAGCATCTAGATATCCTTCTGCTAAATATGTTTTGGCCTGAGCCATCAAAATAGCCTGTGAGTCAATTGCGTCATTCCATCTTTGTTTGAGAGCAACAAACATCTCTTTCATAAAAGGCGACTTTCCTTCTTGGAGTAAAAGTTGCCGTGTGTCCCAGAGAAGAATTTTGGTAGGAGAGGGAGCTCGCAGACGAAGTCTCGCAAAGCTTTCACACAAAGAAGGAATCCACACTTCTTGTGAAGGAGAGACAGACGGAAAATATTGGTGGAAATACTGCTGGTCTCCTAGATTGTTGTGAACAAGTGTAAGTCTTTTTTGTTGAAGAAGTTCCTGTATAGACGTCACGAGAAGCTTGTGTTTTTCAGGAGTTTGAATCCATTCATTTCCAAAGCGTGTGGAATTAATATGAATCATCGGAAGACCTAACTCCTTCAGTCTATGGCATGTGACGAGGGAATGAGATGTAATCACTCCATCATACTTGTCTTCCAAGATGAATTTCTTCGTTTCCTCCGATACTTTCAAAGAAGGATCTGGTTTGTAGATATCCAAGGACGTTAGAAATCCAGGAATCTGACAGGCCAGTGCTTCATTGACCTGCGGGCGCCCATCGCACAACCAGACAAAATCGACTTGAACACCCAAGGGTCTTAATATCTGTTTTGCATCCCATAGCACAGCGTGATGATGGTCGAGTCCAAACAGTTTGAGAGGGTTTCGATTGGAGTTCCAAAACCATAACGCAACCTCTTGAGATTGAAATTCAGAGCATTCTACATAGGAACCTCTGCTCCTCCAAAAAGGGGATAGAATCATCGTCGGATCTGAATACGAAAATCCATGTTTCGGGAGTAATAAAGAATCAAACGGCCCTCGCTTGAGAACAGCGTCTATCCGAGAGGGAGGAATGGGTAGAATTCGGCCTCTACATTCCTTGGGTAAGGAGTTCCAAATCTCTGTAGCATTTCCTACACAAAACCACAATTGACGTGCTTCAACAGGAGAGCCTGTCATTGCCCAGTTCATGAGCGGTTGTATAGCATCGACAAACGAAGGGAGAACAAGCGGTATGCCTAGTTCTTGTCGCCCACCTTTTTTAAGACAATCAATACACTGAGACACGTTCATTAGGGGAAGGAGTCTAAGACTCTTTAACTTCGTTTAGTTAGCGATGGCTGTCTATAGAGAGACAGACGGCAACATAGTGCGTGAATATGCTTTGGAAGATGGATATAGCCCCTTCCGCAAACAGACAGAGAAAGCACTTTTGGAACTTGTGCCGACAAAAGAATATGGCATTGCTCTATTTCTAGATGGTGAGTTACAGTTCGCAGAAAAAGATGAATATATCTATCATGAATCTCTTGTTCATCCATGTCTAATGACCGCGGGACAACGAAAGAAGGTTTGTATTTTAGGAGGAGGAGATGGATGCGCAGCACGAGAAGTTCTCAAATGGCCCGATGTTGAACAAATCACTATCATTGATTGGGATAAGGAAGTGACTGACCTTTTTACAAGGCAACAGGCTCATTTGAATGGGTGGTCCTTGACAGATTCTCGTGTCACAATTGAAAATAAGAATGTTCAAGAATTACTTCATGATGAACGCAAGTATGATTGTATCATTGTAGATCTCTTGGATCCCAAAGAAAAGGAGATAGACCTTTGGTATGATATTTTATTTTTGATACAAGTTTGGATTGAGCCCACAGGAAGTGTTGTGATAAACGCAGGGGGGATTACACCTTGGCAAGTGGATATGACAAATTGGCTCCTTCAAATGATTGAATCAAAAATGGACTTTCGACGTGTGCTTTACAAAGCGTTTGTCCCTTCCTTTGCTCGTGAATGGTCTTTTGTTCTTTTGAGTAAGAATGCGACCATCCAAAGCCGATATCTACCTGTGAGACTACCCTTACGCCTCAAGTATTTTGATAATATAACATGGGACCATATTTATACATACACATGGACAAAAGACTATTTCTTGTATAAAAATTAACTTAAACCCAAACTCACTAGAAAGAACCAGAATGTCTGATCTCTATTACCGCCTAGAGCTACTGCCGAGTGAAGAAGGAAAACACTATTATACACGAAGTGTCGCACGTGACAATCAAAATGCGGGATTTGATTTGTTTGTGGTAAAGGAAGAGCAGTGTGAAGCAGGCACCGTGAGCTTGTTAGACCTTGGATGTAAAGCACGCATGCTCAAGTGTTCTACCGATGGTGAGGAGGAGGTTCACTATTGGTTAGCACCTCGTTCCAGTATCTGGAAATCGGGTGTTACCCAGGCAAATAGTGTGGGTATCATTGATAAGTCGTATCGTGGTCCCCTGATGGGTGCTGTCTTACCCATTCATAAGCCGAGCGGATACTGGGGACAGTTTTCCTCTGGAGATGGCCCAAAGACAGGCGCTTACATTTGGAAAAATTGTGATTCCCGAGACACTGGCTCTCCTATTATTGAGGCCGGCCAACGTTTGTTTCAGATAGTCGCTCCTGATATGGGTCATATTAAGGAAGTCAAAATTGTAGACTCACTGAATGCGACAGAAAGGGGAGCAGGTGGGTTCGGCTCTACTGGCAAGTAGAGACGATTACGAGGGAATGAGAACGGATCTACGGGAAAGTAGGGATGTTCAACAAGCAACTCCGTTACGCCGCGTTTATTGCGTTTTTTCTAGCGATTGTTTTCACAGGAATTGGTGGATGGTCCAACATGCTGGGCCGCGCGTTCGTCATTACGGAAGAGCATGCCTGGAATGATGGACTCTTTATGATGATGGCTGCCATTTTTCTGCTTTTATTATCCTTCGCTTAAGTAGAATGAGCAAAAATACCCCTGCTGCGCCCACAAAGGCTCCTCCGAAGATTATTTTACCGTCCAGTCGCTTTTACCCAGATAACAACAATGAAAATTTAAATAATGAGGATCTTGAAACTGTGGAAGAAATGAGTGAAAGCAACTTACAACGATTGGTACAGGAAACACTCAATAGTCCTGGAAATACTAAAAATCCAAGGTATTCTCCCTCTATTTTAAACACGAAAGTTCCAAAGATGAAGTTGCAGTTGCCAGCTCCCATGCCCAGCCAAACAAGGGGAGGAAAGAGAAAAACAAGACGTATGAAAAAACGGACTTACAAACAAAAACGTCGCGCATAAATTTCAAGAAGCTCGTGAATTCCCATTCGCTGATGAACAGCGGGGTAGTCTAATTCTTTATTGATAATGAATTTACGCATTAACGTGGGTTCAAATACATACGCCTTGATAAACGAGTTCTTCATTTCTACCGCTTTTAGAAATCTGTGATATCCATCTATGATTTGATGTTTGGAGTTCACAAAAATAGGATAGGACATATCAGCCTCTTTCATACGTTGAATATTTTCCGCGTATTTTTTCTTGCCTGGATGCTGTAAGACATCTTCCGGAGAATAATCCCCCCATACATTCTGTTTGAGTTGCCAAAGATTCTCTTCAATTGAGAGCTTCTCTATAGGTAATTTGTGCGTATTCACATAGGCTAACATCATATCCACAGAATAAATGTGTTTTTCGTCACTGTATGTTTTGAAGTTAGGCATTCCTACTCTAACAAAGGTAATATATTTACATTCTTTCTATCGCCACCTCGCAATTTGATATAGGGTATTGTCCGACAATAGTCTACATCGTTGAGTGTCTTCCAAATACATGGTTTGTCCCACTTACAGAGTTGGGCATGGATTTTAAACATGGTATCATCTGCCGTGTGATACACTATCCTAGCACTTTGGTTTTGAGAACCCCATGCTGTAGGAGGCATACGTTGCTGAATCACTTTCTGATAACAACCATGTTGCGTGAGATAGACATCTTCAGAACGTTTCATTAGATTTTGGAGATCCACTCCTTCTTCCTTCAAACGGTCCTTGTATCGTTTGAATCCGAGTTTAATCGCTCTCTCATATTCTTCCAACCAGACTGTAATCATGGGTGACTGAGGAGGGGCCATAATAAACCAGTTTTCCGCAATTGGATACGTAGGATTCGTTTGAGTTCCCAGAATCTTAAAGATAAGCAAATCGGCTCTGCTTGAGACACAGTCTCTGTAGAGAGTATTAATCGATTGATTCAGAATAATTCCTGAATCAATCCAACAGCCTCCATATTGTTGTAAGAGTTTCAGGCGAATCCAATCAGCTTGGTGCTCTACACGCAGGGTCTGAAATCCCGCAGGAATCTCTTCTTGATTCATCGAACTGAGAATCTGGTCGGTTGTAATGAAATTCACCTGCCAATCAGGTAACATTTTTCGCATACGGTCTATTGTTTTTACAACAGTCTCAGGAGGATTCTCTGAGTCCCAATGGGTCCACACAATTTTGGGCAAATCATAGGGCTTTCTAAATTGTTGTAGAAGCAGACTTACAATGAGTAAGACAACAACAACTCCTAGAATGAGACGAAGCTCCATGCTCTACTTGGGGTGAAAAAATGAATTCAACACGTGAACCAAAGGTAGCACACAATGAGTCTGGATATCGTCTTAGGGCCTATGTGGGCGGGAAAGTCTTCCTATATTATCGGCAAAATCCGAAGATACCGTGCGATCGGATGGGAGGTTCTGGTGGTTGCGAACCCTCTAGATGACCGATACGGTAATCATGTAGTCAGTAGTCATGATAAAGAGCAAGTCTCAGCACTTGCGACGACTGATTTATACAAACTGTTTGAAGAGACACGCTACAAAGTATCCCGTCTGGTAATCATTGAGGAAGCTCAGTTTTACAAAGGTCTCTTTGACTTTGTCAAGGTCGCAGTGGAACGAGATGGCAAACATGTGGTCTGTGTGGGTCTAGATGGGGATGCTGAACGAAAACCCTTCGGTGAAATCCTGAGTTTAATCCCCCTGTGTGATAATGTTGAGAAGATTAAGTCCCTGTGCGCAGAGTGTGGAGATGGAACTCCTGCCTTATTTAGTCATCGGTTTCATAAGTCAGAGGCACAAATTCAGGTGGGTGCCGAGACTACATACGCGCCCTTATGTCGGAAACATTATCTTGAGAAAACTATATAGAACTCCATGGGGAAAGAAGATGCCAAACAGTGTGTTCGCCAAGAGCATCTTGCCAAACAGTGTGTTCGCCAAGAGCATCTTGCCAAACAGTGTCCCTGGTGCCAACGGTGGTGTTTAAAAGACAATGCCTGTGCCTATATTTTTGCCTGCGGTTTAGATCATAAGAATATCTTTCACAAAGGGTTCGGTTGTGGTAAATCATGGTGTTTTGGCTGTGGAAAGAAGTATTGTGGTCAATACTATAATCCTACAACGGGCGAGAGGCTAACGACAGCAAAAGACATTCATGATAGCTCTTGTTGTAGAGAAGAAGAAGGGTTTTCGGAGGAAACCTATTGTGGAGGAGGATGCTCAGGTCATTGCGTCAAGCGTTGGACTTAATGTAGTTCTGCTGCCACTCGTTGCTCTAAGTCTTGAATATTTCGGTTTAGAACGTCGAGTCTATTAAATGTTGCTTTTGCCACGTTGCGCTTGAGTTGGAGATTCTTTCGTTCTTTGGATTTGGTAAATCGGCTAAAGGTTCCTAGACGGCCCATCATATTTTTATACATCCTGTTGACCTCATTCCGATTTCTCCGTGTTTTTGACGCAGCATTGTAAGCAGGTGAATTTTGGAGCAACATAGTTCTCTCATTTTTTAAGACAGCAAGGCGGGATTGGAGCTGTGTCACTAGATTTCTTGCAGGAGCAGGAGAACGTAATGTCAAGGGAGGACGTGCTGCTCTTTCTTCAGAAACAGCTTCTGCCAACGCAGAGAAACGATTGCGACGCGGCGCAAAGCCAATTGCTGGCCCTGTAAATTTCAATAAAAGAGCTGTGATATCCGCAGGACTTGTTATAACTGCGTGATTTTCATCGTCTGCTAATTGTCTTGTCACGAGGCTTTGGAAAAAAGAGATTTCTTTTGCGTGTTTTGGAACATCTTCTTTATACAATTCAATCATTTCATTCATAACCCCTTCTGTAGGACTTCCATCACCGAGAGAATCCTCATAACTAGTGCGAGCCTCTACG
>Ga0247832_1003412_pt1 | contig 21814 bp, 20 predicted proteins | sample LaCruzMarch2015__10_FD_192407 | JGI IMG/M metagenome (GOLD analysis project Ga0247832, IMG submission 192407) | Freshwater microbial communities from meromictic Lake La Cruz, Castile-La Mancha, Spain - LaCruzMarch2015_4m | ecosystem: Environmental > Aquatic > Freshwater > Lake | place: Spain... | reverse complement strand
CTCCCTCGGCACACGGATTACGGGCAGGGAGCTCCTGACGCGGATTTTCGCTGCCAAGAGCGTGCTCGATCGGGTCCTTGCGGCTGACGAGAAGATGGTGGGCGTGCTGTTGCCGCCGATGGCCGGGGCGGCCGTGGTGAATGCGGCCCTGGCACTGTCTGGCCGTGTGGCCGTCAACCTCAACTACACGACATCGCAGGAGATCCTTGATCTCTGCATCAAGCGGGCGGGGCTCAAACATGTGATCTCGAGCCCGGCGTTTCTCAGCCGGGTCAAGCTCGACGCGGGTCCGAAGCTCCTCGACGCAGGCAACCTGCGGAAGCAGTTGAGCATCTTCGACAAGATCCGGGCCTTCGTCCACGCCACCATCACACCGGTCGGGCTCCTGGACAGACTCCTCGGTCTCGACCGAATCCGTCCCGATGAAGTGCTCACCGTGATTTTTACGTCAGGCTCTACTGGAGATCCAAAGGGTGTGGTGCTCTCGGTGGAGAACGTTGGCTCGCAGGTGCGGGCCATCGACAGCATGCTGCATCTCTCTGCGGCCGACGTGGCGTTGGGTGTGCTGCCGTTCTTCCACTCCTATGGCTACACGACCACGCTCTGGACGCCGCTGACGCTCGAACCGGCCGTGGTCTACCACACCGACCCGCGTGATGCGCAGACAGTCGGCCGGCTGGCCCGCGAGTTTCATGCCACGCTCCTGATGGCCACGCCGACCTTCCTGCGGTACTACACCCGCCGCACGCCGCCGGAGGATTTTTCAACCCTGGAAGCCGTGTTTGGTGCCGCCGAAAAGCTGCCGAAGGAAGTCTGCGATGCCTTCGAGAAGCGGTTCGGCCTGCGGCCCAGCGAGGCCTACGGCGCGACGGAAGTCTCGCCGCTGGTGGCGGCCAATGTGCCGCCTGCCCGGCACGTCCCCGGTCGGCCGGCGGACGCGCGGGAGGGAACGGTGGGCCAGCCGATCCTCGGCTGCCACGCCCGTATCACGGAAAGGGAGGGCCTGAAGGAACTGCCCGTCGGCGAGGAGGGCATGCTCTGGATCAGCGGCCCCAACGTGATGCAGGGCTATCTCGATCGCCCCGATCTGACGGCGAAGGTGATCCACGACGGCTGGTATTGCACTGGCGACATCGCAAAACTCGACGCCGAGGGATTCATCACGATCACCGGTCGCGAGAGCCGTTTTTCCAAGATTGGCGGCGAGATGGTGCCGCATCTCACCATCGAGGAGGCCGTGAACGAGGCGCTCGGGGTCCCCGAAGGGGAGCTGATGGCAGTGGTGACGGCGGTTCCGGACACGGCCAAGGGGGAACGTCTGATCGTGTTTCACCTGCCGATTGCCCAGACCCCGACCGAAATCGTGCAAAAACTCCTGCAACGCGGTCTGCCAAAACTCTGGGTGCCCTCGGCCGACAGTTTCGCCGAGATCACGGAACTGCCGGTCTTGGGATCCGGAAAACTCGATCTCAGGCATCTGGGCGACCTGGCCCGGCAACGCTTTGCCGTCGGGAAGGCCACGTGACGACTGTCTTCCCGTCGCTCTTCCCATCGCTTCGGCTGTCGATTCTGCCCGGTCGGGCCGACGACATGCGGGCTGAGATCCTGCTGCGCATCGACGGCTGCGGCGCGGATGGCGATGGTGGGCCGCTGCGGGTCGCCGGCAGGCTCGTGGGCCCGCGGCGGGGCCGCGACATGACACTGCCGACGACCGTGAAACTTGTCGACCTGACGACGGACCACGCCGTTCGCGACAGGCCGATACCGGCAGTCGCACCGGCCGACACGGTGCCTTCGCGGGCCGACGCAGTGTCTGGACGGGCCGGCACGGCGTTTGCGCGGGCTGTGTTCACCGAGCCCGCGTACTGGACACCGGAGCTCCCCAACCTCTACCGCCTGCAGGCGGATGTCAGTCGCGGCGACCAGACAGTCGCCACCGTTGATCTGCTGATCGGCCTGCGCAGGCTGGGCACACGCGGCCGCTCGTTCTGGCTCGAGGGCCGACGCTGGGTTCCCCGGGGTGTCGCGGCGTCGGTGGCGGACTTCGACGGGCCGCTCCTGCGCAGCCTGTCTGCGGCCGCCGTCATCGACGATCCCTCGGGGCAGGTCTGTGCGGCAGCGGATACGGTCGGGGTGGCGATCATCGCGCAACTCTTCGATGCTTCCGGCAAGGCATTGTCACCGTCTCAGGCGATCGAGCGGATCGCCGCCTGGTCCCTGCATCCCGCTGTCGTGCTGGCCGTGGTGCCACGATCGTTACCGGCAGACCAGACGGCGGCGACCATCGCCGCCACACGGCCGCTGAAGGGGACGATGCTCATCGGCCTGGAAGTCGATGGAACACAGCCCCCCGATCTGGTGCCAGAGGCGATGGTCGCTGCGTTCGATTGTCTGGTCGTCACACTTCCCGGCGATGGCCTGCCCCACGAGGCATGGCGGTCATGGCCGGCCGATACGCCTCTGGTCGTTCGGCGGGCGGTGGCTCCCGAGACCGCAGCGGAGCACCGGCGCGAGTGCGATCGGCTCCAGGCCACCCTCGCCGCCTGGGGGCTCGCCGAAGGGGCGTCTCAGCTCCCGAGGGACTGGGCGGGGTTTCTCTCCGTCTCGTGGTAGCATCAAGGGTATGCAGGACTTCGATCCCGATCGCTATTCCCGCCAGATTCGATTCGCCGCCGTTGGCCCGGAGGGTCAGTCGCGTCTTGCCGCTGCCCGCGTGGCAATCGTCGGCTGCGGGGCGCTCGGCAGCGTGGTGGCGATGACGCTCGCTCGGGCTGGCGTGGGCTATCTGCGGATCATCGACCGCGATATTCCCGAACTCTCGAACCTGCCGCGGCAGGTGCTCTTCGATGAGGCCGACGTCGCCGCCGGTCTTCCCAAGGCCGCCGCCGCAGCCCGGCATCTCATCCGGATCAATTCCGCCGCGGAGATCGAGCCCGTGGTCGCCGACCTGACGCCGTCGAATGCCGAGGCCCTGTTGGCCGGTGTCGACGTGATCGTGGATGGCACCGACAACTTCGAGGCCAGGTTCATCGTCAACGAATATGCATGCCGGCATGGTGTTCCGTGGGTGCACGGAGGCGCGATCGGCGCCGAAGGGCGCGTGATGACCGTGCTGCCGGGCCGGACCGCCTGCCTGCGGTGCCTGATTCCAGATCCGCCCGCCCCCGGCGTGATGCCGACCTGCGACACCGCGGGCATCATCGGGCCGGCGGCATTCGTCGTCGGGGCAGTCGAAGCGGCCGAGGCGATGAAGCTACTCGTGGGGGCGGTCGATTGCGTGGGCAACCGGCTCCTGGCATGTGATCTGTGGGACTGGGGCTGGCGGTCGATCGATCTCTCGATACTCGCCGAACACGGCTGCCCCACCTGTCGCTCGGGTGATTTTCCCTGGCTCGAAGGACGCATGGGCACGCAGGCGGCGGCGCTCTGCGGTCGCGACGCGGTGCAGATTGCCGCTTCCGGTCGTGGCGATATCGATCTGGTTTTGCTTGAGTCCAAGCTCGGCTTTCTGGGGGCGGTGACTGCGAATCGCTGGCTTGTCCGCGCCCAGGTGGAGCAGGGAATTCAGTTATCGGTCTTTGCCGATGGGCGGGCGATCGTCGCGGGGACCCGGGACGAGTCGAAGGCCCGGGCGATCGTCGCCCGCTACGTCGGGGCGTGATGAGCCCAGCCGGTCAGGCCAGCCGCCGGTGGCTGCTTCCATGATCTTCTGCTCGGTAGCCTCGGCCCGGGAAAATTCTGCCGTCAGCTGGCCCTCGGCAAGCACGATGATCCTGTCGGCGAGCGTGAGCAGTTCTGGCAGCTCGCTCGACGTGAGGATCACGCCGAGGCCCGCGCGGCAGAGCCGATCGATGAGCGCATACAACTCGGCCTTCGCCCCCACGTCGATGCCGCGAGTCGGGTCATCGAGGAGGAGCAGTCGGGGCTGCGTGAGCAGCCAGCGGCTGATGATGCACTTCTGCTGGTTGCCGCCCGAGAGCCCCATGATCGAGGCATGCACGCCCGGTGTTTTCACCCCCGTCTCACGAACCGGCGCCGCCACCAGTTCTTCCTCACGCCGTCGCGAGAGCAGCCCACCGCGTGTGGCTTCGTGGAGGCTGCAGAGGCTCACGTTGCCGGCCACGTCGAGATCGGGAAACAGTCCGAGACGCTTGCGGTCTTCCGTGACCATCGCGATCCGGGCGGCGCAGGCCTCGCGCGGGTGCCCAAAGCGGACCGGCTTCCCATCCAGCCGGATCTCCCCCGTCCACGTCGGCTCGCCGGCGCCGAAGATCGTCTCCAGCAGTTCGGTGCGGCCGGCACCCATCAGGCCGGCGACGCCCAGAATCTCCCCCGCCTGGAGTTCAAAGGAGATGTCCGACAGCCGATAGCCCCGAGGGTGCTCCGGCCATGGCAGCGTGAGGCGTCGGACCTCGAGCAGTTTCGCCCCGCGGGTGCGGGTCTGGCGGCATTCCTGATCGGCAAGCTCGCGTCCGACCATCCAGCCGGTGATCTCTCGGGGCGTCGTATCGGCCCGGGCGACGGTGCGGACATGCCGGCCGTCACGGAGCACGGTGATCCGGTCCGCCAGCCGGAAGACCTCGTCCATCTTGTGAGAGATGTAGAGGATCGTCGTGCCCCCTGCGAGCAGCCGACGAATCGTGCGTTCGAGTCGCGCCGACTCCGACTCGGTGAGGGCGCTGGTTGGTTCGTCCATGACCACGATCGACGCCTGGAGCGACAGGGCCTTGGCGATTTCCACGAGTTGCTGATCGCCCACCCGCAGGCTGCCGGTCCGCGTTGCCGGCGACACCTGGCACTCGAGTGAGGCCAGCAGCCGGCCACATGCATCGTGCATGGCGGGATCGTCGAGCAGCCCGAGCGAGGTCCGTGTTTCCCTGCCGAGAAACACGTTGGCAGCCACGGAGAGATCCTCGACGAGCGCCAGTTCCTGGTGGATGATCGCGATCCCCGCACGTTCGGCGGCGCGGGTGCCCGAAAATCTCACCGGCCGGCCGCCGATCTCGAGATCGCCCTCATCAGGCTGGTAGACGCCCGAGAGAATTTTCATCAGCGTGCTCTTGCCGGCGCCGTTTTCGCCGCAGATGGCGTGGAGTTCGCCGCGGCCGACTTCGAGTGTCACGTCGGCCAGGGCAACGACCCCTGGGAACCGTTTTGTGATGCCGCGCATGACGACCGCCGCCGGGCGTGGGCTGCCTGTCGCGGATGGATCGGTGAGACCAGTCATGTTCGCTCGTGCGTGCATCAACAGCCCAATCGGCCGGTCAGGGAGTCCGTCGTGATTCCCAGAACCGCACGAACCCCAGCAGGAGGGCCGCTCCTGCAGCGGACGCCATGCCCGCCCGGCCGCCTGCGGTCATCGATACGATGCCGCCACAGAGCACCGCGAGCGTCGGGATTGCGCACAATCCGAGCCCGCCGGGCAGCAGGCGGCGGCCGCCCTTGGCGAGTTGTCCCAACTGGGCAAGCGTGACAGCGATCACCACGACGATGCCGACGATCAATCCTTCGTAGACGTCGGCGCCGGTCTTGATGATCTTCGAAACCGCGTCGATCACGACCCGCAGGAAGATCGCTCCGAGCACGGTGCCGGGCACCGTGCCCACTCCGCCCGCCAGAGAACAGCCCCCCACCACGGCCGCGGCGATGGCGTTGAGTTCGTGGCCGCGTCCCTGGTTGACCGGTGCCGCCACCGATTCGTTGGCCATGTAGAAGAGCCCCGCCAGGGACGCCGTCATGGCGCCGAAGCAGTAGGCGAACCATTTGACGTTGTCGGTGCGGATGCCTGCGAGCCTCGCGGCCTGTTCGTTGCCTCCGAGGGCATGGAGATGCCGGCCCAGAACCGTCCGCGTGAGGAGGATCCAGGTCACGATCGCCAGCACGCCAAACACCGCAACCGGAATCCAGACATTGTCGCGGACCGTCTTGAAGAACGGATCCGAGATGTTGATCAAGGCGCTCTTCGTGGGAGTCAGCGCCGCCGTGCTGCTTTCGCAGAGGGCCCTCGCGAGACTCCGCAGGCCCACGAGCGTGGCCAGCGTGGCGATGAAGGGGGGCAGTCGAACGGCGGTGATCAGCCAGGCATGGAGCGTGCCGACGAGGAACCCGGCCAGTAGGCTGGCGGCACAGCCGACGGCCACCGCGACGCCGCCGACCGGCTTGAAGCCCATCATCTGGGCGGGGGCCAGTGCCAGCATCGTCGTGGCGCAGACGGTTCCCGACAGGGCGATCATCGAACCGGCCGAGAGATCGATCCCTCCGGCAATGATCACCACCGTCGCGCCGAGGGCGAAGATTCCAAGAAGCGCCGTGTTGCGGGCGATGTCGCGGACGCTCTCCAGTGGGCGAAACCAGTAGCTGTGGTTGGCATCCACGAAGGCCGTCAATGCGATCGCAATCACGATTGCCAGCACCAGCGCCCATTCGCCCGGGCGAAGGAGAAACGTCGACTTGGCGGTGTCCGGTTGCGGCATAGAGGAACTCCGGCGGGGCGTCTGGCAGGCGGGTGCCTGTCTGGCACGGGCTCTGGTATTGGCTGAGAGACCTGCCACTGAGAATCGCGTCAGGAACTCGACAGGCCATACGTGGCAAGCCATGCGCGGAATGCCGGCAGGGGCATCACCTCAACGCTCACGCCGCCAGCCTTGCCCTCACCGACGGCATTCGCATCGAGCGGCGATCCGGCTTCGGGCACGATCAGCCTCAGCCCCGTGGTGTAGATGTCGCCATCGGGCTCACCCCGCCGTGGAAACATCTCCTTGACCGTCGTCTCGTCGCCGGCATGCATGGCCCGCAGCAGGCGGACTGTTTGGATGCCCATTTCAAAAGGATTCTGCACGACCATGGCATCGATCTTTCCTTCGGCCATGTGGTTCAAGGCGGCGGCCTGGGCGTCGAACGTGACGATCGTCAGCCGGTCGCGGACCCCCCGTTCCTGAGTCACCTCTGCGATGGCCGGTGCGTTGTAGGCCCAGATACCCACAAGCGCGACGAGGTCGGGGTGGTTCACCAGTGCCGTGCGGACGTTGTCGCGGGCCTTGGAGAGGTCCATCTCGTCGCTCATGCGATCGACCTCCTTGTAGCCTCCGCCAACCGACTCCCTGAAGCCATTCATCCGCGTCCGTGCGTTGTCGTTGTCGGTAAAGCCCGCGAACTGCACGTAGCCACCGGAGGTCTTGCCGCGGCTCTCGAGCAGCCGGCGAGCGGTCGTGCCGAGCAACCGCCCCCCCTCGACGTTGTCGGTGCCGATGAAAAACGGCCGGGCATCACGAAAGGTCTCCCGGTTCACGTCGCCGTCGACCGTGATCACCTTCACCCCCTTCGCGGCGAGGTTTTTCATTTCCTCCACGATGGCGGCGTTCTCTGCCTGGATCACCGAGATGGCCACGCCGGCAACGTCGGACTGGCTGCCGAGCTGTCGCAGTTTTTCGATCTGTCCCTGTGCCGTGCCGTTGTTCTTCTCCATCACAACGCGGAGCCCCTGTGACTCGATGCCGAATCGCTTGGCGCCCTCGACTAAGCCGGCGTTGCAGGCGTCCCAGAAGGGATCATCACCGTTGGTGATAAAGATCAGCCGCCGGGGGCTGGACGAGCCACCGCTGCCCGCCCCTGACGGAGTGCCCGCTGCCGTCGGGGTGGCGTTGGTGGCACGCTGCTCGGAGCAGCCCGAGATGGCAAGGCAGGTGCAGAGCAAAACCGCGATGCAGTCACGGCGACGAAGGGGCGAGGGTCGGTTTCGCATGGGCAAGCTCCGGAATCGTGAACGCGACAGAACACCAGATTCGTTGAGACGAAAGTGCTCCACAGGCTATTTCTTAGCACCGCTTAGGAATGGCGGTTGTGAGGCGGTCAATAGCGTAGTCCATTCCTCCGCACATGCACCAGTGGCTGTTCCTCCGGGCCGGTGCCGGCCGCGAGCACGCGGGCGAGGATGATGACATGGTCGCCGGTCTGGCCGCCGCCCCCACCGGTCTGCGATACGGCTTGGCATTCGAGCCACGCGATCGCGTCGGAGAGCACGGCGTTGCCAGTGGTGGTGTGTTCGATGCGGAGACCATCGAACAGGTTGTCTCCCGGGCTGGCCGGGCGACCGAAGCGTGATACCAGCGGCCGCTGCGACTCTCCCAGCACGTTGACCACGAAGGGGCTGCACTGATCGATCGCAGTGAGCAGATCCCTCGAGGTGCCAACCGCGATGGTGATCAACGGCGGTGCAAACCCGCCCTGCATGATCCAGCTTGCGAGCATGCCGCGGTCGGTGGCGGCGGAATCCTCTGGCTGCTCCTTGGCCCGCCAGGTGACGACAAACAGACCGCTCGGGATGCGGCCGATGGCGGCGGCAATCGCATCGGCGGCGGCATCAGCGACGGGCGGTTCATTCTGGGGGGATGGCTGTGGCTGCGTCATGGTGGTTGTGGTGTGAAGTGGCGATGGCTGGGAGTTTCAGAAACTCGCGGTTTTGCCCCGTTTTCCCCGTCGGCAGGTCCGGCCGCTGCCGCGGTGCAGCAAGTCGTTCCGGGGCGATTCCTACGCTGGCGCAACCGCTGTCGCGTTGCCGATCAATCTGGGGCTACCACCCGCGAGGCAATAGAGTGTCGCAGTGGTGGCCTTGGACTGCAACCCTCGGAGGGTTGTCGGGTTTCGCGCCGCCTGTTGCTCTTTCCCACGCTGTAGACTTCATGCCGATCGACCACCACACACCGCCGGAGGTTTCGCGGGGCGATACCCGTCCGGGTGCGGTGCTGCGGCGTGGCGTGACGGCTTTCGTGGTGGCCTCTGCGTCGATCTTGGTGGCGCCGATCCTGTTGGCAGCGTCGGCCGCGGCGCAATCGGGCGCTGAATCAGACCTGTATTCCATTCCTGCGCCGTTGCAGGAGTCTGTTCCGGGAGTTCAGCCGGGAGTTCAGCCGGGAGTTCAGCCGGGCAGCCAGCAACCGTTTCAGCCCATGGCACCTATGCGGCCGAGTGGGCCGGTCGTGCTCGATATGACCTACGAAGAAATGCAGGGTGGTGCAGAATACGAACTCGTGCCCGGTGCTGGTTTTCCCGAAGAGTTCGTCGATCTCTGGGCGCCGCGGCCGTGGTCATGGCAGATCATGCCCAATAACCTGATCTATACGAGCTATCTCGCGGGTCCAAAAGAGCCGCGACTTGCCTCCGTCTGGTACGACGACACGGCGCCCGATCCTTTTGATCCAGCGATCAAGAACGGCTGGATGTGGGACATGACGGCCGGCGCCCGGGTGTCGCTGCTCCGCTATGGATCCGATCCCGTGCTCCATCCGCAGGGCATCGAACTGCAGGTCGAGGGCGCCGCGTTCGTCCGGCTCGATCAGCAGGACGAAGTCGACCTCCGATCTTCTGACTATCGATTCGGCATCCCGCTCGTATTCGGCATCGGTCGCTGGCAGACGAAGCTCGCCTACTACCACCTGAGCGCCCACCTCGGTGACGAGTCGATGCTCAAGCATCAGTCCTTTCCGCGGGTCAATTACCTGCGCGATGCGATGGTGTGGGGCAATTCCTACTACCTGCTCGACTGGATGCGGATCTACGGTGACGTGGGCTATTCCTTCCACAACAGCGGCGGCTCGGAACCGTGGGAGTTTCAGGCCGGTGTGGAGCTTATCCAGGCGAGGCCGACCGGTCCACGTGGTGCCCCGTTCTTCGCGATCAACGGGATGTCGCGTCAGGAGCTCAACTGGGGGGGCAATGTCTGCGTGCAGACCGGCTGGGCCTGGCGTGGCCGACGCAGCGAGCGGCTCATGCGCGTCGGCTTCGAATACCTCAATGGCTCCGACCCGCAGTATGAGTTCGTATTCTACAACCAAAACCGCTGCGGCATCGGGATGTGGTATGACTTTTAGCCATGCCACTGCTTGCCATCGAGACCACCTGCGACGAGACCGCTGCCGCGATCATCACGCGTGATCGCACGGTGCTGTCGAGCGTCGTCGCCAGTCAGGAACTGCTCCATGCGCGGTGGCGCGGCGTCGTGCCGGAGTTGGCGTCACGGGCCCACGTCGAACGGATCATCCCCGTGATCGACGAGGCGGTCGTGCGGGCGGGCGTGAAACGGGCCGACCTCGCCGCCGTGGCCGTCGCGGTGAGGCCGGGGCTCGTCGGCTCGCTCCTGGTAGGCCTGACGGCTGGCAAAGCGATCGCGGCCGCCCTCGACATTCCCATCGTGGGCTATGACCACGTCGCGGCCCATCTCTACGCCTGCCGGCTCGCGCACGGCGAACGGATGCGCTACCCATGCGTCGGGCTCGTGGCCAGCGGTGGTCATACGTCGCTGTTTCTCGTCCGCGGGCCGACCGATCTGGAGCGGCTGGGCGGCACGATCGACGACGCGGCGGGAGAAGCCTTCGATAAGGCCGCGAGCGTGCTGGGGCTCGGCTATCCGGGTGGGCCACGGATCGAGGCCGCCGCCGTTGGCGGCAATCCAAAGGCGCATCGGCTGCCGCGGCCGCTAATGAACGATCGCGATCGGCTCGACCTTAGCTTCAGCGGTCTGAAGACGGCGCTGCGTTATCTGGTGCAGCCGCCGGGATCGCCGGCTGATCTTCCGCCGCCGCAGGGGCAGGCCCTCGCCGACCTCGCCGCGTCGTTTCAGCAGGCTGCGATCGATTCGATTCTGGCAAAGCTGGAGCTGGCCATCGAACGCACCGGCTGCCGTCTGCTCGCGATCGGCGGCGGCGTGACGGCCAACACGCTCCTGCGTGAATCGGTGGAGCGGCTGGGGAGAAGGCGTGGCATCGAGGTGCTCATCCCGCCCCGGGAGTTGTGCACCGACAACGCCGCCATGGGTGCGATCGGTTGGGAGCGGCTCGAACGCGGCGAGAACGACGGCGCGGAGCTTGATGTTCTACCCGGCACCGACCGTTCCGCTGCCCACCGAAAATCGGCGTAGTCTGCCGGGGTGCGCGGAAGGATGCGCGCCGGGGCTATGTGGCCGCGAGTTTGTAACGTGCGGAATCGGTGCCGGGGCTATGTGGCCGTGAGTTTTTAACTTGCGGAATCGGTGCCCTATGTGGCCGTGAGTTTTTAACTTGCGGAATCGGTGCCCTATGTGGCCGCGAGTTTTTAACTTGCGGAATCGGTGCCCGCCATACGGACAAGTTAAAAACTTGCCGCCACGGGAGGGGAGACACGGACAAGTTGAAAACTTGCCGCCACGGGAGGGGAGACACGGACAAGTTAAAAACTTGCCGCCACGGGAGAGGAAGACACGGACAAGTTGAAAACTTGCCGCCACGGGAGAGGGAAACACGGACAAGTTAAAAACTTGCCGCCACGGGCGGGAGGGGGGAGCTTCTGTTTCCTGGCCGTGGGGGGTGACCCTGCGGGCGGTCAGAACGACGAGAACTGTTCGAACTCGTCGTACTGCCTGTGCTCGAGGTTGACGAACCGGGTGAAGTCGTGCTGCCAGAGGAGTTTGATGTCGCCGATCGGACCATTTCGCTGCTTGGCGATGATGATCTCCGCCTGTCCCTTCACCCGCTCCCGGTCTTCGTCGGTCGTCTGATAGTACTCCTCCCGGTGCACGAACATCACCACGTCGGCATCCTGCTCGATGGCCCCTGATTCCCGAAGATGGTTGAGCCGGGGCCGGTTGTCTCTTGATTGCTCCGCCTGGCGGTTGAGCTGCGCCAGGCAGAGCACCGGAATGTCGAGTTCGCGAGACATCGTCTTGAGACGGCGGGCGATTTTCGCCACCTGCTCCTGCCGGGGATCCCTCGGATTATCGGGCTCGATGAGCTGGAGGTAGTCGATCACGATCAGCGAGAGCCCCTGTTTCCGTTTGAGACGGCGGGCCACGGCGGCGATCTCGGTCAGCGTGCGGCCGGGGGTGTCGTCGATATAGAGTGGCGAGGAGCTGATCTCGGCCGATTTCTGCACCAGCCGGCGACGGTCTTCCTGTGAAATGGTGCCGTTCCGGAGCCGGTGGCCGTTCACCTGGGCGGATGAACAGAGCAACCGGTCCGCCAGCTCAAGGCAGGCCATTTCGAGGCTCACAAACAGGGCGGGCTGCTTGGCCCCGATGGCAACGTGCTCGGCGATGTTCATCGCGAAGGCCGTTTTTCCCATACTGGGGCGGGCGGCCAGAATGATCAGCTCCGAGTTGTGGAGGCCTCCGCAGAGCGAGTCGAGTTCCGTGAAGCCCGTCTCCACGCCCCCCATCGCATGCTCGTGCTTCATCCGCGCGTCCATGCGGATCATCACCTCCTCCAGCACTGCTTCGATCGGCCTTGCCTCCGCCGAACTGCGGTGCTCGAGGATCTGGAAGATTTTGGCCTCGGCGCGGGCCACCAGTTCCCGCGGCTCGTCGGAGGCGTCGTAGGCGTCCCGCAGAATGTCGGTGCTCGCGTCGATCAGGGAGCGGAGCATCGCCTTGTCGCGGACGATCTGGGCGTAGTAGGTGGCATGCGCGGCGTGTGGCACCGACTGCACGATGTCGGTCAGCGAGCCCACTCCGCCCACGCGGTCGAGATCGCCCTGCGTGCGGAGCTTATCCAGCACGATCGTGATATCGATCCGTTTTCCGGAGTCGTGCAGTTCGAGCAGGTGCCGGTAGAGCACCTGATGGGCCTCGTCGGCGAAGTCATCCGGCCGGACAATCAGGGCGATATCGTCGCAGACATCGGGCTTCAGCAGGATGCTGCCCAGCACTGCCCGCTCGGCATCGACGTTGGCCGGCCGTTCCCGGGATTCAAGCGCCGCGACAGGCTCCTGCCGGCCGCCTCCAGCATCGTCGTTCCGTCGACGCCTGTCAGACGGCCGCTGCCCAGAGTTATTTTTGCCGGAAGAGTCGCGGCGTGACGAATCCCGTGCCGCGGCGTCGCGCGATGCAGCCATTCAACAGCCTCCCTGAAACTGGCCCAAGAAGAGCTGGCCCAAGAAGAGCTGGCCAAAGAACAGCTCGCCAAAGAACAGCTGGCCAAAGAACATTTGGCCTGACGACAGCAAACGGCCCCCAAACGACATGTCTGACCACATGTCTGACGGCAGCCACATCCAGCGGAAGAGCCCCGACGAATTACTTCGCGGTGCTCTCGCTGCTCGACGGCACCACCCAGACCTTCAGATCGCCTTCCACTTCGGCCGCGAGCCGAACGCGAACGGTATACAGACCGACTTCCTTGAGCGGACCCTGCAGAATGATCTGGTCGGCAGTGACCATCAGATCCTGCTGCTTGAGCGATCGGGAAATCTCTGGCGCTCCCACCGAACCGTAAAGGTGGCCTTCGTCGTTGGCATTGGCCTCGATCGTAACGCTCGTCCGCACAAGTTCGGCGAGCACACTGCGAAGTCCTGCCAGCCGCTCGCGGGCGATCTCCTCGAGTTTGGCCCGGTGCTTTTCGACCATCCGCTTGTGATGCTCGGTAGCAACCGTCGCCAGCCCCTGCGGTATCAGGTAATTGTAGGCGAAGCCGCGTTTGACCTCGACCACTTCGCCCTGCTTGCCGAGGTGCTCGACGTTGTGAACCAGCAGCAATTCAATTCCGCCCCGCTTCCCCTTGGGAAGCCGCGAAGCGGCGGCAAGACGGACGGTCGGCAGATCTCGAACGGGCATGATCAGACTCCTGCAAAAAGTGTGGCTGGGTGTGGTTGGTTGTCGTGTGATCGGAGCTACCGATGAAGGCTACAGGCGGAGCAGCAGGTGAAAGCAGGGCGAGGGTTCAAGAACATGGGCCGCTACTGACGAGTTTTACGCATGGGCTTCGCGATGAAGCCCTGATTCAGACCTGATTCAGAACGGAATGTCATCATCACCACCGCCACTATGGTCGGCACCGGCACCCGCGCCGATATCGCCACGCTGATGGTCGCTTGAATCGTGTGTGTGATCAATGCCACCACCAATATCATACCCGCCGCTTTGGTCGTATTCATCGCCGCCCGCGGCCGTCGGGCCACTGCGGCCTGGGCTGGCCGGACGGGCTCTGCCTCGGGGGGCATCACCTGAGCGGGCCTCACCTGAGCGGGCCTCACCTGAGCGAGCACCAAGCAGTTGCATCCGGTCGCACACAACGCGGAGTTTCGAGTTTTTCTTGCCGTCTTTTTCCCACGTGTCGAGTTTGAGCCGGCCATCGATCAGGAGCGGGGAGCCCTTGGTGACATATTCGCCGGCAATCTCGGCGGTACGCCCCCAGAGCGTGACATCGACGAAGGTCGTCTCCTCGACCCATTCACCCGTTGCCGTCTTTCGACGGTCATTCACGGCCAAACCGATATCCGTGACCGCCGTCCCATTGGCGATATAGCGGAGTTCTGGGTCCCGGGTCACGTTGCCAAGCAGAATCACTTTATTAAAGCTCGCCATGACGCACGTCTCCTTTGCCTGTGGTGTCCTTCGTTACTGAACGGCTGTACAATGCTGCTGGCAGGATAGCTTTTGCCTGCTGTCATTGCAAGCGGCCGAATGTCGGAAACCAAAGGTCTTCTGCGGGCCAAACGCAACCCCGCCCTGTTCACTCTCCGTGGTCGGTCCCGGCGGCAGCGGCCACAGCGTCAGCGGTCGGTCCCGCAACGACGGCCGGTGCCGGTCGCCGCACGACTTCGCCCGCCAGAGCATGTTGCACAAGTGCATCCGCAATCCGTGGATCAACCCACAGGACGAGTTTCCGAATGATGTCGTCGGTGATCTCGCACTGACGCTCGAGCGGCGACAGGCCGCTGCCATCCATCTCGAAATAGGTCAGCCAGTAAACGCCCTTCTTGTGGCCGTTGATCGGGTAGGCCAGTTTGCGTTCGTCCCACAGCCGAGCCGCAAGAATCGTGCCCCCGTGCTGCGTGATCATATCGGCCACCTGTTGGGCCGAGCCCGCGGGATCGCGGGAGTATTTCGAAGGATCGAGGATAAACATTCCCTCATACACCGGCATGACATGGACTCCAAAAGGTCGTGGATACGTGTTGGGACTTAAGTGTTGGAAAGTGGCTTGTGTTCGTATCGAAGGGGGACGATCGACGGAAGGGATCAGCTACAGGAAAGAGGTTGAAAGCATTGATGATGTCGGAGCAATGATCAGGAAAGCATCGGGCCATCGCCGACGGTTGACCGCCGCTAGTTGTACCGGTTCATGGCCGCCTGGATGCCCAGTGCCAACCACTCCTCCGCGGCGTCAGCGGCTTTTTCCAACAGAGAATCCACAGCTTCCCGCTCCGACTTGGCAAACTTTCCGAGGACAAAATCGGCCGATTTCCAGCCGGCAGGCATCGGGCCGATGCCGACCCGGAGCCGGGGGATCGCCGTGCAGCCCAGTCGTACAAGCACGTCAGCGAGGCCGTTTTGGCCGCCGGCTGAACCGCTCGGGCGGAGTCGGATCGTATCGGTTGAGAGTTGGAAGTCATCGCAGATCACAAGAATGTCTTGATCATCAATTTTGTAGAAGTCGCGGGCGGCCAGAACGCTTGTACCACTGAGATTCATCCACGTCAGAGGCCAGAGCAATAGCACCGGGCACCCTCGCAGCGTGGCCTGGGCCGTTTCGCCCTGAAAACGAGCACGTTGAACGGGGGAACCGGCCCGCCGGGCGAGGATTTGCAGCACGTCGAAGCCGACGTTGTGGCGAGTGCCTTCGTAGCCGCGTCCCGGGTTGCCAAGGCCAACCAAGAGTTTCACGTGTGGTTGCCGGGAAGCATCGGCCGCGGTTCAAACCGCATGCCATCAAGACTTACCCGTTTCGGCCTCTCCTTCCTCGGTCGGCTTGCGGCCAATCAGTTCGGGTTCAACGCCCCCCAGGGCCGCGTCCTCGCCCTTCTCAACGGCAACCGTGCAGGTCACGACCGCATCTTCACCGTCGACCAGAGCCTTGGCCCCGGCCGGCAGTTCCAGATCATGCACCTTGATCACACCGCCGATGTTGAGTTTGCCGACAGCGACATGAATCTTCTCAGGCACGGCGTTAGCCGTGCATTCAAGCTCAATTTCGTGAAGAATCAGGCTGACAACGCCTCCAGCCCGATGGCCCGGGCATTCGCCCTTCATGTCGATGGGCACCTTGACCTTCACCCGGTCGCTCGCGCTGACACGCAGGAAATCGATGTGGACCGGTTCGACGCCGTATGTGTCCCACTGCAGTTCGCGAATCAGGGCGCCGGTCTTCACCGCCCCCTTCAGTTCAACGATCCGGCTCCCGTGGCGGACCGCAGCCTGAACGGCCTCGCGGGTGGCGACGAGGTCGATACATTTCTCGCCGTGGCCATACAGAATGGCCGGCACAAGGCCGTCGCGGCGCAATTTGCGGCTCGCTCGGCTGCCCTTGACGGTACGAAGCTTGACTTCAACAGAATCGCTCATGAAAACTCCTCTTGGGAAGCGTGCCATTTTGCCATGCGGCCGCCGTTCCGCAAGCCGAGTTCACTCTCTCCCGCGATAGCGGTGTTTTGCGGGCAAAAGCAGGGCTGCCGACAGCTTTTTTGGCTGCCGAGCCTGAGTTGCCGAGCCTAAGTTGCCGACTGGGCGTGTGCCGGGCCACGGCCGGCCCGCTACTGAAACATCATGCTGACCGACTCATTGCGGTGGATCCGCTTGATCGCCTGGCCCAGCAGGCTGGCGACTGAGAGCACGGTAATGTTGGGTAGCGATTTCTCCGGCGGCAGCGGGATCGAATCGGTGATGATGATGCCGGCGAACGGTGCCGCCTTGAGCCGCTCGATCGCGGGGCCGACGAGCAGTCCGTGGGTGGCGGCGGCATAGATGGCCTTTGCGCCATGCCGATGGACCACTTCGGCCGCCGAACAGATCGAGCCGGCCGTGCTGATCATGTCGTCGAACATAAGGGCGATTTTCCCCGACACGTCGGCCCCGATGACATTCGTGCTCTTGGTCGTGTCGGCGGAAAGCCGCCGTTTGTCGACGATCGCCAGCGGCACGTTGAGGTGGCCGGCATGCCCGACGGCCCGCTTGATGCCTCCGGCGTCTGCGCTGACGACCACCAGTTCGTCGTGTGGCAGGTCCATCGACTGCAGGTGGTTGTTGAGCACGGGAGCCGCGTAAAGATGGTCCACGGGCACGTCGAAAAAGCCCTGGATCTGGGCGGCGTGCAGGTCCATGGCCAGCACGCGGTCGGCGCCGGCCCGTGTGATCAGGTTGGCAACGAGTTTGGCTGTGATCGGCACCCGTCCGGCGTCCTTGCGATCCTGGCGGGCGTAGCCGAAGTAAGGGATCACGGCGGTGAGCCGATAAGAGCTCGCCCGCTTGAAGCTGTCGATCATGACGAGCAGCTCCATCAGGTTTTCGTTCACCGGCGGGCAGGTGGGCTGCACGATGAAGACGTCGCGGCCGCGGACGTCCTCGTCGATCTTGCAGGAGATCTCGCCGTCGGGGAATCGCCCCATCGAGATCTTGCCCATGGGGAGGTTCAGGTAGCGGCAGATGTCCTGCGTGAGCGGCATGTTGGCCGGGCCGCCGAAGATCTTGAGGTCGTTCATGGGGAAAGCCTGCAGTCGGGGGCGGACGCTGGTATCGGACTGTCACTGTGACGGGGGTGCGCCGGTTCTTCAAGCCGGGGAGGGTTCAGTGCGGGCGGGGCCGACCGGCCAGTGCTGCGGCCACGGCGTCCAGATCGTCAGACGGGCTTGCCGGGTGGCTCTGATCGAAAATCAAGTCGTGCGGGGCGGGTTTGTGGATAATGTCGCCAGTCCGCTATCCGGCCGCTGCCGTGTGTACCGAGGGGATTTCGCTGTGACACGCCACGAGAAGTTTTTAAACCGGTTGCTGCAGGGGCATTCCGATGCAAATCTGCGGTTCGACGAACTTCTACAACTCCTAGGGCGACTGGGATTCGAGAGCCGCGTGCGAGGGAGCCATCACATCTTCACGAAACTCGGGGTGGTTGAGATCCTGAATCTTCAGCCGAAAGGCGAACTTGCAAAGCCGTATCAGGTGAAGCAGGTGCGTAATCTAATCACCGCGTATGGGCTTCTGCCCAACAACGAAGAGCAAGAAGAGCAAGGAGAAGAGAGATAATGCCAACACCACGGTACGAAGTGATTCTGTATTGGAGCGAACAAGATCAGGCGGTGATCGCGGAGGTCCCAGAGCTCCCTGGGTGTATGGCTGACGGCCGTGACTATCACGAGGCGCTTGCCAATGCTGAAACGGTCATGTCTGAGTGGCTGGAAACAGCTACTGCACTGGGCCGTCCGATTCCTGTACCGCGCGGCCGACTGATGTACGCTTGAAAAGCGACTGGCTGCTCTGCTGATCGCTGCCGCGAGCCGATCGGTCAAGCTGGGTGCGAGGCCAGTGCTGCGGCCACGGCGTCCAGTTGGGCCGGGGTGTTCACGGACAGCGTTTCGCTCTGGTCGAGACAGGCGACGGCATCGACGACATGGCCCTCGGCCAGCAGCATGCCGGGGCAGTCGGTGATGTAGTATTCGCCCGAGGCATTCGCGTTGTTGAGCCGCGAGAGGGCATGCAGAAGGGCCCGAGCCTCGAAGACATACGTGCTCATGTTGACCTCGCGGATGCCTCGCTGCTCGGCCGAGGCGTCTTTCTCCTCGACGATGCCCACAAAGGCTCCGGCGGCATCCCGCACGATCCGTCCCAAGCCGGTGGGATCGCTGGTGACGGCGGTGCCGAGCAGGCAGGCGGCCTGCAGTTCGGCAAAACGGCGAAGCAGACCCGTGACGCTCTCCGGCCGCAGCATCGGCGAGTCGCCGCAGACGATCACCACCGGCCGGCGGGCATCGGCAGGGCACGCTGCCAGCCGGTCGGCGATCAGCCCGGCGGCCGCAGCGACGGCATCGCCCGTGCCCCGCTGCTCTCTCTGGACAGCAAACGAGATGCCCGTCACGCCGGCAAGTGCTGCTTCAACCAGTTCGCCCCGGTAGCCGACCACCACGATTCGGTCGGTCACGCCCGCGGCCTCGAGCGCATCGAGTACCCATCTGACCAGCGGCTTGCCGGCGGCCTCGAAGAGCACCTTCGGCAGGTCGCCCCCCATCCGCGTGCCACGTCCGGCGGCCATCACGACGGCGATCGGCGACTGCTGGCTGGCCGTCTGATTGGGCGTCTGGCTGGGCGTCTGGCTGGGCATGAGCGGCTCCGAAACAAGGGGGGGCGGATGCAGAGGCACGCCGCTACTGTGACGGAAATCGGATTCCGGCGGCAACCGCTGGCTTGCTGAAATTACCGCTCAGCGGCGATAGTGACCGGGTTGCCTGCGGCCGGAGAACGTCAGATCGGGTCGGAAAAGCAACGGTTCAGAAACCATGACCTGCAGGGTGCCAGACATGCATTTTCAGACACGTCCAGCGGCGGGATCAGGTGTTGCCTCACTTCCACGGGGTGCGGTGGCAGCGGTCTCTTGCCTGCTTGCCGCATTCGCGGGGGTGTTCGTGTTCACTCCGGCTGCGGTGCTGCATGGCCAGGAGGACGGGGGGGTGAAGGCCGATGCGGTCGCCGACTTCATGAGGGCCAAGCTGGGACATTCGCAGCACGTGCTCGAGGGCCTCACGATGGCCGACTTTGACCTGATCGCCCGCGGGGCCCAGGAACTGTCGCTCGCCAGCCAGGCCTCCAGCTGGCAGGTCCTTCAGACGGCCGACTACGCCAGGCAGAGCGGCGAGTTTCGCCGGTCGTGCGACCGGTTGCACCGTGCTGCCAAGGAGAAGAATCTCGACGGCGCGGCTCTGGCGTGGATGGAAGTGCTGATGCAGTGCGTGCAGTGCCACAAATACGTCCGCGACGAGCGGGAACTTCCGTCCCGCTGAGCTTCCGTCCCGCTGAGATGGCCTCGCCACATTGTGGAAGGCTTTTTTCGAATCGGCACGACGGCTCGACCGCGTGAATGGCCGGTGCCGCGTGCAAAAAGTGGAGGCGGCGGGAGTCGAACCCGCGTCCCGTGATGTTTCAGAACAGACGTCTACGTGTGTGTCCGGTCAATTTAAATCTCGTGAACGCGTCCCCGGCCGACAGGGTGCGTCATTCACCAGCCCGGAACTTTTTTAGCCCCGCCCGTACTAGGCGGTGAAACGGAGCGAGTCGGATTTGGCGACCGATTGGGAGGCCCTTCCGACTGGGGCCATCGCTCGGGGTTGCTTAATTAAGCAGCCAGAGAAAACTGAGCTTCGGCAATTGAAGCTTGGTCGACTTTTAACGTGGCCAGCCGACCAACCACGACACGCAATCTGAACCTCTTGCCATCCGGTCGAAACCGGTACGCCCCCGTCTGAGTCAATTCCTGCCTGAGTCAATCCTGTCTGGGTAATTCCTGTCTGAGTGATTCCATTCAACGTGCCAGTAGCCCAGCGGCTCCCGGCCTCGAGCCCCCGAGGGCCCGCTTTCATGGTCTCGCAACACATCCTAGCAAATCGACCCTTCCGGTGCTGGAAACCCAAAGGGATATATCGGTCGTGTCGTGCTCCAGAAGCCATTTTTCAGCCCAAAAAATCCAGGCCGGGGGCCTGGACACTTTCCAGCGGTGATACTGGAGGGACGGCGGTACCGTGCCCCGCCCGGTCGTTTGTCCGGAAACTTTCCTCACTGAAACATTGACGGCCTTCCAATGCCATCCGTACGCTTTCCCTTGTCTTTCAGCCGTTTTCGCCTCGCCGCTCGTGTTACCCCCGGTATCTCCCGCATGTTTACCGCAGGCTCGGTGACCTTTTATAAGACGCTGCTTGTCGCCGGCACGCTGGCGCTGGCCGTCGCTCCTTTCGATGCCGCCGTCGCTCAGGAATGGGCGACGAAGATGTTTTCCGCTACCAGCCATAACTTCGGCACTGTCGCCAAGGGCTCGAAGACGGAATTTCGTTTCGTGTTCCGCAACATCTACAAGGAAGACCTACACGTTGTCGGTGTGCGGACCAGCTGTGGTTGCACATCACCCGAGGTGACGGTTCGCGATCTCAAGACACATGAGACCGGCGAGGTGATCGCCAAGTTCAATACGCGGACCTTTCTCGGCCAGCACGGCGCCACGCTCACCGTCACGTTCGACAAGCCCTACTTCGCAGAGGTGCAACTGCGGATAGCCGGCAACATCCGTGGTGACGTGACATTCGATCCCCCCTTCGTCGATCTGGGGAATGTTGATCTCGGCAAGGGAGCGGAGCGTTCGGTCCGTGTGACTCACGTCGGTAGCACGCCTTGGGAAATCAAAGATGTGCGGAGCGCGAATGCCAATTTCGAAGTCTCGCTGTCGAAGCCGACCCATGCGGCCAATCAGTCGTCCTATGATCTCACCGTCCGGCTCAAGCCTGAGGCGGCGGCGGGATATGTCAACGGCCAGCTGATCCTTGTCACCAACGATCAGCGGGCCGCTCAGATCCCAATGGACGTCGAGGGGCGGATCGTGGCGGAAGTCACCGTGAGCCCGCAACTGCTGGCCCTCGGCACCGTGCAGTCTGGGGCGAGCGTCACGAAGAACATCGTTGTTCGGGCGAACCGTCCGTTCTGTGTGACAGGCGTGAGCTGTTCCGATGGCTGTCTGACGTGTGAGCCGAAGACGACCGCAGCCACGGTGCACATCCTGCCGGTGACCTTCGCAGCCGGCAGCATGTCGGGCAAGGTGGAACGGCAACTGAAGATATCCACCGATCTCGGTGAAGGGGCCGTGCCTCTGGTGACGGTCCAGGTGACTGTCGAGCAGCCGGCGGGCGTGGTGGGCCAGTCGGCGAGCCTGAAGTAAAGGCTGCCTCCCGCCGCCAGTCGTAGGGCCGGGTTTTTAACGTGCTGAGTCCGGGCTCGGATCACAAGTCGGGGTCACAACAAGATAAAATCTTGTCGCCACGGGGGGCAGATGCTTCACCATGCGGAACCTCTTCGTGGCAGCGAGTTTTTAACTTGCTGAATCCGGCT
>Ga0247832_1003411_pt1 | contig 21815 bp, 26 predicted proteins | sample LaCruzMarch2015__10_FD_192407 | JGI IMG/M metagenome (GOLD analysis project Ga0247832, IMG submission 192407) | Freshwater microbial communities from meromictic Lake La Cruz, Castile-La Mancha, Spain - LaCruzMarch2015_4m | ecosystem: Environmental > Aquatic > Freshwater > Lake | place: Spain... | reverse complement strand
TGCTCGGGATCCGCTCCTCGATCGAGACGTAGGAGAACAGGGAGCCGCTGCGCTCCTGTTGGCCTCGCATCAACGAATGGGCAGTTGATGCATTCTCGCAGAGGTGGCCGGGTTTTTCAGCAAACTCATAAGGAAGACCGCATCAGTTTTGAATCGTTGGATGGTTGGCCGGGTAGCTACATCGCTGGCAAGGGTGCTTACCGTGATGCCGATGGCATTGTGAAAACAGCCGGCATCTTCATCGGCCCAGAGTTCGGAACTGTCTCGCGCGTCGACCTTGTAGAAGCTGCCCGAGAGTGCGCTGATGCTGGCTTTGGTGTGCTGATCAGCTGCGCCTTTAACTACGAAGCCCAGTCCACAGAGTTCGACAAGCTCGGCCCCCTACCGGTTCTCAAAGCCCGCATGAATGCCGATCTGCACATGCAGCCCGACCTCAAGAACACCGGCAAGGGCAACCTGTTCGTGATCTTCGGCGAACCGGACATCGACATCCTCGATGCGCCAGACGACAAGATCCAGGTGAAGATCAATGGCGTCGACGTCTTCGACCCTTCAACAGGTGAGGTGCGCAGCGACGAACCAGCCACCATTGCGTGCTGGTTCATTGACAGCGAGTACAACGGTGAGAGCTTCTTTGTTCGTAAGGCCTACTTCCTCGGACAAAACGATCCCTACAAGAGCCTAAAAACATCGCTCAAGGCTGAGATCGACGAGGAGGCTTGGGATTCATGGAATAGCGACACCTCTGTGCCCTTTACCAAGCCATCAACGGGGCGCATCGCCGTCAAGGTCATCAATCACTTGGGCGATGAGGTGATGAAGGTCTACCGGGTGTCCTGATGCAGTTTCTGCTCGCCGACACTTTTCAAGGCAGTCTTGATCGCCTGAGTGGCGAGGAGCAGAGGGCTGCCAAGGTGGCGGCCTTCGAGCTGCAGATGAGCTCAGCCAACCCTGGTCTGCAGTGCCATCGGCTGGAAAATATCAAAGACAAAAACTTCTGGTCAGCTCGCGCCAGCCGTGACATCCGCCTGATCTTTCACCGCGTGGAGAGCAGCGTGATGCTCTGCTTCGTCGGCCACCACGACCCCGCCTACGAGTGGGCCTCGCGGCGCAAGATCGAAACCCATCCCGTCACCGGTGCCGCTCAGATCGTTGAGATCCGCGAAACTGTCCGCGAGATCCAGATCCCCCTCTACGTCCCGAGCGAACCAGCCCCTGCCCCGGAACCCAAACGGCCCCTCTCCAACCTCACAGAAGACGAGCTACTCAGCTACGGGGTACCCGCCGAGTGGATCCCCGATGTCCGCACTGCGGACGACGACATGCTCCTGGTGATCGCCTCCCACCTCCCCGGTGAGGCGGCAGAAGCGATCATCGACCTGGCCACTGGCACCACGCCGACCAAACCAGAGGTGGTGCCGCCCGAAAGGGGCAATCCCTACGAGCACCCCGATGCCCAACGTCGCTTCCGCGTTGTGTCCGGCACCGAAGAGCTGGCCCGCGCCCTCGACTACCCCTGGGAGAAGTGGATCGTCTTCCTTCACCCCTCCCAGCGCGACTGGGTGCTGCGCTCCTTCAACGGCCCCACTCGGGTGCAGGGTTCCGCTGGCACCGGCAAAACCGTCGTGGCGCTCCACCGTGCCGTGCACCTGGCCCGCGCCAATCCCGACGCGCGGGTGCTGCTCACTACCTTCTCTGCGCCCCTGGCAGCCCTGCTCCAGGAGAAGCTGCATCGCCTCGTCGATGGCGAACCCGCCTTGGTGGAACGGCTGGATGTGCTGGCCATGCAGGAGCTTGGTGAGCGCATGCACGCCGCCCACCTCGGCAAACCGAACCGCATCGCCGTGGAGGATCTCGACGCCATGATCCGCCGCCATGCACCGGCCGAGATCAGCCGGATCTACGGCGAGGCCTTCAGCGTCGAGGAGTTCCGCGACGTCGTCGACGCCTTCCACCTGCGCGACTGGGAAAGCTACCGCGACGTACGCCGGCTGGGACGCAAGAGCCGCCTCAACGAGGCCAAGCGCCGCCTGCTCTGGGAGGGCTTTGAGCAGGCGATGCAGGAGCTCGACGCCAAGAACCTGATCACGGATCACCAGCTTTACCACCGCACTGCTGAGCAGCTGCGGCGTACGGGCGCCCGCCCCTACCAGCACATCGTGGTGGATGAATGCCAAGACATCACCGCAGCCCAGCTGCGCCTGCTTGCAGCGATCGCCGGCACTGGAGCTGATGCGTTGTTCTTCGCAGGGGATCTGGGGCAGCGGATCTTCCAGCAGCCTTTCTCGTGGAACCAATACGGCATCGACATCCGCGGTCGCTCCCGCACCCTGCGCATCAACTACCGCACCTCCCAGCAGATCCGCCAGCAGGCCGACCAGCTGCTCGACCCGGAATCCCGCGATGTGGACGGCAACGTGCAGGATCGCCGTGGTGCCGTATCGGTGATCAGCGGTCCTGATCCAGACATCCGCGAATGCGAAGACCACGACAGCGAGATCGAAGCGGTAGCCAGCTGGATCCAGGAGCGCTTGGCCGAAGGCCTGAACCCGAAGGAGTTCGGTGTGTTCGTGCGCAGCCCACAGGAGCTCGCTCGCGCCCAGGCCGCTTTGGAGCTGGCCGACCTGCCCTACGAGCAGTTGCAGCCCACCGCCATGCGCCTTGGCAGCAAGGCCACCCTCTCCACCATGCACCTGGCCAAAGGCCTTGAGTTCCGCGCCGTGGTGGTGATGGCCTGCGACGAAGACGTGATCCCCAACGCTGAACGCATCAAGGCCCTCACCGACGACAGCGACCTGGAAGAGGTGGTGGCCACCGAACGCCACCTGCTCTATGTGGCCTGCACCCGCGCCCGTGACCACCTGCTGATCACCAGCGGCGACACCTGCTCGGAATTCGTGGAGGACCTGCTCGGGTGAACCAACCCACACCAGAAGCCCTCCGCGTTGCTGAATCTGCCCGCACGATCGCGCTGCAGATGTTGAGCGAGCGCGGCCGGGGAGCTGTGCTCGTCGGTGCAGCCCGCGTGGATGCCGCGTTGGAGGTCCTACTCAAAGCGGCACTGGTGCCTCCCTCGGGCCGTGAAACCCTCTTCCTCACCGATCGCCCGCTGGGATCCTTCGGGGCCCGCATCGCCCTGGCCCAGCGGCTGGGCCTGATCGACCACCACGTGGAACGGGCGTTGCATACGCTGCGCCGAGTTCGCAATGCCTTCGCGCACTCCACGGCGGTGGCCTCCCTTGGCGAGGCCAGCTATCAGAAGCCCCTTGGCGACTGCTGCCAGCACGCCCGCGAAAACCCACTCTGGAGACCACTGGAGCGCATTCTTGATGAGCAGCTCCAGTCCAACCCCAGTGCTGGAGAGAGTAGGGCTCCAGATTGTTTCCTGCGCGACTACATCCTGCTGATCACGATCCTCGTGGCCTTCCTGGAGGCCACCGCCCAGCAGGTGCGCCCGGTAGAACCGACAGTTGTCATGAGCATGACGGGCGTGATGAATCCAAGATTGGCAACTTGAACTCCCATGCAGTTCAGACGAAGTGACTCTGCACGGCTCAACTGCAAATAGGAGCTCTAGAGCACCAGCTTAGCTCCCTTTCGCATGTTTTCAGCTGCCGTGATTAGTTGGAGGTTTCCTGGGTGGTGCATCCCTCCTTTGGCGAGTGGAATGATGTGGTCCACGTGATACTCGATACATCCTGAGGCCTCGTTGAGACGATCTCTCTGCTCGTACAACCGCTGTATCCGCTCCTGCTCGGCTTTGGTGAGGCGGGGTGTCTGTACCTCTAAGCGCTGCTTCCTTCGTTTCAAATATGCGGCAGTCTTATGTCGATTGGCTTCGTATACGGCTTCGGGTACCGGGCAGCTCACTTCAGTTAGATCAAGAGCTGGCTGCTGCATCGCCCAAAGCTCAAGGCGCAGCTGCTTCGAGCACCACTGGTGATAACGGGTATCGCCGTGGAGATCGATCACATCACGGAACCGGCTGACGTCGTAAATGAAGTCATCCCCAAGCCGCTCCCCTGTCCACTGTGTCCAGCAACGAGCCAGGTAGCGGTCTTTGCGGCTGACCCAGATGAACAGGGTCGGTAGTTCAAGGGCCTCTTCACTTTTGGCGGGACCCCGTCGGGCGTAGGTGCGATCACCCTGCTTCGTGATCAGCCCGCGGTCGTTCGACTGAATGACGCGGAACTTCAACGCCATGGCGCCGGTGGCACTCGCCAGCTTTGCCCAGCAGCCTATGGCGCAGAAACCGGACGACCACGAGCCTTAGGTGGGCTCGGGCTCTAACTAAGGACCCAGTGAAGCGACGCGCAGGAATCCTCAGCGTGCGCGGCCGCGCAAGGGCTTCGCAAGCCGGCCCGCCACAGGCGATGAGACGCCGGTGGCACTGGATTCACGGAGCGCTGTGGCCGGCCCTTGTCGCTGGCCGCGCTTGCGCTTGCGGTCCTGCGCTTGCCCATCCGTGGCTTCTACTACACCATCACGCTCCTCCCGGTCAGCCCAGGGAGCTGCTGCTGCCAAGGTCTCGCCTGAGGAGAAGCTGGTGGCCTCCCTGGTCGCCCTGCTGGAGGCCGGCACCACCCCCTGGCGGCGGGAGTGGGATGCCGCCTCGGGGGGCCACCACGTGAATCTGCTCTCCGGCCGCTGCTACCGCGGCGCCAATCCAGCACTGCTCACCCTGGGGATGCACCTGCGGGGGTCAGCTCTGCCCTACTGGTGTGGCTTTGCTGAGGCCAAGGCCCTGGGAATCTTCCCCCGCAAGGGCAGCAAGGCGGTGCATGTGCTGCGGCCCCAAGTGCATCAGGGGGGCGAAGGCATGCTGTCGGAGTCGGGTTCAGCTGCTGAGGTTGGCCAAGGATCAGCTTCCGCCGATGGCCAGTCGTCGGTTCAGCCTGGCCGCAGCTGGGTCACCTACCGGGCGGTGGCACTCTTCAATGCTGCCGATCTGGAAGGCGAGGCTCTGGAGGCGTTGATCCAGAAGCGCCGCCAGGCCGAAGGGGCCGTGCTACGGCCCGAGCCGGAGCGGCTGGCTGATGCAGAGGCGGTGCTCAGCCGCTGGCCGGTGCCCGTGAGTTTCGCGGGTGATCGGGCCTGCTACCTGCCGGTGCCCGATCGCATCCAGCTCCCTGATCGCACCGCCTTCCACTCGGCAGGGGGCCTCTACGCCACCTGGGCCCATGAGGTGATTCATTCCACAGGCCACAGCTCCCGGCTGGCCCGTGATCTCTCCGGCGGCATGGGCGAAGGAGGCGATGGCGGCCTGGTCTATGCCCGCGAGGAGCTGGTGGCCGAGCTGGGCGCCGTGCTCCTCGGCGATCGCCTCGAGATCGGCAGTGCCATGGCCAATCACGCTGCCTATCTGGGCCACTGGGTGGAGCTGCTCAAAGAGTCGCCGCGGGTGCTGTTGCAAGTGCTCCGTGATGCCCGCAAAGCTGCCGATCTGGTCTGCCCTGAAGCACCTGCGGCGGATGGGGGTTGAGCCTGCTGCTGGTGGGCAGGCCGTGGGGTCTGGCGATCACGCCACCCGGCCTGCCCCGGCTTGCACACCGCGCAAGGGCTGACGCGAGTCGCTGCGCTGCGCTCCGCGACCCTTGCACGGCGCAGGCGGCGCCGGGGCGTGTCGGCGGTGTCGTTCGCCAGCCCAGCCATGGCCGCCTCTCCCCTGGTCCGCTCCTGCCCGATCCGCATCATCTCGGTGCATCTCCTTGATGCCGCCGGCCGGCTGCTGCGGGTGCTGTTCCTCGATCGCGAGGGCCACATCTCCGCCGAGCCGCATTACTTGCCCCGAGAAGAGGCCCTGATCCTGGCCGCCAATCAGCAGCGGGTGCTTGGTCCCCAGGCCGAGGTGCGGGTGCTCTGAGCACCCCGGGGCCGGAGGCCCTTCGCCTCCGGCTTTCGGGTGTCGCCGCACCGCCCGTGGGCTTGGGCTTCCTGGAGCAATGGATCGCCTTCCTCCCCAGCGAGCGGGTGGATGCAACAGGTTCCAGCGCGACTCGGCCCATGGCATCGGTATGACGGTTCGATTGGGCGGTCCCTGGGCTGGGGGACCCTGCAGCACCGGCAGTGGGGGAGGGGGGGTGGCCACCGGACCGGCGCACACCCACCGCATCCCTCGGCCAGTCCTCACGCCGCGTCAAGGATCGGGCCAGGCGCCCTCCGGTGTCGGGCGTCCTTGTCCCGGCGCTGCGGCCGGCCGGTGGGGGTGGGGTTCTCCGCCGTCCCCCAGATGGCTTCCCTCTCTTCTTCCCCCTCTGGCAGCAAGCAGCAGTCCCCAGGTCTCAGCCGTTCTGCCCTGCGTACCCGCGATGCCCTGGTGCTGGAGCACCTGCCCCTGGCCGATGCCATTGCCTCCGCCACCGCCCGGCGCCTGTTCCCGCTGGTGGAGCGGGAGGATCTGATCCAGGTGGCCCGCGAGGCCTTGGTGCGCTCCGCTCCCTGCTGCAGAGCAGGCGAGCCTGCTTGGCCCTATCTACGCCGCTGCATCGCCGGGGCCCTGCAGCACCACCTGCGCGATCGCGTCCGCCTGGTGCGCATCTCCCGCCGGGAGCACGAGAAGGGCACCTGCCCGCTGGGGCACAGCAGCCTCGATGCCTGCCTTGATGGCGAGCACTCCCTGCTGGAGCAGCTGGTGGCTCCCGCAGCCGAGCCCCCGCAAGAGCCCTCCCTCGCCGGGTCCGCCCTGGAGCAGCTCGTGGAGCAGCTGCCGGCGGCGCAGGCCACGGCCCTGAGGCTCACCATCCTCGAGGGGCTCTCCCTGCGAGCCGCCGCGGCGCAGCTGCAGATCAGCCCGATGGCGGTGCAGCGGGCCCAGAAGAAGGCTCTGGCCGCCCTGCGCCAGCAGCTGGTGGGGGCGGGCTGAGGCCCCCACGGGGTTTCTTGCCATTCCTGTGGCAAGAGCCAGAGGACCCACCGCCCTCTGGCTTGATGAACCCCCTGCTGCGGCTGCTCGGAGCAGCCGCCTCCCATGGCCTGCTCACCGGCCAGCTCGTCTTCTCAACCGCGTTCGTCGGTGCCTGCGAGCTGCCCAACTGGCTCCAGGCCCCCCGCCAGGTGAATGCCTGCCTGGAGCGCTGGATGACGGTCAGCGCCCTGTTCTTCCCCTCCGGCATGCAGACCGCCATCGGGAAGATCCAACCGGCGCTGGCGCCCGGGCGGCGGGGGGTGTTCCGATGAGCCGCTCCATCCCAGCTGGTGACTACGTCGAGCACTTCGATACCGAGCTGCCGCACCACCGGGCCTGGTTGCTGGCGGTGCTGGAGCGGCTGGTGGCATATGAGCCCCAGGCCCTGGAGGAGGGCAGTGAGCTGCGGGACCTGTGGAAAGCAGCGGTGGAGACGAAGACACCGCAGGCGTGGCCGGAAAAACCGGCTACGGCCACCGACATCCCCGCCGCTGTCGCTGTGGCCCTCCCCCTGGTGCAGGAGTTCGAGGGCTGCCGGCTCACCGCCTACCCCGATCCGGAGACCGGCGGCGAGCCCTGGACGATCGGCTGGGGTACGACGACCTACGTCGATGGCACCCCGGTCAAGGCCGGCGACACGATCACTCAGGAGCTGGCTGATGCCCTGCTGGCTCGCCGTCTGGAGCGGGACTGTCACCTGCTGGCCCAGCGCATCCCCAGCTGGCAGGGGCTGGGCACCAACCAGCAGGCGGCGCTGCTGTCGTTCACCTACAACTGCGGCCCGGCCTGGTTCGGCGGCAAGGGCTTCTCGACCCTCACCAGCCGGCTGCGGCAGGGCGAGCTGGAGCAGGTGCCGGCGGCGCTGATGCTCTACGTGAACCCCGGTGGTCCCAGCGAGGCCGGGCTGCGGCGACGGCGCAAGGCGGAAGCCGCGCTGTGGAGTGCCGCTCCAGGGAGAAAGCCTGTGATGGGTGGCGCCGCCGCTGGAGGAGCCCTCGCGCCAGCAGGCCAGCCCCCATCGGCTTCGCCATCAGGCCAGGCCGCTGCGGATCGAGCCTCTGCCAGCAAGGGAAACCCGCTCTCGGTGCCCTGGTTTTCCCAGCTGGATTCGGCCACCGATCAGGGCCGACGGATGTGCTTCTCCTCCAGTTGCGCCATGCTCCTGGCCTTCCTGAAACCCGGCGTCCTCTCCGGGCCCAACGGCGACGACCAGTACCTGGCCAGGGTCCGCCAGTTCGGCGACACCACCGACCCTGCGGCCCAGATCAAGGCCCTCGTCAGTTACGGCATCACCGCCCGGTTTAGCAAGCAGGCCTGCTTCTCCACCCTGGAAGAACAGATCGCCGCCGGCATCCCTGTCCCCTGCGGCTACCTGCACCGCGGTCCGATCAGCAGTCCGGGCGGCGGAGGCCACTGGCTGATCGTCGTCGGCATCACGCCGTCCCACCTGATCGTGCACGACCCCTACGGGGAGGCGGATCTGGTGAACGGCACCACCATCGGCGGCATCGCCCGCTTCTGCCGCTACAGCCGGCGCAACTTTGCGCGGCGCTGGATGGTGGAAGGAGAGGGCACGGGCTGGGCGGTGCTGGCGCAGAGGTGAAGCACCGGCCACGCAGGGGTAGGGGGATCTGCGGCTGGTGGCCCGTCTGGGGTTCGCCCCTCTGGGGCCTTGCGCCGGACCTCCCCACGCTATGGCCCTCCTGCGTCGGGCCATGGCTGGGATCGGTCCCGTCGCTGCGCCCCCGGCGCACTTCACCCATGGTTGTCACGGCCGCTCCATCCCCCTTCTGCTCGCCTGAGGAGGATCCGTTCCTGCTGCTGCAGTCCACCCTCCGCTGCGTGGAGCGGATCCTGCAGCGCTCCGCCGGCCGGCCCTTGCGCCGCACCTGGATTGAGTTCCCCTATGGGGAGGAAGAGATCACCCTGCTGGAGGAGGAGGTGCTCCCCGCGATCCAGCAGTGCCTGCAGCGGGTCGATGCGATCGATGCCGCCCTGCAGGAGGAGCAGGAGGCGCGGATCGCCATCGCCCAGCTGCAGGAGATCCAGGAGGCCGAGCGGCTGCTGGCCCAAGCCGAGGCTGATCTCCCTTGCGGGGTGCTGAGCCACTGAGGCTCGGGGGCCTTGTGCCCCGGGCTGGCCGGGAGCCTGATCCCGGCTTTTTCCCGCCCCATGGCGGCGGACTGGGCGGGGCAGGCGACTGGAAGGAACCGTGCTGTGGTCGCGGTCGGGACTGGTGGTGCCCCCATCTGGGCCGGTGGCGGTCAGAGCGCACCGAGCGAAGTGGGGCCTGGGTTGCCGTCGGGGCGGTGCGGCTGGCCGGGCCGGCGAACGCCGCCTGGGCCTGCACCGGCGCGGGCCGTCTGGCAAGGGCTGACGTGAATCCCTCGCAGGCTCGGGCCCCTTGCCGGCCGTCTCCTTGCCGGTGCTGATCGGCCCGGTCGTTCGTCTTCCCGGCCATGGCCTCCCTCTCCCCCTGCTGGCCCTGCTGCCCCATCCGCATCGTCTCGGTGCATCTGCTGGATGGCGCCGGTCAGCTGCTGCGGGTGCTGTTCCTCGATCGCGAGGGCTACATCAGCGCCCAGCCGCACTACGTGCCCCGCGCCGAGGCCCTGATCCTGGCCTCGAATCAGCAGATCGTGCTCGGGCCCCAGGCCGCCGTGCGGGTGCTCTGAGGCCCCGTGCCCCTGCGGCTCAGGCCTCTCGGGGCCTGGCCCGCAGGGGTTTGCTGCATTGGCTTCGAGGCGACATCGAAAACTGAGCCACCCGGCGGTTGACCCCATGGACAGGGCGCATCGCTGAGGGTCTGCGACTGCAGCGAAGCCGAATTCTCTCTGGCCATTGGCCTGCCAGCGGACGGCTCCGACTCGATGGTCCTCGGGGTGCCCGGCCGAGTCCGCAGGCCGCCCCAGGATCCGCGCCGCGGCAAGGGTCAGGCCTGGCTCGCCGTTGTTGCGTTGGGCGCTGCCGCGCCAATGGGAGGTGGCGAGCCCTTGACCGGCGGCGCGGTCGGGGGCGGGGTCCTGCGTCCCCTCAGCCGTGGCCCCTGCCGAGTCCCACCGAGCCTCCCTGTCCTTCCCATCTGGCAACGGCAAAACCGGCCCGATCGCTGTCTCCAGCACCAGCCGGCTCACCTGCCCCTCCTCCTGTCCTCTCGCCGGTGATCAGGGCTGCTACGCCGAGGCTGGCTTCCGCACCCGCCTGCAGTGGGATCGGCTCAGCCGGGGCGAGAGCGGCCTGCCGGCGGCGGCCTTCATCCAGCAGGTGGCGGCCCTGCCTGCGGGGGTGATGTTCCGCCATTGCGTCGCCGGGGATCAATGGCCCGATCCGGCCGCTCCGCTGCGGATCGATCAGGCCTTGCTCCTCCAGCTGGCTCAGGCCACACGCCATCTGCGGGCGGCCTGGTCCTACACCCACTTCCCCATGGGCCCGGAGAATCAAGCCGCCCTCCGTCTGGCGGCGGCCAAGGGTCTGGTGATCAATGCCTCCACCGAGTCCCGCTCCATCGCGGCGGGGCTACAGCGGCAGGGAATCCCAGCGGTCTGCGTGGTGCCGCCCGATGCGCCCGCAGTCTTTCGCCATCAGGGCGTGCGGTTCGTGGCCTGCCCGGCCACCAGGCCCGGCAGCGGGGTGCAGTGCAGCTCCTGCGGCGGCCGCTTTGGGATCCCCCTCTGCGCCCAGGCCGCTCGCTCGTTCGTGGTCACCTTCCCGGCCCATGGGGCGCGGGCGGCGGCGGCAGCCCGGCACTGCAGCTGAGCCCTCGGGCCGGCTGGATGGAGGTCTGAGGTGGTCGGCTGTCGCCAATCTCAGATCGTCACCTCAATAATTGCGCAGAGTTCGTCCTTCGTGAGCGTCGCCAACTCCCAGAAGCCGTGCTGCCACGGCCGCAGCAGACCCCGCCTGACCAAGGCATCAAACAGTCGCTCGGCCTGTTCGGGTGTCGCATCAGGGCCGATGTCGTACGCCAGGCTCACGAGCATGTCCGGTGAGCGCAGGAACGTTGCCATGGTCTGGTGGTAGCCGATCAAGACGCCGCCGGCCCTTCCCATGCTGCGGCGCCGCGCAAGGGTTCCACGAGCTGGCCGCCACAGGGCCTGTTTGCCCGGTGAATCTGATTGCAAAGGATTCTGGCCAGCCCTTGCGCGGCGCCGCCTCTGGGTCGGGTCCTCCGCCGCTGCGGCCATGGCCCAGGTCCAGGTTCTCCACGATGTGATCCAGAGCGGGATCCGCTGGCGCGTCACCCTCCATGCCTGCCCCGATCAGGGATCCCTGGTGCGCTTTGAGAAAAGCGGTAAGGGCGGCCGGCTGTTGCATCAGCAATCTGCCCAGTGGAATCCGCTGGCTGGTGGCTTCCTGCTGCCCCGTGAGCGGGTAGCAGGCGGGATGGTGCCTAAATACCTGGTGGAGCGCATTGAAGCCATCCTGCGGGGATCGCCCCTGCCGGCCAGGCGCTCGGAGCGGGAGCAGGTGCGCGGCAGGTTGGTGCGTGCCAGGTAGGGGCCTGGCGGGTGGGCTGCAGATCCCCGTCATCGCTCGCCCCCCTTTCATCCCGCCCGTACGCGACAGGCTGCGCCTGCAGGGAGAACTCGGGTGGACACAACAGGCACAGATACGAGTACCTGATGCCGGAGTTCGAGCGTTCGCCCACCGATCCGTTGCACCTGCTGCTACTGCTCAAGAACATCCGCCGCACCCTGGCGCGTTGAACCAGGCCTCACACCCCCCTGGGCCAGAGCAGCCCTGCAGTGGGTCGAGGGGAACCTCCGGTGCCACCCTCGCCGCCGCCAGTACCCCCACCTCCGCCAGGGTTGTTGCTGAGCAGTGGTCCCTGCTGCGGGTGCTGACGCGCGCCCACCGCACTCATCGCCGGGAAGTGGCGGATGAAGTCCGCCGTGCCGGTGATCAGCTGCAGGCCCCAATGGGGCTGGCCCTGGGGCGGCAGGCCGCTGATGAAGTGCAGCTCGTTGCATTCCCGCCAGTGGCTCAGGGCCAGGGCTGAACTCCAGGGGCTGGGCTGGTTGTGGCCAGTGCCCGCTGGCACCCACAGCCATACGTCTCGATCGGTGGAACGCTGCCCCAGCTGCAGCATCACCCCATCGGGGCGGGTCACCTTGCCGAAATGGGTGCTGGCGCCGCGGGTGGAGGTGGAGCCGATGAACAGCGGCGCCGGCAGCTGGATCAGCGGCGGCGGGCTGTCAAACAGGCCCTGGGCCTGGAGAGTGAAGTCGTAGTGGCCCAGGGCGATGCCGCTGCGCAGCTGGTGGCCGTTCGAGTGGAGGCTGCTGCTCATCGCGGAGGGGAGGCCACCAAAGCGGTTGCCGGAATAGCCGTGCAGCACCACCTGCCCGTAGAACTGCTTGCTGGTGCGGGGAAAGACGGCGATCGAGTTCCAGCCCGTCGTGCCAGGGCTCTTGTATAGAGCATGGCAGCTGTCGCGGTGCAGCTCGTCGTTGCCGCCATGGGTCTTGAGGGCCCAGCAGAAGAACTCCTGGCCAGGGGTGGTGTCGCGTGCGATCAGCAGGATTGCGCCGATGGCGGTGGCCCCGGTGAGGGTGCTGTCGACGTAGGCCAGGCCGGTGCTGTTGGCGCTGGAGTCGCTGTAGGTGCCGTAGCCACCGTTGCTGGTGTTGTTCGTGAAGGTGCTGGCCAGCGCACTGCCGAACACGGCGCTGCTGCTGCTCTGGGTCTCGCCCTGGGCTGTGGTGCTTTCGCTGAGGAACCAGAGGTGGGCAGGTTCCACTGGATGGCCCAGCTGCCAGGTGTAACCCCAGCGGTTGGCGGTGGCATCGGCATGGGAGCGGATGACAGAAAGCGGCGTGCTGGCGTTGCCGGGCAGGGCGTTCACCAGGGCGGCAAAGTCCCGAAAAGCCGCGTCAAGCTGCAGGCCGACCCCAGCAGGGTCCTTGCTGGTCCACTTCCAGCTGCCCGGCGCAAAGCTCTGGCAGAACACCTGATAGGTCATGGCGCCGTGCCTCCTTGTGGGGCAGGTGCGTCCTTGGTGCGCAGCAGCAGGCCATGGCCGCCGATCGCCAGCCACTCGCTGCCATCGGGCGGCTTGAAGTAGCTCATCGCCGCACTGCTGAGGTTCAGCGCCGCGAAATCGGGGGGAAGCAGCAGCGGCTCCCAGAACTGGGCCGGTTCGTTGGCGCTCTCGTAGTAACTCCAGTCGGTGGTGGCGAGCACCAGCTCGGCGGGCCGGCGGATCTGGATCGGGGCGAAGGAGTTTTCACGCAGCAGGGTGCGGGAGCCTGAGGGCTGGCCCGAGCGGAAGTTCCAGCTCACCGCCCGCAACGCATCGAACGTGGTGGAGGGTGGCGAGGCCGCCAGGATCCAGTGGCCGGACACCTGATCGCGGGCGATCAGCAATGGCACCGCCTGCCTGTTCGAGAAGCGGTGCTGGCTGTAAGCAAACACGAAGTATTCAGCCCCCGGTGCTAACGACCACCCCACCTGGGCGTTGAAGGGCAGCGGCGTGGTGCTCCAGCTGCCGCTGCTCAGTCCCACATCGCCGGCCGGGTACACCCAGCCCTGTTGAGTGTCGCCCCCCACGTAGGGCTCGGTGTTACCGATGCCGGGGCGGATCTGCAGGGTGGTGCCGGTAAGGAACACCTCCAGCAGCAGCACCGCCGGAACGCCGCCGGGAGTGAGCTGCGACAAGGTCGCCTCCAGGCGCCAGCCGCAGGGATCGGCAGCGGTCGCGTTGGGATTGGGTGCCGTGGCGAGGCGCAGCTGGTGCTGGCTCACCTGGGCGTTGGCGGCACTGAGCCAGTTCTGCAGATAGCCGTTCACCTCCACCGCCACGGTGGGCCAGGTGGTTTCGGTGCCAAGGCGGCTGATGTCGATCAGGGTGCGGCTCATTTCAGGGCGCCAGCACCACGGCGGTGACGGTGATGGCGATGGCGGCCTGGGCGGTGCCGGTGTTGCGCACCACCGCCCGCAGCAGCGGTGGGCTGTTGGGGGACGTGCCACCGTCGGTTGGGAAGTAGGTGCCGCCCGGCGGAGCAGTAACTGTGAGGGAGGCGGTCGTGGTGACCAGATCGAGCAGCACCCCGCTGCCGGGCGCTGGGTCCTGGGTGATCGGGCGGCTGCCATCGGCCTCCCGCGCCGTCGCCGAGCTGTAGAAGCTCACCCAGCCCGGCGCATCGGTGCTGACGGCGAGGAAATGACCCAGTCGCCCCAGGCCCGGCAGATCGAGCAAGGCACTGGCCCCCGGCAACAGGGGCGTGGTGGTGGCACTCACGCTCAGCCGCTGGCCGGGGACCTGGGTGCGCGGCAGCCAGTTGGCCATCAGCCGGTTCCCATCAGCAGCAGAGGGTGGGGCAGAGCATCAGGGCAGCACCTGGATGCGGCGGATAGCCCGCACCTGGGTGCCTGAGGCGATCGTCTTGCTCTCGGCGAACTGATCGCCCAGGTAGGTCATCCGCAGGTAGGCGGTGCCACTGGCGGCCTGGGTGGAGGTCCAGTGGAAGAAGGGATCGTCGCCGACGTTCTCATCGAAGTGCCGCAGCGTCTCAGCGCCGCCTGCCCGGAAGGCCAGCACGCCAGTGAGGGCCGGATTGCTGTCGCTGTAGTTGCCGCCCGGGGGCACCGCATAGGGGTTGGCGCCATAGCCAGCCCCGGAATAGGTGCCAGGGGCAGTCGCCTCCGCCTTGAAGGCCCGATACAGAAGATCCCACTCCTGGGCGGCTGGCAGGTACCAGTCGTCGTAGCCGCTGATGTTGAGCGAGCGGCAGAACTGCGCCGCTGGATGGCTGGCGTTGTTAATCGCCTCGCTGTTCGCCCAGCCGTCGAACACGCTCGTGGTGCCAGCGCTGGCGGTGTTGGCGCTCTTCCATGCCACGTTCAGCAGCGAGCCCGCCGTCTTTGGCGCAATGATCAGGGCATGGCTGGCCACACCGTTGGCGGTGTGACTGATCAGCCCGGCGTAGTAGCCGCCCTGGAAGGAACTGCCGATCGCCGGTAGGTCAGCAACACGAATGGGCCCGAGCTGATACACCGTGCCGCTGAGCAGGTCGAGATAGAGGTCACCATCCACCGCACCAGGAATGGTCAGCGGAGGAGCACCGCTGCCGGTGAACCAGCCCGTGCCGCGGGGACCGATCAGGCCATCGGTGCCGGCAGAGCCTTGGATGCCTTGTGGTCCCTGCGGCCCAGCTGGTCCTTGGGGGCCAGCGGTCCCAGCGGGCCCCGCCACGCCCACCGGACCCTGGGGCCCCTGGATGGAGCCACCGCTCACCCAGCTGCTGGTGCCGCTGTCCCACACCCGCAGGGAGTCATCAGCCTGCACCAGGTAGGCATCGCCCTGGGCGGCATTGGCCGGCAGGTTGGCGATCGCCGCCACCTGACCCTTGAAGTTGATGCCGATGCCCGCCGGACCCTGGATGCCCTGGCTGCCAGCAGGACCAGCCGGACCTGCAGGGCCTGCCGGACCAGTGGTGCCCTGCAGACCAGAGGGCCCCTGGGGCCCTTGCGGACCCGCTGGCCCTTGGCTGCCCTGAACACCAGGCCCGCCCTGCGGGCCGGCGGGGCCCTGAGGACCGCGAATTGAACCGGTGGAACTCCAGGACCCCATGGCAGCCAGGCAGGTGTTGCGTCAGTGGCTATTACCAGCGAGGTGTGCGCGAGCATCGGAGCACTACCGATGGATGGAGTGTTCGCTGTTGGGCGGGACTGTCCCCATCGAGGGACTATCAAAACTGGCGGAGTCTGAATAGATGTGGTTATGCCGGCGCAGGCAGCGCCTCCCCAGCCACCTGCTAAGCCAAACCGGCGACGCCGGGCGCGTGCAGTTCCGCGCTCCGGCTTTCCCAAGCCCGGCCCAGCCTCCTGCCCTTCCTTCCGGGAGGCAGGAGGTCTTACTGCAGCTCGATCGAAACCGTCAGGGCCTGGGGTGAGCCGCTGACGGCTGTGAGCTGCAGCCACAGCCAGTGGCCCGCGGGGATCTCCGGGTTCTGAAAACTGGTGATCGCACGACCGGTGGTGGTGCTGGCGATGGTGAGCGGATCTGTACTGACGGCTGTGCCAGGAGCCGAGACATCGGCACCATGACGCAGCGACAGGCTGACGCTGGGGCTTGTGCCGCCGCTGAGCACGGCATCAACGCGGCTGATCGTCAGGCCAGCAGGTGCTCGCAGCAGGAGGCGCTTGTCATTGACCTGAGGGTTGGCCAGCCAGGCCACTTGTGGCGGCATGGACCCAGGGGGGCCGAGCAGTGAGGCCAACTGACGCCAGGAGAGGAGCATGGAGAGCAGCGTGCGGCGTCACTGGCTGTTGCCAGCACCTACCCAAGTCCGCCGATCGTGTGCCAACTCCAAGCCAACTCCTAATTCACGCCAAATTTGGAGTTTCACTCAGCCCCCATCGAGCAGTTCGCCCAGGCGCCGAGCGATCAACAGCAGCTGCTCCTGTTGCGGTTCGGGCCGGAAGCTCCTTGCACTTCTTGGCCGTGGGACAGGTCCCGTCTGCCCATAGATGCCAAGCAGCAGGGCTCGGTCTGGGGTTTGGCTGCTGCAGCCCACCGGGCAGAGCAAGGCCACGCCTGCATCAGCAGAAGCTCCGGGGACAGGCGTGCTGCCAATCAGTAGGGCCTGGAGGCTTTCACTGGAGCAAAGGCCTAGCGCTACATGGCCCAGGGCCTCGGCCATCTCCACGCCCAGCAGCGGTTGCTGCCCCGGCGTCAGAGCCAGTTGGCCATGGCGGCCATCTGCGGCCAGCACGGTCACGCTGCCGCCGCCGTCCCACTGCAAGAGGGCCAGGGTGTGGAGGCCAGAGCGATTGGTCTCGATCGCGTTGCGCAGCAGCGTCTGCACCTGCGGCTGCCGCGCGCTTACCTGCTCCTGCAGGCTCTGGGCCTGTGGGGTCGTGATGCGTTTGGCCAGGTCCGGCTGCAGGGTGATCAGCAACCAGGCGGTGTAGAGCACCAGGCCGAGCAGCACGATGCGCGAGAGGCGGTAGAGCAGCTGCCAGGGATTACGGGCAGCGAGCACCTCGCTGATCGCTTTCTGCAGGGCATCACTGGTGGCGCGGGTGAACACCTCCACCCGCTCAGCCAGCCCGCGGTTGTCGCTGGCCATGGCGATCAGGCGCTGAGCTCGTAGACCTGCCCCGAAAGCCGGTCCAGGTAGAAGTCCCCCACTGCCGGTGGCGGCTGCAGGGTTGTAGGCGGCGGGCCATCGCCGGAATACCAGCGGGTGGCACGGCTGCCGACGCCTGATTCCTGCACCACCGCCAGGGCCGGCTCACCGCTGCTGGGGTCCGGCAGGAAACCCAAGCCACCATTCGGGTGGAGCCGTAGGCGCCAGACGACGGCATGGCGGCCGTCGTAGGGCTCACCGGTGATGCCGCCGCTGGGGATCAGTGGCTGGATAACGCCTGCTGTGCCGCCGCCGCCATCGCGATTGTTCAGCAGCTGCTGGGGCGGCACCGGGCAGCCCACCAGGGCGACGGGCAAGGTGGCGATCAGCAGGCCCAGCTGCACCTGCACGGTCACATCGGCCCGCTGGGAATAGGCGTGCCGCAGCCTTGGTGCTGTGCGTGAGATCACCGGCCAGGGCATCACGTTGCTGCTGCCATCGCCCCAGGTCACTGAGATCGGCGTGGGGATGCTCTGGCGCGGGTTGATCAGCAGCTCGATCGCAACTGAACCGATCGGTTCGTTCCAGCGGCTGTCGGCTGGCAGCCAGAACAGCTCCAGGTCATCGGCCGGAATCGGGCCCTTGCGGTAGCCCAGTTCGGCCCAGCGGCTGAACTCCATCGGCAGCACCCATTGCTCAATGCCAGGACAGCCGATAGGGGGAAGCAGCCGCACCCGTTGACCGCCCACGGTGCTTGGCTGCTGGGGCAGGGGGTAGGGCATGGCCGGCAAGTTGGGTGGATCAGATCAACTGGTCGTCAAAGAGGTCGTCTGGAAGGGCGGTAAGCACCGGGAGCTCAGCAGCTGTATCGGTATCGGGCTCGGCATGGGCCTCGGTCTGCGCCGCTGATTCGCTTGGCTCCGTGTCATCGGCAGCGACGTCAACAAGAGCTGCAACCTCATCAATAACGAGATCCGGTTCAGCAGGTGTTGCTTCTGGTTGCGGCTCCTGCTGGGCGGCTGGCGCTACATCGTCAGCAGCAGCAGCGGGCTCCAGCTCCTCCTTGCGGCGGCGACCGCGCCGGCCACGTGTTGCTGCAGGTTTGGCATTGCCCTGCTCCGGGGGCTCGCCAGCAGCCGTGGCGATGGGTACCTGCGGCTCTGCTGTGGAGACCCCAACCGATGGGGCTCCGGCTGTGGTCTCGGCACCAGCAACCCGCCAGCCCAGCGCCAGCCAGCCGGGCAGATGCACCGGCCAGACGTAACGCTCCTGCTGGCCCTGACGGATGCGGAGCATCCCGGCGGGGAGGGGGCCATGGGCTGCCAGCCCCGTTGTTGGCTGGGTCATGGTCAGGCCGGCAGGGTGGCAGTCAGGCCCACCACCATTCCCTCAGGCGTTGAGGGGGTGACGATCGCCTTGGCAAAGCAGAGCGCCGGCAGGTCGGCGTTATCCACATCAGCGGTGTCCAGGAGGATGTCGTGGCCGCTGATGTACGCCTCCACCCGGCCGCCTTCTGCTGGCACAGCGACGGTGGCGACGGGGATGAAGGTGCCTCTGGTTCCATCGCGCAGCTGCGGTGCCAGGTGCAGCACCACCGTTACCGCAGCGCTATGGCCCGGGTGGGACACCAGCAGGGAGAAGCGAGCGGCAGCATCGAGCTTGGTGTTGAGTTTCACCACCTCACCGCTGACGAACACCTTCTCGGTGTCGCGGCTGGCGGAGCGGTTGGTCCAGCCCACCAGCACCGTGGCGGCATCGAGGAGGGCATTGGCCTTGAGCGGAGTCATCGGTCGGTCTCCAAAGAAGGGGTACGGAGTGGTGGTCAGGAAATGGGCGCGATGCTGTGCAGCCGGCCGGCGGAGCGGGGGTGCATGACACCAAAGCCGACGTACCAGTCGATGCGGGTGCGGAAGACCGGGGCATCAGGCACTTCACCCAGGTCACGGACGGAAATGCCGTAACGGCTCTGGAACGGGCCCTGCAGGCCAGTCACCGCCTGATCGCCAAAGGTGCAGCAGTAGATCGAGCTGGTGCCGCCCGCCTCGCCGTAACCCAGCACTTCCAGGCCCTGGGCATCGCGATCGATCGTCAGGATTTCGCACTCCTGGTAGTGGTGCACCATCACCCCCAGGTTGTTGGTGGAGACGTTGTAAACGCCCTGACCAACGGTGGCCCGAGCCAAGGCATTGAGCTGACGGCGCATCGCCTTGCTCATCACCAGGTACTTCATTCCGCCGTAGGAGTTGACCGAGTCGATCAGCTCATCGAGCTTGTCGAAATCGAGCGCCCCGCCACCGTTGTTCAGCGCCATCTCAGCTCCAGGGGTGAGACGCCTGGCTAGGCCGTCAAAGCCCCTGCCCTGGTTGGCGGTGGCGTCGCCATTGACCAGGGCGGCCTCCAGCGTCAACCGCATCGAGCGCACCTTCATCTCCACCTGGGAGGCGCGGGCTTCGGGGCCCTGCAGGTCAACGATCGAGCGGTCCACATCCACGTCACCGCCAAAGAGGTGCACCGCTTCTGATTGGGGATCAACGACGCCGTAGCTCTGCTTGTAGCCCTCGTTCACCGCCCGGAAGCCCACCGAGGGGAGCTCTTTTTCGACGGAATAGAAGAGGCCGCCGCCGGCGATGTTCATGAACGGCAGCCGCGAGAGCAGTTCCCCCTCGCTGAAGGTCTTGATCACCGCCAGATGTTCCAGACGGCTCTCGTACTTGGCTGCCTCGATCAAGGTGAGACCCATCAGTGCTCCGGGGATCCGGCCCCAGCAACGTCACGGGCTATTGCCAGCAGCATCACGGCAACTCCTCAGCGGTGCCCAGGGCGGGACGGGCTGCTGGGGATCAGGGCGGCCATGGGGCTGGGCGAAACCGCCACCCGCTCTGCCCCGGCTCGGGCGCTGCGCCAGGGCTGAACGCGAGTCGCTGCGCGACCCTGGCGCACCCCAGCCAGCGCCGGGGCCTGGTCGGGGTGTCGTTCGCCAGCCAGCCATGGCCGCCTCCGGTCTTCCTTCCCCTGCCCTGCGCTCCTGCTCCATCCGCCTGGTCTCAGTGCATCTGCTCGATGCCGCAGGCCAACTCCTGCGCATCCTGTTTCTTGATCCTGAGGGGCACTACAGCTCCACGCCGCACTATGTGCCCCGTGAGCAGGCGCTGATCCTGGCCGCCAATCACCAGCGGGTGCTGGGCCGTCAGGCTGAGGTGCGGGTGCTCTGAGCCGCCGCCTGCCCTGGGGGCTGCGGCCCCCTTTCTCGTCTGCCAGGGCGTAGTCCCGGGGGACCCTGAAGGACCGATAGGTCCAGCACAGCCAGTAAGGCCAGTCACCAACTCTTGATGGGGCGCCGCTCCGGCCCTTTTCATGATCGGGGGACGCGTCAAGGGTGATACGAGCCGGCCGTTGTTGACGTTGGCTGCGCTGCGCTCCGCATCGGACGTTTCACCTCCGTGAACTGCCCTCACCACCCGCCCCTTCTTCCAGCTGGCGCCAATACTCCCGGTTGCCTACCTTCCCCCCCGCACCCCGGCGCAGGCTGAGCCTGCGATGGCGCAGGCGTATCCAGCCCTGTTGCAGCTCCGCCAGCAGCGAAAGCCCACTGGGGCCGCTCCGGGCCAGGCCGGCGAAACCGATCGCCAACGCCAGGCTGGCGAAGGCATTGCGCAGCAGCTCCGGCAGCAATTGCAGGGGGCTGGCAGGGGGCAGCTGCTGACTCTGGCGGGAGACCTGGGCGGCGGCCTGATCGAGCACGCCACTCACCTGGGTCTTGATGGTGGACAAGGGCAGGGCCTGATCGGCCTCATTGAGCACCGGCCCGTTGAGGGCGAGCAATCGATCGCGCAGTTCGCGGCGGCTGTTGGCGCTGCTCACCACCTGGCGCAGGGCCTGCAGGTTGGTGTCGGCCCGGCGGATGAGGGATTGTTGATCGGCACTGCGCTGTTGCTGCTGGGCCACGGCCGCCAGCGACAGCAACGGCACCAGCAGCAGAAACCCAAGGGCCGCCGCCACCGCCAGCTGGGCGCAGATCCTGCGGCGCTGGATCAGCAGCGAATCCTGCGGATCCAGTTCGGCCGCCAGATGCAACAGGCCCAGACCGATCAACGGAAAGGGTGCGGCATTGATCAAGGCCGAGCCCAGCTTCAGCTGCCAGGCGGACGCCAGCAGCTGGATCGGAAACAGCGAACCCAGCAGGATTGAGCCATAGAGCGCCAACAACACCAGGCCCGCCAGTGACAGGCCCCGGACCGACGACGACGAGCCCCAATCCAGGGGATTGGGCTTGCGGGAAGAGGCCATCAAGGCGGAGCACGAAGGGGTGAGGGAAGGAGCGGGCGAAGGACCAGGGGGCTGGCGGCTTAGCCTCAGAACACCAGGCACCCCAACCCGAGATCGGTAGCCAAAAAAAAGCCCCATCCAGGTGGGGCCGATCAAAACAGCGAGGAGTGCGGCAGATTCGCCAGGAGTTCCATCCCCGCCCTGCGCTCAGGCCAGAGGCGACAGAACGGACGGCAGCGAAGCTGTTTTGAACGAAGCGGTTGCCGGCACCGAACCGGTCTTCAGGCGGCGACGCAGACGACGGCTCCAGCCGAAGGCGGCACCGGCGCCAAGCAGAGGCAGGGGGCCAGGGACGCCTTGAGGGGCCGCTTGAGGGGCCAGGGTTGAGGATGTGATCGTTCCATTGTCACCAGAAGATGTAGAGGTAAAATCTGTAGCAGGACTAAAGGGCACCTCGAATAATCAGCAATTTCCAGGGTCTCTACGGACATGAAAAAGCCGCCGAAGAGGCGGCAGAGCAGGAGAATCTATCTCGACCATCGACGAGATCGCTTGAACCATGGGATCCTCTC
>Ga0247832_1003408_pt1 | contig 21825 bp, 17 predicted proteins | sample LaCruzMarch2015__10_FD_192407 | JGI IMG/M metagenome (GOLD analysis project Ga0247832, IMG submission 192407) | Freshwater microbial communities from meromictic Lake La Cruz, Castile-La Mancha, Spain - LaCruzMarch2015_4m | ecosystem: Environmental > Aquatic > Freshwater > Lake | place: Spain... | reverse complement strand
CCGGCCAAGGCCAAATTCGTGGCATGCAGTCGTTCACTGCGGGTCTGCAAAAGGATTTTTTCGAATTCCAGTCGCTCGCTTTTGCGTTGTAGGTGCTCTGAATCGTAGGAGGCCTGTATTTCCAGAAGTTTCTCTTGGGCTTCTCGGGCCTGCACCATGCTATCCAAGAGTCTCCAAGCCTTGTAATGGATCACGGCCTCGTTGGCTTGACCCGAAGCGGTTAGTTGGGATGCCAGCAAAGCATGGGCCTTGCGCAGATTCAGGGTGTCTTCGCTAAGTTTTTGTTCGACACAGCGAACCACTTGACGCGCATAGTGCAGTGCCGTATCCCGGCCACCCCCGCATCGCAGATGGCCTTCGGCTTGCAACATCAAAACTCTGGACACATAGCCCCCGTTATCCAAAGCTTTGCTGATGCTCAGGGCTTGTCGAAGGCATTGAAGAGACTCTTGACATTGTTGAAGTTTGAGGCAGACCTCGCCCAGGTTGATCAGGTCCGATGCCATGGCCATTGAATCAAGGAGTTGAGCGTCTAGCCGCCAAGCTTGGGTATAATATTTTTTGGCCTCTCGATACCGGCCGTTCATTTCTTCAACAACACCCAAATTGTTCAGGACATAACTGACCATGGGGTCTTTGGAGTTTTTGTAGTAAAGAAGAGCGTCGCGGTAATAGGCCCCCGCTTGATTCCAATCTTTTTGTTGGGCATAGATATTGCCCAGGTTCAAGGTCAGATCGGCCTCTGCATCCTCGCGATCCAGGGCGACGGCCAAACGAACGGCTTTGCGGTAACATTCGGCCGATGCATCCAAAGCCAAGAGGTGGAAGTAGGCGTTGCCCTTGATGCTGTAGCACCCCATGAGCCCGCTGCTATCGTTGGTTTTGAGCAACGAAGTCTCGGCCATCAAGGCCTCCTCAATGCTTAGTTGGTATTTGTTTTGGCGCTGATAGCATTTGGATTTTAGAAGGTGCCACGTACCTCTTTGGTTTATGCCCAATCGGTTTCGGGCCCCCAGGTATTCTAGCATCCGCAGAGCCTGTCCGGGTTGGGTTCGGTAAAGCTTCTCGACCCGGTTCATCACGGCGTCAACTCGGGTAGGGTCCGAATGTTGGCGACGCAGGGTGGTGTCGGTGTCGGCGCGATGCTCCAGGGACAGGAAGAAAACGATCAGGAATCCAACCCCCAGGCTTTTGAATAAAAAGGTATTTTTTATCAAAAGTTTATATTTCTTTTGGAAATATAAATCGACGGATGTATATTTGGTTAGCATTATCCCTTATTTGTTCTAAAAGGGACTCCCATTCACCTCCTATATTCTAATCATTCATTCGATACCCTAGGGTATGCGATTTTTTTTAAAAGCATGGCAGGCTGATTCAATTCGCCTCAGGGCCGTCCCTGACGTCTTTTAATTCACGCCTAATCTCCTCTTTTCTTCCTTGTTCCATTAAATTTTAAGCGTGACCGAATCCAAAGGTCGGGGTAGACCCCGCAAAAACAAAGCAGAAGCAGATTCCCAGCCCCCTAGTGCCCAGTCCGAAAACATCGTGCTCCAACCGACTAGACCTCGGGGCAGGCCCCGCTTGGACGCTTCCAAACGGGAGCTATTACCAGAAATAGAAACGGGTCCCGAGCCTATTATCCCCGAACCCGAGCAAGACCTTTTTGGCGCATTTGTTGAACCAACGTTTGGCAGCGAAGGGGGCGATTCCGAGTCTTCTACAGCAATGGAGGATAACCTTGGCAATGAGTCATCCAAAACGGATGGCAATGCCACGGATTTTCGTAACAATGGCTCCCAAGGTCCCGATGCCAGCCATCGCGATCCGCGTTCCTCGAGGGAAAAAGGGGAGCTCCGGGACAACCGGGAACCCCGGGACAACCGGGAACCCCGGGACAACCGGGAACCCCGGGACAACCGGGAACCCCGTGATAACCGGGAGCCCCGTGATACCCGTGAGCCCCGCGATAACCGTGAGCCTCGGGATAACCGGGAGCCCCGTGATAACCGGGAGCCCCGCGATAACCGGGAGCCTCGTGACAACCGGGAAACCCGCGATAACCGGGAAACCCGTGACAACCGAGAGCCCCGTGACAACCGAGATCAACGCCCGGATCGCCCCGGCTTTCAGGACCAGCGTCCAGGGAACCGGCCCAAAGATTGGGAAAGACCCCGCGACAAAGACGGTGAAAAAAAGGAAACGCGCCCGGTTGATCGTTATTCGTTCGAAACAGTGGTCGAAATTGAAGGAGTCTTGGAACCCATGCCCGAAGGCTTTGGCTACTTGCGTTCCTCGGACTACCATTACCTAGGTTCACCGGACGATGTTTATGTTCCATCCCAACTGATCAAGAGTTACAGCCTCAAAGCAGGTGATACGGTGAAGGCCAGCGTCCGACCACCGCGCGATGGCGAAAAGTTTTATGTTTTAACAGGAGTTGATACCATCAACGGGCTTAGCCCAGCTCAGATTAGGGACCGAGTTCCCTTCGATTATTTAACACCACTTTTCCCCAACGAACAACTTCGTTTGACCCATCGGGCCGATAATTTGTCCATGCGGATCATGGACCTTTTCACCCCGATTGGCAAGGGCCAGCGCGGCTTGATAGTCGCCCAGCCCAAAACCGGTAAAACATTCCTGCTCAAGGATGTAGCCAATTCTATTTCCTTTAATCACCCGGAGGTTTATCTCATCATTTTGCTGATTGATGAACGTCCCGAAGAAGTCACCGATATGGCTCGCTCGGTGAATGCCGAGGTGATTGCCTCTACCTTTGACGAACCGGCTGACAAACATGTTCGCATCGCCAATCTTGTGTTAGAGAAGGCCAAACGAATGGTTGAATGCGGACACGATGTCGTCATTCTTTTGGACTCCATCACTCGATTGGCCAGGGCCTATAACACAGTACAGCCTGCCTCCGGCAAGATTCTTTCGGGAGGTGTGGACGCCAACGCCCTTCACAAACCCAAGCGGTTTTTTGGGGCGGCCCGAAACATCGAAGGCGGCGGATCGTTGACGATTTTGGCCACGGCGCTGATTGATACGGGTTCCAAAATGGACGAAGTCATCTTTGAGGAGTTCAAGGGAACGGGTAACATGGAATTGCAACTGGACCGCAAACTTTCCAACAAGCGCATCTATCCTGCGATTGATGTGACGTCTTCATCGACCCGAAGGGATGATTTGTTAATGGACAAGGACACCCTCAAAAAAATGTATATTCTGCGCAACCACTTGGCTGATATGACTTCTCAAGAGGCCATGGAGTTGTTGCTAAATCACATGCGGGGCACCCTATCCAACGAAGAGTTCCTCATGTCCATGAACCGCGGTTAAACCTAAGCGATACCAAGCCATTGCTTTCGAGCTCTAAGCTCGGTGGGCCCGGATTGGAGGTCTTGTTCGATTTTGTGGTGATGGTAGTAGCGAAGGGTCGAGTGGGGACGCAAGACTCCTTGCCGCTCGTGCCCGAGCGCTGTGATCCATCGAACCCGTAGCGAATCGTTGGGAGTCAGGGCTTTGCGCAAAAAGTCCGTATCCGACGAAGGATTCAGGACAGCTGGGTACGGGTCGCTCGTATTCGTTTGAATTTCCCATGACAGCCATCGATCATCGGGTCCCAACCCGGCCAAGGCCGCTGGAGAACCTGGCACGCAATGTTCCACCCGCGGTTCGGCTTGATTCCATTTCATTTGTAGTCCCAGCAAGTGTTTGATTCGATCCTCATTGGGCGTGGTTGTTAGATGACAACCGAATTGGGGGAGGATGGAACGCAAGGATTCTTCGATACTGTTGGGTTGTTCGTAATGGATTCGAAAATAATCCGTCCAATTTTTGTAAGTCGAAGGGACAATGACATTTTCATCCAACCAAAGGGTCAAGGTTTCTTGGGTATAACCCGGGGTTTCGGGGCTTTGCTCAAAACGCTTCCATAGGTAACGAATCAGGTCATCCAAGGAGGCAAGGGACTCGTTGTTCATGGTGCTGGAACGGATCACCAAATCCAAGTGCAAAGCCTGCAACATACCTTCGGCATAAATGGAAACCCGTCGATGGGGCGCGGATTGACTTTGGGAGTATCCATCGACCCACGTGTCGATGCTGGATTCTCGCAGGCCGTGGTTGTAACGCCCGTAGTTCTCGCTGTGCCTTAGGAGGTAGGCGTTGACTTCTTCCAGGTATTCATCCGGGAGTAAACAACCGCTACGGGCCAAGAAGAGGTCCCCGTAATAGGTCGTAAACCCTTCGTACACATAGCCCAATTCACTATACATCCATCCCTCGTATCGATAGGATTCCATGCCCTTGGGGCGAAAAGACTTCACATTCCATGCATGAAATAATTCGTGGGATGCAACACCCAGCAATTCTCGGTACAAATGTTTCCATATCTCGGAGGCGGGTCCCAGGGCGAGAACCGTGCAGCGTCGGTGTTCCACGCCGTGATAAAAGGCATAGGGTAGGCCGACCAGCATGAAGTGGAATTCGTCTTGTGGAAACCCGCCGAGGGTTTGGATTTGGACGCTGGCCATGGTCTCCCATTGACGACAAATTTGGGCTTGCATCGCTTCATCGGGCGCCGGGACCCCGTGCATCCATAACACAAATGCCACCCCTTCGCTGACCCAATCCAATCGCTGCAATTGGGCGGAAGCCATCCAGGGACTGTCCACCAATTCGTGGTAATCGCTGGCCGTATAACCTTGGTCGGCTTGGCCATGCAGGGAAGTGGCGATGATGATGGGGCCCGCCGAAGTTGACATCCCTTCGGTGCGGACGTGCAATCGACACGGCTGCCCCATCGAATCCTCGCGGTACATCAGGCAATGCACGGGGTTGACGTACATCCATTCGGGATCGGCCCAACAGGCTCCGGCGTCGGGTTGATTGGCAAAATACCGGTAGCTCAACCGCAAGGTGGTGGACCCGGGGTGGTGAACCAGCCACTCGGAGGCTTCGGTTTTGATAACGGGTAGGGGTTCACCGTTCTCGTTTTGGGCCGTCAAGGCCACCAAATTCCTGACAAAGAGGCTTTGCTCGTAGCGTCCCGGCCTCCATTGGGGGAGTCGAAACCGGGTTTCGGCGCCTTGCACGTGCCATTGAACCTCCACAAGCAGGTGCCGGGGCCGTTCAGGGTCCAGGCCAACGGTGTAAATCGCTTCGGGTTGTTGGGGTTGATTCATGGTCAACAAAGGTAGGGTCAAGGGTTGAATGGGGACCCAAAAGCCTTATCTTTGCGACCCTTCGTTATAGAAATACGCCATGAAACGCACTTTTCAGCCCTCCAACCGCAAGCGTCGTAACAAACACGGTTTCCGTTCCCGCATGGAGACGGCCAACGGTCGTGCCGTATTAGCCCGTCGTCGGGCCAAGGGCCGCAAGAAGCTTTCGGTATCGGACGAGCGTCGACACAAGTCCTAACCACGTCCGGGATGCTCGTTCGGAGCATGCCACCCCGCCTGAGGGGCTTTGGTTCTTTTGATCGTGTCTTTGAGCAGGGCTCCCATTTCTTTGAATTTCCCTTCCAGGTTCGGTATCTCCCCGGATCCCAGCCGTTGAACATTGGTTTCTCGGTCCCCAAAAGACGCTTCAAAAAAGCTGTTGACCGAAATCTATTGCGTCGCCGAATGCGCGAGGCTTACCGTCTGCATCGGATGACTTGGGAAACGCAGGGTTCCGGAGGCTCTCTGGTATTGGTCTATTCCACCAACGAAATCTTGGATTACGATCGCATCTCTGCTGGCCTCATCAAGGCCATGCAGCGGTGGGCACGGCAGAACCCCTTGACAAAACCTCCCTCGGTGCAGGATCTATGAAGGCCCTTTTGATTTTCTTGGTCCGGGTCTACCAAGGGATGATTTCACCTCATCTTCCTCCGTCATGCCGCTACAGCCCCACTTGTTCCCAGTACGCCGTGGAGGCCTTGGGCCGATACGGGGCTTGGAAGGGAAGCTTTTTGGCGGCCAAAAGAATTTTGCGTTGCCATCCCTGGGGCGGTCATGGCCACGACCCCGTTCCCTAAATTTGAAGATTCGTCCCCTCCTACCATGCGCCTCTATTCCTCCCTAAGGTCCCTGTTCTCCGCCCAACGATTCCGCTCGTTGCCGGTCTCACGCCGAATTCGCCACCTGGCGCTGGTGATGGTTCTGGCCACCTCCAGTTGGGCTCTGACCAACAATTACTTCGAGATTTCAAAGCACATTGAGATTTTTGCCACCCTCTTCCGGGAGATCAACATGTATTATGTGGACGATGTGGATGCCGGCAAGCTGATGAAAACCGGCATCGATGCCATGCTCAAAAGCCTGGATCCCTACACCGATTTTATTGCCGAATCGGATGTCGAAAATTTCAAAATCATGACCACAGGTCAGTACGGTGGGATCGGGGCCTTAATTGCCAAGGTGGGGGATACGGTGGTGATTGCCGATCCCTACGAAGGTTTTCCAGCCCAGAAAGCTGATCTCAGGGCCGGAGATCAATTACTCAAAATAAACGGAGAGGATGTCCTGGGTCGGAATACCGACGACGTTTCCAAACTGCTCAAAGGCCAGCCCAAAACCGAGGTCAAGGTTTTGATCGCCCGGATGGGTGTCGCTAAGCCCATCGAAAAAGTATTGTTACGAGAAGAGGTCAAAGTGACCTCTGTGACCTATTCCGGCATGCTCAATGAACAGGTTGGTTATGTCAACCTCAGCGCTTTCAGGGTGGATGCCGGCAATGAAATCCAAAAAGCAATGTACGAGCTCAAAACCCGTGGCATGAAATCCATGGTATTGGACCTGCGTGGGAATCCCGGTGGTTCCTTGGATGAGGCGGTGAGGATTAGCGGATTTTTTATTCCAAGGGGTTCCAAGGTGGTCGATACCCGGGGCAAAGTGAAGGAATGGGACAAATCCTATCAAACAACCAACGATCCGGTGGACGCCGAAATGCCGGTCGTGGTGCTGGTGGATGGTTCATCGGCCTCGGCCTCGGAAATTGTTTCGGGGGTCCTTCAAGACTACGACCGGGCGCTGGTGGTGGGTCAAAAAACCTTTGGCAAAGGCTTGGTTCAAACCGTGCGGCCTTTGACCTACAATACCCAGGTCAAGGTAACCACCGCCAAGTATTATATCCCCAGCGGACGTTGCATCCAGGCGATCGAATACAGTGACAAAGAACCCGGTATCAAAAACCGCCGGGTTGCGGACTCCCTTCGCCGCGAATTCAAAACGGCCGCCGGTCGAGTTGTTTATGATGCGGGAGGGGTGACCCCGGACGTGGCCCTGGCTACCGATACCGCTAGCAATATCCTGGTAACCTTGGTCAACAAGCGTTATTTATTTGATTTTGCAACCTATTACCGTTCGCGGTGTACGACCCTGCCCGAGCCCGAACAATTTGTTGTTAGCGATAGTTTGTACGGTGCTTTCGAAGATTATTTGAAGGGTAAAGACCTATCCTACACCACGGAATCCGATCGGTCACTGCAGGATTTCAAAGAAAAGGCGATCCGGGAAAAGTACTTTGACGCAGTTCAAGACGAATACAACGCTTTGGTAGCGCGCAAGCACCATGACAAATCCCGGGATTTGCAAAAGCATCGTGCCGAAATCTCGGATTACCTCAAGCAGGAAATCGTGGGTCGGTATTATTACCAGAAGGGACGCTTGCGTTCCACTTTTGCATCGGACCCAGAAATACAGCGCGCTCTGGTGCTGATGGGTCAACCCTCCGATTATCGTCGGCTGTTGCAGGTTCCCTAAGGATGGACTCCTGGCTCTGGCTTCTGGTCTTTGGAGTATTGGCCGGTTTTTTGGGAGGCTTGTTTGGGGTCGGTGGAGGTATTGTCTATGCGCCCCTTTTGGGTTGGTGGTTGGCAGGGAAGGGTTGGCAGGGTTCCGCCTTGGTTGAATTGGTTTTGTCAAATTCGTTGGCCCTCACCTTGCTTACCGGTGTTTTGGGTTGGGGATTGTGGCTGCGCAAAGGTGTCAAGACGGGGTGGGATGGGTTTGTTTTGGGGTTGCCATCCGCCCTTACCGCGGTTAGCATGGCGCATCTGGTGCGTCAAGGGGGATGGTATCAGCCTGCCGGTTTTCGCTGGGTTTTTGGGTTGATGTTGGGGTTGGTTTTGTTACGCAATGCCCATCGACTTTGGTCCGAAAGCCGGACCGGAACCCCCTATCCAAAGCGCGCTTTATCGAGCTTCGCGTTGCCTTGTTTGGGTGCCGTTGCCGGTGTTTTTTCGGCCTTGTCGGGCCTGGGCGGAGGAGCCATCATGGTTCCCGTTCTTCAACGATGGGGTTACCGAGACCAAGGGGCCATCAACGCATTGAGCATGGGTTCCATTGCCCTGATGGCGGGGGCCTCAACGCTCTATTATGCCATGATTCCATCGGACTTGACCATTCCTTTGGGAGGAAACAGTCGAGAATGGGTCATGGTGGGTCGCTTGATCCCCGCATTTTTGTTGCCTTGTGCCTTGGGTACCCTCTTGGGCCTGATCCCGGGCATTGCCTTGGCCGAGTCAATGTCCTCTTCCGAACTTGGGCAACGCCGTTTGCGTTGGGCTTTGTTGGTTTTTTTGGTATTGGTTTTGGGTTGGATGAATCGCTCTTGTTGGTCTAATTTTTAATGAATGATGAATCAGAAGTCTTTTTGGAAAAATTGTCTAGGGGTCGGTGTGATGGTTTTGGGCTGCCTGAGCCTGGTTCTGGCCCAACAACCGACGGGTGATATGCAGGCCGACTTGCGTGGTCATGTGGGTTTTTTGGCGCACGATAGCCTTCAGGGTCGACAAACTGGTTCTCCATCGGAGAGGTTGGCGGCTTCGTATTTGGTGGAACAGTTGAACGCCATGGGCCTGCAACCCGCCGGCGATTCGGGGTCTTGGGTTCAATCGTTTGGAATCACCGTTCGTCAAGTCGCGGATACCAACTCCACGTTGAAGGTAGGTCGGCGTTCCCTTCGTTACGGTGAGCATTTTGTGGTTCTACCGGGGAGTTCGGGGGGTAGCGCCATCGCACGTGGCGTAAATGCCGGGTATGGGATTGAGGCCGATACCCTGGGCCATAACGACTTGAAGGATACCGTCGCCCTGCGTGGCCGGGTTTGGTGGGTCCGTTGGCAGGGTCCGGCCGGTTCCAACCCCCACGGTCCCTGGGGCGGGCATGTGAATTTGGCCCGCAAATTGGCTTTGGCCGAGCGCTATGGAGCGGTTGCGGTGGTCTTGTATCCTGGCTCACCCGATGAAGTTTGGCCCGATACGACCTTTGATCGCCGTACGCGGGGTACGACTCTTCCTGTACTTAGCCTGACGCCTTCCGGGGTTGCGGCCCTGCCTCTTGGTTTTATGAACGAGGACGATCGCATTCAAGTCAAGGCCGGGGTTCTTGTTACTCGGGTTGTGGCCAACAATGTTGCGGCTTATTTGGATAACGGAGCGAATCGCACCCTGGTTTTGGGAGCGCATTACGATCATTTGGGTTACGGTGAATACGGGAGCTCGCGGCATCGTGGCGAGCCTCAAATTCATAACGGGGCCGATGACAATGCCTCCGGGACCGCAGGACTTTTGGAATTGGCCAAGTATTGGGCCCAGCATCGAGATCGTCGTTTTAATTTTCTTTTCTTGGCGTTTTCAGGAGAAGAATTGGGTTTGTTGGGTTCGGCTTATTTTGTTAGGAATCCCTGGTTGCCTTTGGATTCGGTGGTGGCCATGTTCAACATGGATATGATTGGACGCCTGCTAGATTCCACGAAGCAATTGGGGGTCCACGGGACCGGGACGGCCTTGGAATGGTCGGCTTTGGTGGATTCCCTAGCGGGACCGCTTCGAATCAAAAGCAGCCCGGCGGGGACAGGATCCTCGGACCACCAATCCTTTTACCTCCAGAATGTTCCTGTTTTGCACTTTTTTACAGGAACCCACGAAGATTATCACAAACCAAGCGACGATGCTCATTTATTGAACTATCAGGGAATGCAGCTTGTGTTGGAATACATGATACGAATCGTGTATGCCTTGCCCTATCACGGTCGATTGACCTATGCCAAAACACAAAACGCAGATGCCCAGGCAACGCCTCGATTTAAACTTACCCTGGGGATTATGCCGGATTATTTTTACGAAGGCGAGGGGGTCCAAGTGGACGGTGTGACGGAGGGCAAACCTGCGTCCTTAGCCGGTGTTCAGCGCGGGGACATCTTGCTTGGTTTGGGTGATTTTCCGATTCGAGATATGCAGAGCTATATGCAGGCTTTGGCCGGTATGCAGCAAGGCAAGACCGTGGACCTTCGGATTCGTCGGAAAGGCGAGCTGATGGAAATGAAGGTTCGATTTTAGATTATGAAACCCGTTACTAGGCCTGTTTTGCTGTTGGATCATGCCGGCCGCGCTTGTTCGGTTTCGGTCGTGGATCCCACAGGTCAAGTATTGGCCGAACGTATCCAGCCGGAGCCGCAGCGTCAAGCCGAGGAGCTGGCCCTCATGGTGCGCGACTGCCTTCAGGATGCCGGGCTGCAGGTGAGGGATTTGGCCGCCATTGGGTGCCAACGAGGTCCTGGCTCCTACACGGGTTTGAGAATCGGTGCTGCTTTGGCCCAAGGGCTAGCCTTGCCCTACGATTTGCCCTTGGTGGGGGTCGGAACCTTGGAATCCATGGCGTATGCCCACGCGATGCAGGTGGGTGTTGGCTCGCTTGCGCAGGGTGAGGGTCCGACTTGGTGGGTGCCGATGATTGACGCCCGGCGAGACGAGGTTTATACTGGCCTATATAGCTTCGAGGATACGGCCGATCTGGCGTATCCAAACCTCAAGGTTTGGCAGGATGCGGAACCCTGTATCCCCGATAAAGATCTTTTTTTAAAAATACAGGGCCAAAAAGTTTATTTTCTGGGGGATGGTGTAAATAAATGGCATGATACATTATCAAATATTGGATATTTAGAACATTGGAAAGAAACAATTTTCGTATTTGAATTAAAAAATATATCTTCTATGTGGTTTGGATTGGTGATGAATTACCTGAATAGGGGGGCGTTTCATCATGCGTCTGCCCTTGTTGTTGATTATCGAAAACCTTTTTTTGGCGCTATCTTCGAATAAGTCTTTTCTGAATGTTATTTTAGATCACCAAAGGCTCAAAAATTTAAACTAACGACCAAAAGCTACAAGGGGGTGTCAACCATGCTTGGTCAACTCAAGGAGTTGGATCTAGAGAAGGCCTATACGTTGTGCCATGCAATGAACCATCCGCTCCGATACGGCATCGTTCAGTTGCTTGACCAAAACAAGGAATTAACGGTTACGCAGATTTATTTTAAATTGCGAATCAGTCAGTCCAACGCCTCTCAGCATCTAGCCGTATTGCGTCAAGCGGGTATTGTAACATCCCGCAAAGAGGGCAAACAGGTTTTCTATGTTCTCAACAAGACAGGCTATCTAACCCTTTGCCAGGCCATACAATCCCTGAATTCGCTTTGATTCAAGGCCATCGCCTGTTTAGTCCCACCAAGTCCCAACCCCTCTTTCCGTCTGCGTCCTCCCAGTTGAGTCGTAGGATTGGATAGCGGTTGGAATAATCCGAGTTGCCGTTCGTAGGGAAATTCTTGGATTGAATCCCGTCCCAATACCAATAACACAAGCTATCAGCCAACATATTTTGGCAAATCCTGTCCAGGCTTTTACCTGTCCAGTCGGTCACGTCAATACTCACCATCGCCGAGGATGGTCCTTGGAGGCCGATTCGAATTCTGTTATCCAGAGAAGGCTCCAATTCGTTGGTATTCACCTTTAATTTATACAAGGAGGGGCATCTGCCGAGGGTTTTTCCTAAGCTCAGTTGACTCGTATCCAATGGGCGATTTGGATAACAACCGGGTCCGGCTCTAAGTGAAGTCGGCGTTGTCCACCAGGCGGTATGAGGATGGTTTTGAAGGGTATAGGGCCTTGTGCTCCAAGGGCGTTCCAGGGAAAGTCCCTCTGGGTTTTGGACCAATGGATGAAAACTGGAGTCGTGGAAGCTAATTCGATCCAATCGAAGGCCGGTCGGGTCTTGCAATTCAAGGAAGGCGCCTCCGCCTGGAAGGGGTGGTAGGTCGTGACGAAATATCCGAGATGCAGGCTGATTCGATTCACAGACGCTTAGTCCTTCTGTTTGAATCATCTTTGGATTTCGGGTCAATACGTAACACGTTCCAGGTATCCAGGCGTCCAAGGGTTGTCCGACAGGATTTCCATCCAGGGTCTGACCGTTGATATCAGTGCGTACCACCCATATCCGCGATGCATCCAATACCTTCTCCGAACGATTGCATGCCTCGATCCAGGGCCAGGCATCAACCCAAGGTCGGGGATAAACTTCGGTGATCAATACGTCCCCACTTTTGGCAGGGATTCCGATTCCGGTCTGTATTTCTTGGTCGGGGAGGGTATCGCCGTTGCAGGCCAGCCAACCCATGCATTGGACCAAACAGGTTTGTCCAGGATCGGGTCGAAGGTGGAGGGGCAAGGGCAGAGTCCAGTGGGATTGGGAGAGTTGGTCCCAGCGGGATTCTGGGACCAAATCGGTTGTTAGGCCATCCAATACCAAGGTGACTAGTGTCCCTGGGTGACGGTGAACAGCGGTTCCAAAACGCAGGTGTAGCCAACCACTCGGATCTATTTGGGCGTCTTCGACGACGAGGCTCCCGGCTGGGGCGCATTCCTTGCTGGTGGTATCCATAGGAGCCCCAGGATTCCCGCCCCTTGGGTGGGTGGATGGAATCCATTGCAAAGTGTCTGCACACGGACAACGGGGGTTGATTTTGGTAAGGGACCAGCCTCCCTGTTTTTGTTGCAGGGTTTTCCAAAAACTTAGGTCGAATTGAAAGGTGTCCAAAACCAACGTATCGGGGCTTTCCAAACGGACCCAGTCCCCGTCGTTGTTGAGGTTGGGCCAAGGTTCCAATCCCACATAGGCGGTCTTGTAGGGGTTGCCTTGAAGGGCTTCCCAGGTATGCCATGTCTCCAAGGATGCCCTAGGGACCAGAACGACTGTTTCATTTGGATACAGGGTATGAGAGGGAAGAAGGGTGGTGGTGGTTTGATCCCTTAAACGAAAGCCTTTGAGTTGAACAGGGACAGGGCCGGGGTTGAATAGCTCCACGTATTCAACAGGAGGGAGTCCCTCTGGAGAAGGCCATACGGGCGGATCCGGATCGCTCATGATTTCAGTTATCACCAAACGACCGTGTTTTAACACAGGCTGGTATATGACAAAGTCGGTATCGCAGGGGTTGCCGAACAGGTCTCTCAGGCCTCTAATACGCAGTGTTTGAGGGGTTTCTTGAGGAAAGTCTGCCCATAGGTTGAAGGCCATCATGGTATCGCCTATCCAATGAAAGGGGCCCGCTTCACGACCTCCTTCGACCCAGGTGAAGGTCGCGCCGTTCGTTTGGCTGCTGTCCATGGATTCATTCCATAACAACCTTATGGTGCAATTGCCTTGAAGATCCCAGGATAAAATTCGAGGTCTTAGGCTGTCAGGAACAGGTTGGCCCTGAATCTGGTAATAAAACCACGAGAACAAGGTGGAGCGGGTTGATGTGTACTGGCTATGGATACCGGTAAAGCGACTGATGGAGAGGGTTGAATCCCTGAGATCGCCCAGCCATTGCCATCGGGGTACCGAAGTAGCTGTTTGGGAACTATCGGCCCAGAAATACCAGACCCCATTCAGGTATCGTTCGATGCGTACGGCCATCGGATTGGAATCACGGTTCAGCCATCCCGGTGCCAAGGATCCAATTCGGAACAGGCTATTCCCCGATTTGTAATAAAAGGTGAGGTTGTCATCGCTGCCCCCGATGCGTAACAAATAACTTCGACCCGTAAGTTGGGGTTGGGAATCCGTCGCCATCAGGTACCAATCCATTTGGTTGGACGAAGATGGGTTAAAGCGTAGCTGTAGACGTATCTCCCATCGTCCATTGTGCACGGCCCGGCTTTCGGTGCCCAACCAGGCCTGACCGCTCACCGCAGGGGCTTGCAATTGCAGGTAGGGGCCCGGAACCAGAACCCTGAATTTGCTTGTATCCCCAAACCAGGTCGGATGCGTTGTGATATTGCTATCGGCGAAGGTTTCCAATACCTGCGACCATGCCGGGGTTTTTCCTGGGCTTAGCAGCCCCCCTAGCACCAAAAGAAGGACGACCCAGGAATACCTCGGTGGGGTTGGAGCACGCTTTTTCATACCCCCAAAAAGGAACACATCGGTTTGATTCTACGCCACGTTTTTTTTAGCATTTTTGCAAGACCAACCACCCCCAATTCTTTCCCATGCCAACCCCTCCACCTTACCGTGTTGCCGTTGTCGGCGCATCGGGCCTTGTCGGCTCGACCATGCTGCGCGTTCTCGAAGAAAGGAATTTCCCGGTCCATACCTTGATTCCGGTGGCCTCACCGGCCTCTGTAGGCAAGACCCTGAATTGGAAGGGACAGGATTGGACCATTGTGTCTCCTCAAACCGCCATCGATAGGGGGGCTGATTTGGCTTTGTTCTCAGCGGGAGGGTCGGTATCCATGGAATGGGCGCCTCGTTTTACCGAGGCCGGAATTCGGGTCATTGATAATTCCTCGGTCTGGCGCATGGATCCATCGGTGCCCTTGGTGGTGCCCGAAGTGAATGCCCATGCCTTGCAGGGCCCCTCGCTATTGGTCGCCAATCCCAACTGTTCGACCATTCAATTGGTGGTGGCCCTCAACTTGCTACATCTGGAATTTGGGATCAAACGCATCGTGGTCAGCACCTACCAAAGCGTGACGGGAACCGGGGTCAAGGCGGTCACGCAGTTAATGAACGAAAGAGCCGGTATCGACGGTCCCATGGCGTACCCGCACCGCATTGATCTTAATTGCCTGCCGCATATTGATGTTTTTTTGGAAAACGGGTACACCAAAGAAGAAATGAAAATGACCCACGAAACCCGCAAAATCATGGGCGACGAGGGGATAGACCTCTGCGCAACCACGGTACGGGTTCCCGTGATGGGGGGTCACAGCGAAGCAGTGAATGTAGAATTCCAAAAAGATTTTGATTTGGAACGGGTTCGGGAATTGTTACAACAAAGCCCGGGGGTTCTTTTGCAAGACGACCCATCGCACAGCGTGTACCCCATGCCCCTTCATTGCCAGAACCGGGATGAGGTTTTTGTGGGCAGGGTCCGGAGGGATTTCACCCGCGATAAATGTCTGAATATGTGGGTGGTGGCCGATAACCTGCGCAAAGGCGCTGCCACCAATGCCGTCCAAATCGCCGAAGCCTTGGTGGGCCAAGGGTTGATGTAAAGATTTCCGTCGGACTGGATGATCCTACGAGACTGGATGATCCTGTTAAACCAGGCTAATCCGGGTCAGGCGATCAAAAACGCGAAGACGGTCTTGGAGGACTTCTTCGGTTACGGCCTCTAGGCTGCTGGTCCCAAATGCTTCGACGGTGCAGGAGGCCAAGGCCGAACCGCAAAGGATCCCTTGTTTGAGGTGCTCCATGGTGATTTGAGGCTGAGAGGCCAAATAACCCATTAAGCCCCCCGCAAAACTATCGCCCGCCCCTGTCGGGTCGCAAACCTCTTCCAAAGGCAGAGCCGGGGCAAAAAAGATATCTCCGTCCCCAAAGAGCAGAGCCCCGTGTTCCCCTTTTTTGATAATCAGGTAGCGGGGGCCCATGGTAGCAATTTTGCGGGCTGCTTTGAGCAGGGAGCGTTCGCCAGAGAGTTGCCGGGCCTCTTCGTCGTTGATGGTGAGCAAATCCACCCGGGCGATGGTTTCCAACAAGGAATCCCACGCGATATCCATCCAAAAGTTCATGGTGTCCATCGCAATCAAATCGGGCCGGCTTTCCATTTGGTCCAAAACCCTCATTTGGACCGAGGGGGTGAGGTTGCCGAGCATCAAGAGGCGGGGGCTACGGTAGGCCTGGGGCAGGACCGGGTCAAAATCCGCCAGAACATTGAGCCTGGTTTCGAGGGTATCGCGGCTGTTCATGTCCAGATGGTATTTCCCGGCCCAAAAGAAGGATTCCTGACCAGCTACCCGCTGAATTCCCTCCGTATCAATCCCCCTGGACCGCATCATGGCCAGCGATTCCTCCGGAAAATCATCCCCAATCACCGAAACCAGCCCAATCCCTTCCGTAAAATGGCTCGCCGCCAGGGCCCCGTAGGTCCCCGCCCCCCCAATGACCCGTTCAGCCTTGCCAAAAGGGGTTTCAATGCTGTCAAAAGCGACGGTTCCGACAATTACCAAAGGAAGTTGATGTGCCATGGGAGGGGATGGGGGTTGTAGGGGAGAGAAACAAGTTTGGGCGCAAATATTGGAACTTTGGCGGTTAAATGCTATCATTGCACTCCTTTTGGGGCAAAAGCCTAGGCCAAACCCCCAAAATTCCTCGGTAGCTCAGTTGGTTAGAGCACTTGACTGTTAATCAGGGGGTCGTTGGTTCGAGCCCAACCCGGGGAGCTTAAAAATCAATCACTTTACCAAAAGTGGTTGTGGTGGGGAGGATGAGAAGTGACTCAAAAAGTGAAGCATTTATCTGTTTCAATCCAACCCAGACCAATTAAAACCCCTCTCAAGGGGTTTTTTTATGCAGGTTTAGTTTGTCTTTTTAACCCGATTCAATCACCGAAGACCAAAATCTGGCCGTCAAGGCTCTGGGTGACACCTAGGAGATGGTGTATAATTAGGTCGTTGAAGAAACCGAACTCAACACCGCCAAAATCATCGCCAAAGTCCTTTTGGAGGCCGTTAAGACCCCATGATCCTCATTATGGTCTATATAACTCCACGTCTAAGTTGTGAGTTATGTGTAAATAAACGACCATTTGAAACTAATTTGCATTTAATTATCTTAGCCATATGAATCACTATTCAGAGAGAATTACAATAAATGCACAAACTAGATTTGGTCGACCTTCCATTCGTGGAATGAGAATTAGCGTTTATGACATTTTAGGTTGGTTCGCGTCTGGTATGACGAAGCAAGACATCCTAACTGATTTCCCTGAATTGACTGAGGAAGACCTACAAGCAGCCCTTTCTTATGCTGCTGACAGAGAACACAAAATTCTAATTGCCTTGTGAAACTTCTCTTCGATCAAAACATCTCATTCAGGGTCGTCAATAAACTACAACCAACTTTCCCCGGTTGCCGACAAGTGCGAGAACTAAATCTTGAAGAGAAAAGTGATAGAGAAATATGGAATTTCGCTAACAATGAGGAATACACCATAGTGACATTTGATGCTGACTTTTATGACTTGGTTACCCTTTACGGACATCCACCTAAAGTTGTATGGCTAAGAATCGGAAACACGAGCACAGACAACTTGATAAAAATTCTTCTAAATCATTCAGAAATTATAAAAGTTTTTGTTGGCGACAAGAACTATGATGACATCGGCTGCTTAGAGATAAACTAGCGAGAAAGGCACAAACCCATAAACGCATAATGTCATTTTAAATCCTAAATTCGAATGAATGGATAAGAAATCCATTGATTTTGAGATTTTTAATTTGAAGAGGTCTGCTTTAGTTCTATCCAAGTAGAAAATGCCATATTTTGATTGGCTTTGTAGATACTCCTTTTTGCTTTTAAATTGGAATGGTGAAAACTCCCTTTAACAAATACTTGTACCTTGGATTTATTCTGTTGGGATTCTACCAAGGGTTGTTCGCCAAGGAATACGTGCAAGCTGCGGCTTCCTTGGGAATTGGGTTGGCTTTTGACCCCTTTGAGTCAGAACAAAATTGGCAAGAGCGACCTCGATGGCAGAAGGCAGTTCTGTTGGTTCACTTAGGCTTGGTGGCGGCCATGCTCGGATTCGGGATAGGTTTCCACGATCGAAATTAGAACTAATTAAGATGTCAGCCGGCAACAAATTCACCGATGGCATGGGCGTAGGATTAGGCTCTGCCTTGGGGGTGTTGGTTGGTTTTTTTGATGTTATAAATTAAGAGTCTTTGGGCCGACTGAAATACCCATAAAAGGCAAGGCTTATCCCGTATAGGGTTAGGTATTCTCTAAACAGGTTGTCGGTATTGGTGCCCACGGTGCTTTGGTAGACGTTCCAAGCCAGGTGTACGGTTCCCCCCACGCCCAAAACTAGCAAAAGCAAGGCGACAGAACCGGGTTGCCAGGTCAAGCCTTGGACGTTGTATCGTCTAAACCCCAGCAGAGGCCAGATCAATAGCAGGGGCAAGGCAAAGAGCCGGGCCTCCCGGGCCTTGGCCATGAAGAGAACTATGAAGGTATTGACCACGAGGCTTGCTACCAACCCTAAGGTGAAAAATCGGAGCTTGCCGAGCAGGGGACGCAGGAGGACCAATGGCCAGGCCAGGACCAGAAAAATACCCACCAGGGTTTCTACGGTGTAATCGGTGTTGCGGAAATTGACTTGCAGGTTGCTGAAGCGCGCTTGCCATTGCCAAAGATCCCCGCTCGTGGTAGTAGGTCCCGTGGCTAATCGCCCCACGGCCAAAACCCCCACGGCCACAAGCAGGGTGATCCCCAAGCCAATACGCTCCTGCTTTGAAGCGTAGGGTAGGTACAGCCCGGCCAAGACAGGGAAGAGGAGCAAGCCGCTTTCGCGGGACCAAAGGGAAAGTCCCATGCAAAGTCCGGCCAAGAGGGCGTAGGGGATGTTATAGGATGGCACCGCGGGCAATGCCCCTGCAGTCTGCCTCAATACCCTGGGACGGGGGAGACACCAACAAGCTGCCAACATCGTAACAACCTGCAAAGGTTCGTCGTAGGTATAAATCGGGGGGACAAACGCAAATAGGTTGGTGAAGGAGAAGAGGTACAGAGCCGTTGCGATCCATGCCCCCTTCGGGTCCGCTCCCCAGGACAGGGCCAAAGCATAAATCAGGCAAGCGCTGATGGCCATCAGCAGAGGATTAAGCAGGGCAAGGACCCTTGTTTCGTCGATTTCGGTCCATTTGCTTAAAACAGCCACCGCCCCCGATGTCAGCGGGCGGGCCGCAAAGACCGGCAGACTTCGGTGATAGTCCAGGGTACTGCGCAAGGCTTGGTGGGTCATCATGCCCTCTTTGCCGGGGGTCCGGTGCATCCACAACAGCCCTAACAACCACACCAAACAAAGGAGGAAGAGGGCCGAGGAATTTTTCACGTGCAATCCTAAATTTACAGACGAATCAACCTCCCCCAAAACCCGTCTTGTCCTCAAAAAAATCCTTCTTGTCCTCAAAAACAACCCCATGACCCGCTCCAACCACGAAATCGATTACCGCGTTTACGGCGAAGAAATGCAATGCGTTGAAATAGAACTCGACCCCCAAGAAACGGTGATTGCCGAAAGCGGGGCTTTCATGTTCATGGATCCAGGGATCGAGATGGAAACCATCTTTGGAGACGGATCCTCCGAGAACAAAGGATTTTTGGGCAAATTGATGGGGGCCGGTAAGCGTCTTTTGACTGGTGAGTCCTTGTTCATGACCGCCTTTACCCACCTGGGTTCGGGCAAAGCCCGGGTCACCTTTGCGGGACCCTATGCCGGCAAAATTGTCTGCCTGGATTTGCAGCAATTGGGCCACAAAATCATTTGCCAAAAGGATTCCTTTTTGTGCGCCGCCAAAGGGGTGGCCGTAGGTATTGAGTTCCAACGCCGATTGGGCACCGGGCTCTTTGGGGGCGAAGGCTTTATTATGCAAAAACTGGAAGGGGATGGGCTGGCCTTTGTGCATGCCGGGGGTTATATCCTAGAGAGGGATTTGCAACCCGGCGAGGTCCTGCGCGTTGATACGGGCTGTATTGTGGCCTTCACGGCCGGGGTGGATTACGATATTCAAATGGTCCGTGGGGTCAAAAACATGATGTTTGGCGGGGAGGGCTTGTTTTTTGCCACATTGCGAGGGCCCGGTCGGGTTTGGTTGCAAAGCCTGCCCGTATCGCGGCTAGCGGCCCGCATTCTCAGCTACGGATCCCCTGGTGGCCGTCGCGAAGAGGGTTCCCTCCTGGGCGGTCTTGGCAACCTGCTGGACGGGGATTAATTTTCGGGAAGCTCGTTCGAACCGTAACAATGAATCAGAAGGCGACCAACCAACCTCGGACCTATAGGTTTTATTCAACGACCTGGGGTTGGTGTCTCGTCTTGATTTGGTTGTTTGCAGGAAACCTGCAAGCGCAGCCAACAAGAAGGCTAGCAACGGATCATCGAAAAAGCTCCCTTGATAGCCTTCATCCCACCTGCAGCGACGGAAGTCCTGAGGTCATCCTGTTGACTTATTCCGCCTACCAATCGGCCTTTGGCCCCAAGTACCAACAGCCGCTATGGGTGGCCTATCGTTTGAACAGCGCACAGGTGGGAGGCGGGGCCGAGCGTTCCAGTGGATTTTGGAAGGATCCTCGCCTTGGCGGAAAAGGCGCATCGGACGCGGATTACAAAGGTTCCGGGATGGACCGCGGTCACTTGGTCCCGGCGGCCGATATGGCCTGGTCAACGAGGACCATGCGCGAGAGTTTCTCCTTTGCCAATGTCTGTCCTCAAAGACCGGGATTTAACCGAGGAATTTGGAAGCGCCTCGAAAACCAAGTCAGAACCTGGGCTTCGGACTTGCCGGCCAACGATACCCTGGGCCTATTGATTTGGGCCGGACCGGTTCTGGAACCTGAACCCGAACCTTGGGGACGCTTGTTGGTTCCCCGGCTCTTTTACAAAATCGTTTACCATCCGGCACAAAGCCGGGTGGTGGCTTGCCTGATGCAAAACGAATCTTCCCAAAGCGAATTATCCGCGACCATGGTGACCGTGGACCGGCTGGAACAGTTGACCGGTTTGGATTTTTTGGGCGGGTTGCCGGACGAGGAAGAGGAACGACTCGAAAGCAGCCTATGCAGGACCTGCTGGGTCTGGCTGAACCCGGTCCAACGTTAAGGTTGAATCGCTAAGGTTGATCGCTAAGGTTTGATTCCGGCCAGGTCCAGGAGGAAGGCAAATTCCAGGGCATCGTCTTTGAGGGCATTGTAACGCCCGGATTTGCCGCCGTGACCGGCTTCCATATCCGTGACCAGGTAAATTTTGTTGTTACCTTGGTGAACATCCCTCAGCTTAGCGACCCATTTGGCGGGCTCCCAATACTGCACCTGCGAATCATGGAGACCCGTCGTAACCAATAGGTTAGGGTATTCAGCGGCGCGCACATTGTCGTACGGCGAATACGATAACATATAACGATAATAGGTCTCATCGTTGGGATTGCCCCACTCATCGTATTCGGAGGTGGTCAATGGAATCGAAGCATCCAACATCGTATTGATTACATCCACAAAGGGCACCCCCGCAATTACCCCTCTCCAGAGATTTGGCCTCATATTCACCACAGCACCCATCAACAGTCCACCGGCACTTCCACCCATGGCGTACAATTGTCCTGGTTCGCAATAGCCATGGGACAGCATCGCCTCACCGCATGCGATAAAATCGGTGAAAGAGTTTTTCTTCTTAAGGAGTTTGCCGTCCTCGTACCAAGCACGCCCCATTTCCTCGCCACCACGAATATGGGCAATTGCAAAAACCCAACCCCGATCCAAAAGACTCAGCCGATTCATGCTAAAATAAGCCTCCATCGTGATGCCATAGCTGCCATAGCCATAGAGCAGGGTGGGGTTGCCTCCGGCCTTGCGCATTGATTTTTTGTAAACCAACGAAACGGGTACGTCGGTTCCGTCGGCTGCTTTGACCCAAACCCTTTCGGATTGGTAAGCAGATGGGTCATGTCCACCCACCACTTCCTGGGTTTTGAGAATGCGTTCGCTGCGGTCGTCCATTTGGTAG
>Ga0247832_1003405_pt1 | contig 21838 bp, 7 predicted proteins | sample LaCruzMarch2015__10_FD_192407 | JGI IMG/M metagenome (GOLD analysis project Ga0247832, IMG submission 192407) | Freshwater microbial communities from meromictic Lake La Cruz, Castile-La Mancha, Spain - LaCruzMarch2015_4m | ecosystem: Environmental > Aquatic > Freshwater > Lake | place: Spain... | reverse complement strand
TGAATCCCGGTATTGAATGATAAGATCCCGGGAATAATGGAATTAATACCGGAATTGCGAAGTCGCTGGGAAGTCGCTAGGAAGTCGCTAGGAGAGAAAAAACAAGTTGTTACCCGACTCGTAGTATTTGGTGGCAGTTACTCTGGAGGAGCGGTGGATGACAAGAATGACACGCTCGGCCGAATACCAATGAGATCTGTATAATTAATAGTTGCGGATGAGCGGCCGACATTATCTGCTAGCTATATTCCTGACGCTGTCGTCATTGGAGTGTCAGTGCCTGACGACATCTCCCTCGTTGAGTAAGCGCAGTCACACAATTCGTCGTCGGAATCAGATTTCCATCCTCCGTGCTTCGGTTGAAACTGACGAACATAAACTCGGTCAGATTGTGGCGGAATCCAGAGGAAGAACTACACATCATACAATAGACGTCGATGAATTATCAAAATTGGATTCATGTCGTTCACGAACTGCCGCGAGCAAAGTTCTCTCGAGGGCATTGTATACTGCTCAACAAGCGGAGGGAGAACGAATATTATACAACTCTGTTACTATACCAAAAGGTCTTTCAACTCGTACAATTAGTGATGCCGAGCTATCCGTGCAAACTCGGACGATCAATTCCAAGTATAAAATTATGGAACTGATCGAACAAAATGGCGATCGAGACATTGATCGAGCCTCGTTGGCTGTATTATGTGTCTTCGTTTTTGGTTCATCATCTGCCATCCTTGCACAACAAACAGCTCAGGGTCTGCCTGACATTGTACGGTGGGTACTTGTATTTACTCTATGCTTCTCACCATTGATATTGGTTGGTTATGGATTGGCCGTGCCGGAACAGTTGTCAACTACATTGGTGGCTATACAACGAGAGGTGTTTCCTTCGTACCGAAAAAGGATGATTCAGCATGAAGCGGGTCACTTCTTACTTGGATACATGTTAGGATGGCCAGTGAAGACATATCAAGCTAGTAACGCTGTTAAGAATGCTGTGGAGTTTTATCCATTGAGTGATGTAGATGTTGGAGAAGATAGGGCTATGATTTTAGGCTTCGACATGAAGAGCAAAGGGCGCAAAGGTAATGACGAAAAAGATGCATTAAGAAGCAGGATAAGCAGTGACGGACCGTACTATTCAAAAGAAGGTAGAGGTAGCGCAGATTTTCAGAGATCGGTATTGCGAGATGGAGAAGAAGATTCGTTATTTGTCTTATCTAGCGAAGACAACCCAACATCATCGTGGCCGTTTCGTGGATTTGACGAAGAGACGTTGGACAAACTCGCAATCATCAGTGTGGCTGGTGCTTGTGCTGAAATATTAGCCTACGGGAATGCCGAGGGGGGTGTAGCTGATTTACTACAACTCAGGCGTATCTATGGGGCTGCGGCATCCTCCCCCACAACAAGCAATTATGAAAAGAGATCTGACTCTCTGGGATCGTTCAGTGATGATGCGAAGGAGCGTAGATTGCGTCGCGAGAACAAGAATGGAGTAGGTGGTGGAATGGAAGAAAGAGAAATGGACACTCGCACAAGATTTGCCTTGGGTTTTGCGATGGGGTTATTACGCAAGCACCTGGCTGTACTTGACGCATTGGCTGAAGTTATGGAAAGTGACGGCACAGTTGCTGAATGCATGCTAGCAATTGAAGAATGTACCAATGTAGGTGGATATACTGTGAACGGAGACTATGAAAAAGTTCGGAGAGAGCGATTTCGTGCCGAGGAACGAGGCGTCGCAAGTTGGATAGAGCGAACGTTTTTGGGTGGTGGTAGAACAATAGATGTCCAAGATTCAGAAATCATTGAAGGAAAAGGAGGCGGGGAAAGGAAGAAGGGATTCCAATTGACAGGAGACGATCCTCTGTATGCAGCATTGGCTGTCGCTGTAGCATTTTTCGCATACGCATCCAGCGGCGGTATATCATTACACTAAAATAATGTAGATATGTGTCAGTGAACTAAATAAATATATTGCTGAATTGAATCTCGTAGTGTTTTTTAATGTTTCATTCATTCCTCCAGGAGAACGTTCCCACCCCCCCTACTTTTCTTCCTTCTTTCCAAGTGTCAGTGCTTTCAATCAGTACCTAGTCAGTAGTTGAAATGAATCACGTGTTCTTTATTACTGTTTCACTCCTCCAGGAGAACGTTCCCGCCCCCCCCCTACTTCTCCTCCTTCTTTCTATCCTTCTTTGGTATCATTGTTTGCAAACTGAACCTTTGAGGAGGAGGTGGTAAGATGCCAAATTTGCCCAAAATCCAAGAAACACGATCGGACGGCTGTGCACCGACTGATATCCAATATCGCAATCTGTCAGTCTTTAAACGGATTTCTTTAATCCCTGCAGATGTCGCGATGGGATTGTAGGTCCCAACCTGTACAATGGATGTTAGTTTTTTAATGCCCAAGATGAAATGAAAAAAAGCAAACTCAGCGGATTTGACCAACTTACAATCTCTAGAAATTTACCATCTCGTGGAGCACGAGCATCGGCAGCCACCATACGGTAAAATGGTGAGTGCTTCCGTCCGAAACGCTGAAGGCGGAGGCGAACCACCATGGCAAGCCTTTATTCTAATTAAGTAATCAATAAATACAACATCTCCCGCAAAAACTCATCACCGCACAAACCTGTCTCACTGAAAGTTCGACAGACCACACTCCCGTGTCGTGACTTGCTTGGATCTTCCCATACTGGCAATACCCAATCCCAGTAAACGCAACATTTGTTTCTAAGATCGGTTGCATCAGTGTATCATCTTCAAATCACAGTTGCATCGGTGTATTATTCTTAAAGCTTAAATAATGTTTGGTGGAGCTGGTCGAAGAAAGAAGGAGGAGAGTCTCTCCTCGGCCATGTCACCCGATAATCCACCCTCCAAAGGGTCCGGAGGCAACAGTTCAGTTACCGGTTTCGACCCCGAAGGTCTCGAACGTGCCGCGAAGGCCGCACGAGAACTCGATGGTAGTCGTAATGCTTCTGCCGCCATCGAACTTATTAAAACACAGGAGGCAACGAAGCAGCATGAGGCGGCAGCCAAACGGTCCGAGATGGATGCGTACAGTCAACAGTTACGGCAACAGAATATCTCAGCTGAGGCCGAGGAGGCACGGAAAACACTGGAGGCGCAAACTCAGCATGAACGTCACCGTAGCGAGTACAGGGATGAACTTGAAAGGAAGAGGCAGGTTGATATGTTGAATGCACAGAAGTATATGCAAGAGTGAGTGTGTGTTTCTCTTTATCTCGTCTATATTTTGTTGGTCTTGCGGCGGTGTCATGACGATGATAATGTGACATTCTTTTTTCCGTGATGGAGTATCTACTTATGTTTTGCAATCCACTGATAAACAAACCCTAAATATGTTAGTGAGCAGTTAAAGAAACAGGAAGAGATGGTAGAACGACAGGAGGCGATGCGTCGTAAGACGGCAGAGATTGAGGCCGAACTCCGGACCAAGACCGAGCTTGCAAAGACTCGCGCCGAAGCTGAGGGACGGATCCGTCAGGAGCGTGAGAATCATGATCTCATTCTACAAAAGGTCCGACTTGAGGCCGTCGAGCAGCGTGATACAGTGCTAAAGGCTATTGCCGACGGAGGTAAATTGCTAGGTGAGGGGTTGTCGAGCTATCTAAAAGATGGTGAGAAGTTACGCAATACAGCATTCATTGTCAGTTTGGCAGCCGTGGGTATATATTCGGCCAAGACAGGTGCAGGTATTGCTGGACGGTTCATTGAGGCACGATTAGGCAAGCCTAGTCTTGTTCGTGAAACGTCACGCGTGACAGTGTCACAACTGTTGACAAATCCTATCACGTCGACGCAACGGCTAACGGGCATTGGTATGTCATCTCAGGATGCACTTAAGGGTATTGTTTTGGAGGAGAGTCTTGATGCACAGCTACGCAAAATTGCAGTCTCGACGGCAAACACGAAAAAGAATAAGGCACCGTTCCGTCATTTGCTACTCCATGGTGCGCCTGGGACAGGTAAGACCATGTTCGCTAAAGGTCTAGCACAGCACTCGGGGTTGGAGTTTGCTATTCTTACTGGGGGAGATATTGCCCCGCTCGGACGTGATGCGGTAACTGAAATTCACAAACTCTTTGAATGGGCCAAGACAAGTCGGAAGGGTTTGCTACTTTTCGTCGACGAGGCCGATGCCTTCCTCCAAAGTCGTGAAACTACGAAGATATCGGAGGATCAAAGGAATGCATTGAATGCATTTCTATACCGTACAGGAACGGAAAGTGATCAATTTATGATGGTATATGCCAGTAATCAGCCATCTCAATTTGACGAGGCCGTGCTAGATCGTATCGATGAGATGGTAGAATTCCAACTCCCAGGAGAGACTGAACGTCGGAAGATGATTGGGCAATATATTGAGAAATACCTCTTGAATCCACCAGGTCGGTGGGCAAAGAAGGTTACGACTATTGACATTGGGGATGAAGAAATCGAGCGTGTCGTGAAGGAGACGGAGGGGTTTTCTGGCCGTGCCATATCCAAGTTGGCTATTGCATGGCAGGCTGCGGCATATGGTACTGACGGTGCAATATTGGACCAGGAATCGTTCTATCAAACTGTTCAGAATCATAAAAAGAGCATGACACAGAAGGATGGGTGGATGAAACATGCTATGGAAAGGGCACACCTGCTGACTAAGGATAGTTAAATAACGGCAGCTTAATTAAACGTAATATGTTACCAATTAGTCATAATGCAATTGCAGGGATCGTTCACCCAGAATGCCTTGCCTATTTCAACCTTAAAACATAACAACTCATAAAGAAGAAAAAAGATTGTGTTCTTTCAGTTCTTCTTTGCATCTGCCAATGCTTTGAATTACACACATTGGATGAAAATTGGCAGGATGATGAGAGCCAAACAGATACCTTCCATAATAAATGAGTCTTTTATACTGGACAATACAAATGTAGCTTGGAAGCAGGAGCGGTCTACAGTGATTAATGCATTGACCAATTATCTTTAGTTGTATATTGACTGTGTTTTGGATATATTTAGTGTGCTTGAAAGTAATGATGATGACTCCTTATGTCCACTAGCCACAGTAAAAATAATGCTCAACATATGAAAACTAGATCTGCTATGAGTACCATATGAAGTGGGTGAGACATTCCAATCATGAGCCAACATCTCAAAAACCTATCATACACACTCTCCCACACCACTGCCACCACACTATCTCAAAACAAATATCAGTATGGTAGAAGGTGCTGAAACGCATTATATATATATGAAGAAGATCTGACATGAGTACGAAGTGTGTGGGGTGCCCCAATCATATCATACATCATGATCCAAGTGAGAAACCAAGTAATTCTCCTAACCAAGCATGTATATGCAATAATTTAACCCCACTTACAAGGCTGAGCTGCAATTGATTCCACTAAAGTTGTGGCCAGCTTCTCCCAATGAGGAACAACCAAGTAGCTTTCTGCGCCTGGCATTGGGATTTGTAGCACAGGCTGTACCTAACGAGTTTCAGTGTTCCGCATGTGACGACTCTTTATGAAATACCTAGATGATAAAGTCAGTGATAGGCATCGACTAATCATTTGAACACATCCTGATTTAATGGCAGATAGTAAATTATTTTCAGTTTCTATATATCAAGTTTAATCCTACAGATTTGTTATCGTCTACGTTCTGGTCCGTTACCCATTGACCCCGCCGATGAGCGTCCCAACTCTACATCTCTATTGACAAGAGGATGGGATTCACTCGTTCGTCGGGGATCAAAATTATTATCATCTGATTCATTATTTGCATCATTATCCAGTGGCAGAATTGGGATGGTTTCATTACTACTAGCGCGTAATTTGCTTTTGGCGTTGTCTTTATTCCGTTGTTGATCCAGACTTGCAACAGTCAAGCCACCCAGAACTAATATAGCTCCTAGCGGATATCTCCAATTACTCTCTTTTGGGAACAAGGCAAAGCTGAGGATCAATGTCATACCTTTCCGGGCAGTACCAATAAATACTGCTGCAACTCCACCAAATTTCTTCACGACTGAGGTATGTGCAGAAACAGCAACATGAGAAATCAGTATGTATATCAACATATAACAGATGAGTGTATATTTGATCTCTCCCCCTCCTAATGAGTCATCCAGTATCATGTCTCCCTTCTCATCATCAGTCAACAATTCATCAGTGATTGTTGCGTTAGACCCTCCTTCCAAAAACCGAGAGAAGTAATTATATTCAAGAACAGGCTTTCCCAAAACAAAATGAAACATTCCAACTAAATCTCCGCTTAACAAAGCACTGCATGTTTGTGCCACGAGAGTATAAATGTTCGTGTAGAACATAACCTCACTCTTACTAGCATCGTAGGTACGGAATAACTTTTCTTGTGCATTGGGTAATATAGCATCCGCAAACACACTAAATGATACCAGTGTTAACCCAAATGGATGGAATTGAGGATTACTTAATGATCTATCTCCTGCCGCGAATGTTATCAATCCAGCACATACTGCCATTGCACTACCAACCTCCACATAAGTAAATCGTTTTGCATTCCCCATTAAATATGCTATTATCATTGTTGGGAGTAGCTTACAGCTTCGAAATACAACCTTGGTTGGAAAATTAATGTAATTCAAACTCCAACTAGCCAAACTTGAACTCATTAATAGACAGCATGTTAATGGTGGATAGGCCATTGCTGGTGCACTTCGTGGTCGTCGTGCTTCACCATTACCAAAGAATGGGATAGAGCTACGTTCGAGTCCACTAAATATTGTCACCCCCAGGACTTCCATCCAACCAAGCATGACGCCAAAGGTAAATCCCTCAGTATTTACCATTGCCTCTTGGAGGATGTTATGTATTCCGAACCAGAAGAAGACGCATAATCCCAACGCTACGAATTGGAATGGACGTGGGAGGTCATCAATCTTCATAATACCACCGTTAGTAGAGATTAATCGCGTTAAAGATTTCGATGGTGTGTTGGGGATATCAAAATGACCATTATGGTCCTGTGGCGTGGGGGTAGTGGTGCCGCCACTGGCACTCGTCGTCATGGAGAAGAAGATACCACCACTACCAGCCCGTAGATACCTGACCCGACCCGTGAACTACCATCAACTACCTTCCACCACCATACATAAATACCTTGCAGCGTGCGTGTTACGGTGAGATGCTGTGAGATGAGGGGAGGATGGAGATATCGATAATGGAGTGGACGGGATCATGTTCAGCAACAAACAAAGAAGTGTAAGAGGTGTTGGTAATTAGCAGCAGGTTATTGTACTTCAGCGCGACCAGAACATGTTTGTAATCACAAATCATCCAACCATAATTTTTCAACCTCGTTGATTGACAATGTGGATGGTGTAGATACATCCAGCGGCTTTATTGTACCAACCAACTTCTTTGTCCTAGAATACAATGAGCAATGAAATGACGGATGACGCGACGATAAGTGACACTTTCAATGACAAAGAGGATACGTGAGCACTATTATATACGACAATCAGCAAGATGTATTCGTGGTTAATCACTGACGAGTATCTTACATGTTGGAACGAGTCGTCAGCTTCGTGGTGAGGTATTAATACTCGGTTTTGAAATTGATTTTTTTTCGTGCGCGAAGCTGAAAGTTCATTTTGTTCTCTCTCGGTCTGCTTGTTCCGAAAGCATCGAGCGAATCTAATTACCAACCCACCGCGGTAGATGGCGAGCCTAACGGCACGTCATCGCTATTGCGCAGATCGCATACTCCTCGGCCTCGGGTACAATGACGACCTCGACGAGACCAAAGTTCAGGCGTTTATCCGAAAGCCAAAAGTACTTGCCAAGTTCGATGAGCTTTTTGCTGGCGAGGGTCCCTCAGCTCTCTTTGTGCATTATCAGCCAAGGCACACGAACGAGCTTGACGCACCGGATCAGAAGGAACTATCAGTAAGCGTCGATGGCAAGGTGACAAAGAAGCCAGAGCTCTTCGTCACTTATGGCGATACTGTGGTTATGAATGCAAAATGCTGCTACTTCCTCCGAGCCGGGCCGCAAGGGGTCGACTCGTCAGTGGCCAATGATTCGTCCCTGTTATACGGCGAGTTCACAGGGTCACCGCTGGTAACAGTCAAGACGATGCTGATGGCCAAGTACGCTCCCCTATTTGCACAGTCGACAGAGTGGGGCGAAACGACTGAAGAGCAGAAGGCTGATTTTAATGATGCAATGAGCAAGTTCATGCGTAATCTCACCAATGCTATCGAGAGTATTTCAGGAGGTTTAGAGCTTCGCCATCTATCAAGCACGCCCATCGAAGCCTTGCTTTCGTCGAATGGCCCCAATACCGCCCCCAGCCCAGAAGTAATCACCCAATTGGAGGAGTTGCTGGGTGAATGGTGTGGTCAGATCGAAGCCTTCATTCAGACTCGCGAGAAGACCGGCCATCGTCAAGTAGCATCGGCCGAAGACCTAGAGGGTCCCAAAGGCGAGATTGAACACTGGCGAGCGAGGACTCAGCACCTCTCGTCAATTGTCGAGCAACTGAAGCGAAAGGATTGTCGCTACGCCGTCGGCGTCCTGTCATCGTACACGAAAGGGACGAATGATCCAGCAAAATCAAAAACGATTGCGTTATTGCGTCGATGGAAACAAATTGACATTGAGACCACAGAGGCGGTGAACGAGGCGAAGGATAATCTCAAGTACCTTTCTACGCTGCAACGTTTCATTGAGCCGCTTTACTCTGGAACGGCACAGTGTATTATCGACACACTTCCGGCACTGATCAACTCCATCAAGGTAAGTAGGCATTCCGTCGATCTCTTGCTAAATGCGACACCCGCAATTACAACCGCTCATTTCATCCTATCGTTTTCTTCGTCATCACCAATCCATTATCTACAGATGATCTACACCATTTCCCGTTACTACAACACGGAGGAGAGGGTGACGACAATGCTGTCAAAGATTACAGATCAAATGATCATTCGGTGCCAGCAAAACATCACTGGCGGAAAGGAAAGTGATTTGTGGCAAGAAGACCCAAAGTTGTTGATAGCGAAACTTGATGCCGGAATCAAACTCAACGAGTCCTATCAAGAACAGTTCCGCCTAATGAAGCGAAAGCTGCAAGAGGGGCAGAGTGAAAAGACATTCGACTTTAATGATATGCAAATATTTGGAAAGTTCGATCTGTTTTGTCGAAGGCTCATCAAGCTGATTGACATGTTCTCCACGATCGATCAATTCACGGTCCTTGCTGAGAACAAGCTCGAGGGAATGGAACCGCTGGTTGCGATGTTCATGCAAATCAAGCAAGACTTCCGCACGAAGAACCACGAGCTACTCGACTATCACAACAACAAGTACGATCGAGATTATGTCGAATTCAATGTTCGCATCTCCGAGCTAGAGGCGTGCATGCAAGAATTCATCGATCACTCCTTCGCGAACATTTCATCCATTAGCCACTCGCTGTACCTGCTGCACAAATTCCAGAACATTCTCCAGCGCGAATCGCTTCGGGCAGATTTGGATAGTAAGCTGAACATCATCTTTCTAAATTACGGTCTGGAGCTTGAGAAGACTCAGCAGATGTACGAGAAGCTCAAACAAGATCCTCCGATCCCTCGTAACATGCCTCCCGTCGCGGGCAACATCACGTGGTCGCGGCATTTGTTGAAGCGTATTGAAGAGCCAATGAAGCAGTTCGAGGCCAATCAAAACGTCTTGGCTGGCAAGGACGCGAAGAAGATTATCAAAATGTACAACAAGATTGCTAGGACATTGGTCGCGTTCGAGTTCACGTGGTACAAGGCATGGGTCCAGTCCATCGACAACGCGAAGACCGGGTTGCAAGCGACGCTCATAATTCGTCATCCTGATGATAATAAGCTTTACGTCAACTTTGATCGTGACATCTTTCAGCTAATCCGCGAAGCCAAGTGCCTGGATAGGATGGGCATTGAGATTCCCGAGAGTGCCAAGATTGCTCTGATGCAGGAGGAGAAATTCAAGACATTCTACGCGCAGCTGAACTGGGCCCTCACCGAGTATGATCGGATTGTGGCCGAAGTCATTCCAGTAACAGCAATGATCTTGCGGCCTCACTTCAAGGATATGGAGTGGAAGCTCCGACCGGGAATGTCCACGTTGACTTGGACATCACTGAATATCGATCCCTATATCAATCACGTCCACTCAGGACTAAAGAAACTCCAAGAGCTAGTGAGCTGCATCAACGACATAATCGAAAATCGCGTGGAGAAGAATCTAAAGGTCGTGTCCAAGACGTTGCTTGTCGACTTGCCCGAGAACTCCTCCTTCACAGTTTCTGATTTCGTCATCATGCAGCAATCTCACATCGCTGGGCAGTCACGACTGTTACAGGGAAAGAATATGGAGATCGAGAACGCCGTGACCGATTTGATTCAGCACATTACGACGTATCAGTTCGAATCGCAAGTCGAGTCAGTCCCCGAGAAGGATGCCACCAAACTACGCAATCACTACAATCATTTCATGTACCAAGCCCTCCTGTATTCGGCGAAGAACTCATTGAATATGCTGAAGAAACGCATCGGTTCACGCAAGGGGACTAACATCATCAACGCATCCAAGCCTTTCTTTGAGGTGGACGTCCAGCTCATCCCTCCCTTTGTATCACTATCACCCTCGCTCGACGAGATTCAGCAATGCATCAATAAGTCGGCACAGGCCGTCTTATCGTGCTACAAGGACATTGTCGATTGGGGGTACAAGTCTCTGACGACAGATGAAAATCGTGCAACTCATACTTTCTTCACACGCATAACGAAGGACATTGAGCTTGTGAAAGTGGCGCTTCTCCTAACAGGGTGTGGCCAGGGCATCCGCAAAACGGTAACTGAGTACCTCGATTCGTTCAAGCAGTACGATTGGTTATGGAAGGACGACAAGGATGCTGCTTGCGATGCGTTCCTCCAATCGAATCCCTCCCTTGAGAGCTATGAGGCAAAGCTCGCACACTTTGGATCGATCGAACGGGACATTGGGAAAGTCGGCTCCGTCCACATTATCGGAGCACTTTCTCTCAACACCAAGCATTTGAAACATCACCTTAAGGAGGATTGTAACAAGTGGATGTTGAAGTACTCGGAATACTTGCACTCTCGAGCGAAGAAGGAGCTTGAATCGATTACAGAGTACATACGAGTGACCACTGGCAAGTTGTCGCGCAACGTGGAAGATCTGGACTCACTCGGCTTTATCATGCAGGTCCTCAAGGAAGTCCGTGAGAAGGAGTGCTCCATCGACATGGATATCGAGCCGATAATGGATATGTATCGGATGCTTGAGAATCACTTGCCCTCGGGGTTCATGGAAAAGGAAGAGAATGACAAGAAGACGGTCCTTCGCTCCAACTGGAGGAAGTTGGTCCTACAGGCACTCGCACGAACGGACGAGTTGTCAAGTACACAGATCAAGTTTAAGAAGGGCCTCGTCAAAGACATCATCGCATTCAAGGCCGACGTCCAAAGTTTCTACACCGACTTTACGAAAAACGGTCCTTTGGTAAAAGGATTGGCACCGATGGAGGCGGTAGACCGATTATCTCGCTTCCGGGAGGAGACGAAGATAAGACAGCGCAAGTATGACTTGTATTATGGCGGAGAAGACCTATTTGCTCTCCCTCACGAGGAGTATTCGGGGTTCGACAGAGTGAAGAAAGATATCAACCTCGCGTCGCTCCTCTTCGACTTATACGTTGATGTGATCCGTTCGATTAATGAGTGGAAGCTCCTGGCGTGGGACTCCGTCGCCACTAACATTAAGGATATGAGTAGTACGATGGAGGTGTACTCGGGGAGATTCAAGAAGCTTCCTACGAGGCTGAGAGACTATGAGTCATTCACTGCTTTGAGGAAGGAGATCGAAGACACACAGATTGTGTTGCCGCTCCTCGCAGAGTTGTCCAAGGACTCCATAAAATCCAGGCACTGGGATGAGGTGATGCAGATTTGCAATACCAAGTTTGATGTCGTTGGCAATCCCGAATTCAAGCTGCAACCACTACTCGAATCCAACCTTGTGTCGGTGGCTGAACAAATTGAAGAAGTGACGGATGGGGCCGAGAAGCAGCAAAAGATCGAGAACCAACTTGGTGAGATCAAGAACTTGTGGAAGACGAAAGAATTCATGTTCGCGCCGTGGAAGGACCGGGGAGTGTACGTCCTCAAGGCGACTCCTATGGTGGTCGAAGAGCTCGAGGAGGCTCAAATGAATATACAGACGCTACTTACAATGAGACACGTCGCGCCATTCCGAAACATGGCTCAAGAGCTTCTTGGGTCGTTGAGTGAAACCTCTGACACGCTCGAGAGCTGGGTCAAGGTGCAATTGATGTGGTGTGCACTCGAATCGGTCTTCACTGGAGGAGATATTGCGAAGCAGTTGCCCAAGGAGGCCAAGAAGTTTGCCAAGGTTGACAAGGATTGGCAGAAGATAATGACCAAAGCTAGCGAGTGTAGAAACGTTGTGGAATGTTGTGCCAACGAACTTCTCCAAAACGCATTACCCACCATGTTTGCTGAGCTCGAGAAGTGTCAGAAATCTCTCGAGGGATACCTCGAGCAGAAGCAGAAGGCCTTCCCGAGATTTTACTTTGTTTCCAACGCCAAGCTTCTTACGATCTTATCACGAGGATCGGATCCCTTGGCCATGAACGAGTACTACGAGAATGTATTCGACGCCGTACAGTACGTGGAGCATGACAAGAAGGACAAGACCATCATTCACAAGATCCATGGCGACGGAGGAGCCGGCCACGAGGTCATTCCCTTCATCAAGCCGGTCAACGCCGTGGGTAATATTGAAGATTGGCTCTCGACTCTTGTCCAGACTATGCGCTTGACTTTGAAGGATCATGCACGGCAGTGCGCCGCTGGAGTCCTCGCCATCCAAAGTGATCTGTCGAAACTCAGGCCGCTAGTGGATAGCAACATTGCCCAATTTGCCCTCCTCGCGGTCCAAATTATGTGGACCTATGAAACACAGACCGCCCTCGAGCAATGCTCCACGACAAAGAAGAATGCAATGAAAGACAATTGCACGCGTCAGTCTCAGGTATTGACCGAAATGTCTACCTGGTGTCTTCAGGACCTTGGGACGAAAGTGAACAGGAAGAAAATTGAGACCTTAGTGACGATTCATGTTCACCAACGTGACATCGCGAATGAGTTGGCGTTACTGGTAAAAAACAAACAAGTGCACGATGCAAATGATTTTGACTGGCTTAAGCAGGCTCGATTTTACTGGCGTCCTAGTGCGGAAGATGACGTCAGCAACGATGGTGCGACCGTCGTGTCCATAACCGATGTCGACTTCAATTATCAGTACGAATATCTTGGTGCCAAAGAGAGGTTGGTCATCACCCCCCTCACAGACAAGTGTTACATTACCCTGGCACAGGCTTTGGGGATGTACTTCGGTGGTGCGCCTGCTGGCCCGGCCGGGACTGGTAAGACGGAGACGACGAAGGATTTGGGAAACACCCTTGGTATATTTGTGGTCGTCACCAACTGCACTGACCAGATGAGGTACACAGACTTGGCCAAGATCTTCAAGGGCTTGTGCCAGGGTGGTCTTTGGGGCTGCTTCGACGAGTTCAACCGAATCAAGTTGCCCGTCCTGTCGGTCGTTGCCCAGCAAGTTCTTGCTATTCAGAATGCCAAGAAGCAGGGCCTGGATGTCTTCCAGTTCCCAGGAGATCCTCAGAACGTCATCCTCAAGCCCGTCTGTGCCTTCTTCATTACAATGAATCCCGGCTACGCAGGACGACAGGAGCTGCCAGAGAATCTTAAGGCCCTCTTCAGAGGCGTTGCCATGATGACACCAGATTTTCAAATCATCAAGAAGGTGAAGATGTGTTCGATTGGGTACAAGGAGTTTGACTTGCTCTCGGCGAAGTTCTTTGCCTTGTACTCAACATGCAAGGAGCAGTTGAGTAATCAACGGCATTATGACTGGGGATTGCGTAACATCCTCTCGGTTCTCAGAACGATGGGTGCCACGAAGCGTCAGAACACAGAGGAGCAGGAGTCACTCCTGGTTTATAGAACAGTTCGAGACATGAATCTAAGCAAACTTGTTGCTCAGGACGTTCCACTATTCCTCTCACTATTGGCCGACCTATTCCCTGGCATGAATCCACCGCCGAAGGGCGACTACCCCAAAGAAGAAGAAATCCTCAAGGCTGTCGTTGACAAATATGGCCTAGTCAATCATGATGACTGGCTCTTGAAAGTGAAGCAGCTTTACGAGACTATCAAAGTGCGTCACGGTATTATGCTCGTCGGTCCATCGGGCGGAGGAAAGTCGTGTATCTTCAAATGTCTCAAGGATACACTGCAAGAGGCAGAGGGGGTGCAATACAAAGACATACGCTTCAACCCCAAGGCAATCCGTGCTCAGGAGATGTACGGTGAGAGTGATCCAATGAGCGGAGAGTGGACGACGGGTGTCTTTGCGGCAATCTGGGCAAAGTACAACAACAGGAACAATGCATTTAATACGTGGATCATCGCTGACGGACCGGTGGATGCAATTTGGATCGAGGATCTCAACACAGTCCTCGATGATAACAGAATCCTTACGCTTGCCAATGGCGATCGTATTCCCATGACAGATAATGTGAAGATCATGTTCGAGGTGGAAACACTCGTTAACGCATCACCTGCAACAGTGTCTCGAGCTGGTATTATCTATGTCAGCGAAACAGACCTGGGATGGAGTCCGGTACTGGAGGCATGGGTTCGTAAGAGAGCCAGTGCCAATCATCAAGCATTTTTGCGTTCGATGATCGAGAAGTGGTTGGGCGCATCGACTCCCGCTGATCCAGGCCATTGTTTCGATTTCTTGCAACACAATACATCCGAGGTGATGAAGGAGGGCCGAGTGGGAAGGATATCCAGTTTCACGCAGCTCTACCAAGGCCTGACCGAGGGAACCGATTGCACCTTCGTCACTAGTAGCAATTATAAGGTATTGGAGAGGATCTTCGTATACTGCCTTTGCTGGAGTGTGGGTGCGTTGCTGGAAGCCGAAGATCGGATGAAATTCGATCTATGGCTGCGAAAGCGTGATGCTGACACCAAGATCATGCCGCGAGTTCAAGCAGGCGAGACGATTTATGAGTACTTTGTCAATGCGACAACAGGCGAGTGGGAACAATGGAAGCCACCCACGTGGACATACCCCGAGGGTAAGAAGCTTGATTTCTCAAACCTCCTCGTCCCTACCATGGACTCCACCAGAGCACAGTACGTCATTAGGACTATTCATCGTCAGAAGGGTGCGGTTCTCGTCGTTGGAGCAGAGGGCACGGCCAAGACGAGTACGCAACTCATGTTTTTAGCCCAACAACAGGATCCTATGCTTGCGAAGCGGATCAATTTCTCGTCGGCCACGACTCCTGGCTTTGCCCAATTTGCAATCGAAGCCGAACTGGATAAAAGGGGCGGTAAGAATTTCGGCCCGCCAAACGGCAAGAAGATGACTATCTTCTTCGATGATATTTCCATGCCCGAGGTTAACAAATGGGGAGACCAGACCACTTTGGAGCTGGTGCGTTTACTCATCGAGTACGGTGGGTTTTACTTCCTCGATAAGGATAAGAGGGGTGACTTCAAGACGTGCGAGGACCTACAATACCTCGCAGCCATGCAGCACCCAGGTGGAGGCAAGAACGATATCCCCAATCGTCTCAAGCGGAACTTCTTCATCTTTAACCTTGTGCTTCCAAGCATTACAAGCATAAACGACATTTATGGGCAGATGTTGGACGGTCACTTTACAAGCAAAGACTTTGATGCGCCGACACTGGATGTCGTTGGAAATCTCACCGACGCCACGATTCGTTTGTGGAAAGTGATGAAAACAAAGATGCTGCCCACTCCTTCCAAGTTTCATTATGTATTTAACATGCGAGATTTGAGTAGGGTATTCCAAGGCATACTTTTCACGCCCAAGGAATCCATCATTACCGGCGGCCTTCGTGCCAAGGAGGGCAAGCTTATTGATTTTTCATCGCAGAATATGATGCTTGGGCTATGGCGGCACGAGTGTGATCGTGTATTCAGCGATAAACTTGCCACAATGAAGGACAAGGAAAGCTATGACGGTTTCATATCCGAGATCGGTAGGGATGTATTTGGATCTGACCTTTTCAATGCCGCATGTGCCACCCCGAAGTACATGGTGAGCTTCCTTCGTGATGATGTTTACGACAGCGAGGGCATCATGGTTCAGGAAGCTCCGAGGGTTTACGAAGACGGTGGGTCATTAGCGATGATCCGCGAACGCGCGTGTATGTTCCTGGACAAATACAATGAACAGTACCCGTCGAAGCGGATGGAGCTTGTATTGTTTGAGGATGCGCTAAAGCACATGCTGAGAATCAGCAGGCTGCTTGAGATGCCACGCGGCAGTGGGCTGCTGGTAGGCGTGGGTGGCAGTGGAAAACAAAGCTTGACTCGTCTAGCGTCTTATATTTCCAAATCGCTGTGCTTCCAGATAACTCTTACGAAGCAGTACAATCGTGCTGCTCTGATGGATGACATTCGTATGCTGTACAAGAATGCCGGCCACAAGCGTCAGAAAACGACGTTCTTATTCACCGAGAGTGAAATCAAAGATGAGGTATTCCTCGAAACGATCAACTCTATTCTCTCAACGGGAGAAGTGCCAGGTCTATTCGCAAAGGACGAAATGATGGCCATGACTTCCGATCTCCGCCAAGACTTTTTACGCGAGCGTCCAGGCAAGGAGGAAACACCGGACAATTTAAAGCAATACTTTACCGATTGCGTTCGTGACAACTTGCACATAGTCCTGTGTATGTCTCCAATGAATACCAAGTTTTCTACCCGAGCTCGTAAGTTCCCTAGTCTAGTCAGTAGTCCCACGATTGATTGGTTCTTGGCTTGGCCTGAAGATGCTCTAGTCAGTGTCAGCAACGGTTTTATCAAGGACTTTGCACTTGACTGTTCCGACGAGGTCAAGAAATCGCTGACAACGCACATGGGATACGTACACAAGATGGTAACCGATGTTTGCGATGAGTACTTTCGCGGCATGAGGCGGCAGGTGTATCAAACACCCAAGAGCTATCTTAGCTTCATTGCGGCCTACAAATCAATCTACCGTGAAAAACTCGCTGCTCTCAAAGAGAAAGAGAGCCGCGTGAAGCTTGGGCTGGATAAGCTCATCCAAGGATCCAAGGATGTTGAGGCGATGAAGGTTGTACTCGCCGCTGAACAGGTGAAGCTTGAGGAGGCTACAATTAGCACCAACAACATGTTGAAGAGTCTCGAGGTCAGTTCGGCCCAAGCAAAGACAGAAGGCGAACAAGTGGCAGGCATCAAGGCGAGATGCGAGGCCGATGCGGCGCGTATTGCATCCGAGAAAGAGAGCTGTACAAACGACTTAGCCAAGGCTCAGCCATTCGTTGACGAAGCTAATGCAGCGATCAACAGCATCAAGCCCGCCCATATTGGAGAGATAAAGAAACTAGCCAACCCGAGCGACATTATCAAACTCGTCTTTGACTGTGTCCTCATTCTTTTCCAGCTTCCACTCAACAGTATCCAGCCGAAGAAAGTCACCATTGCCAAGACGGACATAAATTGGTTCGAACCAAGCTTCAAGCAGGCCCTTCAAATGATGAGCAATCCGAACTTCCTTGGCCAGCTGGTGGAGTTCGGAAATAAAGGGAAGGATTTGATGAATGACGAAACGATCGAGTTCCTGGCTTGTTACGTTGAGGTGGAGCAATTCTCGCCATCAGTGGCCAAGAATGCGAGTATTGCGGCGGAAGGGCTGTGTACGTATGTGCGAGCAATGAAGTTTTATCACGAGGCTAGCAAAATCGTCAAACCAAAGCTGGAAGCCTTGGCTATAGCCGAGGGACAAATGGAGGCTGCGAGTAAAGCACTCTTCGCCGCCGAGGGACGATTGGCTGCGTGCAACGAGAAGCTTTGTGACCTTCAGCGACTATTTGATGAACAAATGAGCAAGAAACGTATCATCGAAGAGGGAGCCATATCCTTGCAGAAGAAGAGTAGCCAAGCGGCAGCCTTGATCAATGGACTCGCAGGCGAACGCATGAGATGGACCGAAGACGCGGCCCACTTCAGTGATCAAAAGGAACGCTTGGTTGGTGATTGCGCTATTGGTTGTGCCTTTATGAGTTACTGCGGTCCATTTGATCAGAGTTTCAGGACATACATCATTAACGAGAAATTTGCAGCCGATTGTGAGGCACGCAACGTTCCAGTCACTCGAAACCTTGACGTTATTACTTTCTTGGCTGATGCGGGGACAATAGGCGATTGGCAAATGGACGGACTACCAACGGATCCACTCTCTACGCAGAATGGCATCCTGGTTACAAGTAGTACAAGATTCCCCTTGTTGATTGATCCCCAGGGTCAAGCACTAAGCTGGATCAAGAACAAGGAACGTGCAAATCTTCCGTCATTTAATGGACAAAATGTTGTCGAGTTGTCAGACCCCAGACTCAAGGATAAATTAGAGTTTTGCATGGGGGAGGGCAAGAGCCTGATTGTTGTGGGAGTCGAGGATGAAATCGACCCCATGCTCGACCCTGTCTTGACCAAGGAAATTGTCAAGAAGGGGTCAAGGATGTACATCAATGTTAGTGATAAGATGATGGACTACGATCCCAGGTTCAAGATGTATTTCATCACGAGATTGCCGAACCCGAATTTCAGCCCCGAGCTCCAAGCGAAGACGACGTTGATCAACTTTACAGTCACACAGAAGGGATTGGAAGAGCAGCTCCTGAGTAGAGTCATTAGCAAAGAGCAAAAAGCGCTCGAGGAGCAGCTGACACAGGTGCTGGAACAAGTGAACGCAAACACAAAGAGTTTGATGTTGCTTGATGCCAGCCTCTTGGAACGCTTGACCAGTAATTCTGGTGACCTCCTCGATGATGAAGAACTTGTGTCGGTCTTGGCCAGTACAAAGGCAAAGGCTGCAGAAGTCAACGCCAAGCTAATTGCGGCCGACGAAACAAGGTCTAACATTGCGGAGAAGCGCGAACAATTCCGTCCCGCGGCTACCCGAGGATCAGTCTTATACTTCAGCATCGTTGAAATGAGTTTAGTCAATGTCATGTATCAAACGAGCCTGACGCAGTTCCTTGAACTCTTCATGGGAGGCATCGACAAGGCAGAGAAGGCGACTCTTGCAAGCAAGCGTGTATCGAACATTATCGAGACCATGACTTACATGACATATCGATACATCAACCGCGGTTTGTATGAACAAGACAAGTTGACGTTTGTGCTCCTAGTCGCATTGAAAATCCTCGTGACGGCAGGTCATCTCAAGAGCAGTGATGTCACACTTTTCTTGAGAGGAGGGGCGGCACTTGACATCAATGGCGTGCAAAAGAAGCCCTTTCAATGGATGAGTAATGAAGTATGGCTCAACGTGGTTCAACTATGTGAGAGCAGCAAGTTCTACACCAATCTTGTCGATGACATGGTGGCTAATGAAGGCATGTGGAAGAAGTGGTATGACGAGAATCAGCCGGAAGACGTGCCCATACCGGGCTACAAGCAAAGACTGGCAGACCAAAACGACATCGGCCCTTTCCTCAAGTTACTCCTGGTCAGGTCTCTCCGCGTTGACAGAAGTATTTTAATGTGCAAGGAATTTATTCGCAATACAAAGGAAATGGGGCCCGCATACGTTGACCCTGTGACGGACACTATTGAGAATGTATATGATCAGATGAATCCAGAAGTACCCGTGATCTTCCTCCTGAGTCAAGGTTCTGACCCAACCGATAGCATCATCGAGCTTTGTCGCAAGAAGAAACTACTCGCACCAGCCGTCATCTCTTTGGGTGAAGGACAGGAGCCAGTTGGCTTGAAGGCTATCAACGCAGCTGTCGTTAATGGGACGTGGGTGCTGCTACAGAATTGTGAGCTCGGACTCGGCCTGATGAACGATATGGAGTCAATCATCAACAAGCTGAAAGGCAGCATGGCCCCAGGCTTTCGTTTATTCATCACAGCTTTGCCACATCCAGAGTTTCCTTTGGGTTTGCTGCAGATGTGTTCCAAGGTCACAAACGATCCACCTGCAGGACTTCGAGCAGGTCTTTTACGCAGTTACACTTCAGGCGTAATGGTCGACCAAGAACGCATTGAACGAGTTGAAACGCCTCAGTGGCGACAGTTACTCTTTGCATTGTGCTTCCTTCACAGTGTTGTGCAGGAACGTCGCAAGTTTGGACCGCTTGGTTGGTGCATCCCGTATGGATACAATAACGGTGATCTCCAAAGTTGCATGCTCTTTTTGGAGAAGCACCTATACAATGGTCAAATCAGTTGGATCACCTTTCAATACATGGTAAGCGATGTGCAGTACGGTGGAAAGATTACCGATAGCTTGGATGTGCGTTTGTTCCGAACGTATACGAAGGAGTGGCTAACGGATCGTGTCGAACAAGACGGGTTCGCCTTTGACCAGAACCGGGAATATTCAGTACCGTCATTTCCAGAGCACGCTGACTACCGTAAATTCATCGAACAGTTGCCCGAAAACGAATCGCCGGAGATATTTGGCCTCCATCCCAACGCTGACCTGACTTTTTCCGTCAAGGAAGCAACATCCTTGTTCCGAACTCTTGGCGAGTCACAGCCCAAGGGTGGAGGAGGTGACGGTGGCGTGTCGAGAGAAGACGTGGTATTTGAAAAGTCATCGGAACTACTCAAGCGTTTGCCAGAGGATTATGAGGAAGAGGACTACAAATCAAAGATCAAAAAGCTTGGTGGCATGGCAATTCCTATGAACATCTTCCTCTTCCAAGAAATTCAGCGATTTCAGTGCGTGGTAACTAAAGTTCGCTTCACTCTAACTCAGCTGCAGTTGGCGATTCGTGGAGAAGTTGTGATGACTGCTGAACTTCAAGAAACGTTGAATAGCATGTTCGATGCAAGGGTGCCACATTACTGGGAAAATACTCTCACAGGTGATGAATTCTCGTGGCGTGTGCCTAATCTGGGTCTATGGTTTACGAGTCTATTAAATCGTGATTCTCAGTATAGAATGTGGTTGAACAATGGTCGTCCAAATTCGTTCTGGATTACGGGCTTTTTCAATCCGAATGGCATTTTGACGGCGATGAAGCAAGAAGTCACACGAAATAACAAGTCCAAGAAGTGGGCGTTGAATGATGTCGTATATCACACAACTGTGACAGCAATGGAGCGCCCAGATCAAGTCAAGGCCCCACCTGATGAAGGAATTTACATTCACGGAATATTCCTCGAGGGCGCTGCTTGGAATCGACAGGAAAGTATCTTGACTGAGTCGCAGCCAAAGGTTCTGTTTACTCAGCTGCCTGTCCTTCATGTCACCGTGGAGAAGGGAAAGAAGGATCAACCAAACACTTACGCTTCCCCATTATACAAGTATGGTTGTCGCGGGGACAAATACTTCATACTTTTCGTGGATCTACCTTGCCCTGAAGGAAAGCCTTCTAGCCACTGGGTGTTGAGAGGCGCTACACTCTTGTGCAATACTCCATGAGTCGGCCGACCGACTAGCAACCAACACTCCATGAGAATTAAAATAATACCTTCACAATACAATTGCAAATATACTATCATCATCAACCAGATTTCATATGATCAATATTAACCTCTCCTCCCCGCCAAAAGGTTAGGGTCCACTAAAAACAAAAAAACGCAGAGCGAACAAAACGTCTACGGTGGGCAATGATCGACGAAGGAGGACGGGGAAGAAGCTGGATGCTTTCG
>Ga0247832_1003402_pt1 | contig 21861 bp, 21 predicted proteins | sample LaCruzMarch2015__10_FD_192407 | JGI IMG/M metagenome (GOLD analysis project Ga0247832, IMG submission 192407) | Freshwater microbial communities from meromictic Lake La Cruz, Castile-La Mancha, Spain - LaCruzMarch2015_4m | ecosystem: Environmental > Aquatic > Freshwater > Lake | place: Spain... | reverse complement strand
TGAGAGCTGGCCACCCCTCAGCACCATATAGGCGCTTGACTTCGTTCATTTCGCCAACTTTGACGGCGTATGTGCGTTTTTCGTAAATTACTGTCATGCTAGCGTCTCCAATCGACTGATTTGTAATAAAAGTTGTATCTTATAAAGCATACAGTAAACAATACCCTCATGAGAATAGGTTTCCATTTAAATGTCATCAAATTACTCTGTACAGATAGTCGCCCACCTGCCAAAGAACTAGAAACCAATCGCACGAGGTATTCCACGGTTTTCAATTCCCAGGCTTCTAGATGAGCCAAGTTCGAGCCTCGCGCGCAGAGACAAATATTTCGCTCCGATTGCTTTGTTGAGCACCTTGCCCCCCTACGAAACAGAAATACCGGCAGTTTGAATGATCTTCCTCCAGCGCTCGATCTCGTCTTTTAGGAAAGGTGTGAACTGCTGAGGTCCTCGCGCATCAACGCGAAAACCTTGTGTTCGCGCTTTTTCATCAATATCAGGTGCGCCCATTATTTTTACAACTTCTGCACCTAACTTAGCAACACTAGCATCACTCATAGATGAAGGAGCCATGATTGCTGTCCAATTCTCCATGGTCAAGGCTGGAGCACCAGCCTCAGTGGTAGTCATTACCTCGGGAATGAAAGGATTACGCGATGCGCTAGCAATAGCTAGTGCGCGCAGCTTTCCACTTTTAACGTGTACTACGCTTTCTGGCAAATTAGAGAAAATAACATCAAGCTGATTACCAATTAAGTCTGTCATAGATGGCGCACCACCTTTGTAGGGAATATGTTGTATTTCTGTTTTATTGAGTTCATTAAATAAAGCTAGCATGAGATGAGGCGGTGTTCCGTTTCCACTTGAGCCCGCATTTAGTTTTTCTGACTTAGCTTTATTGACTAAATCTTTGTAATCTTTGATGGAGCTACCTGCAGGAACAACTATCAACATAGGTGATCCAGCTAGTAATGCAATAGGACGAAGATCTCGCTGAAAATCATAGTTTGCGGTACTTTTATAAAGTGTTACGTTTGCTGCATGCGCTAATGTCACAGCTAGTAATGTTTGACCATCACCGCTTGAACGCGCAACTTCTGCAGCACCTATTTGTCCGCCCCCACCAGGCTTGTTTTCAATCACTACATTAACGCCCCATCGAGTGCCTAGTTGCTGACCGACTAATCTGGCCATCATGTCAGTGAGTCCACCTGGTGGAAAAGGAACTACATAACGAATAGTGCTACCAACTTTTGGGTACTCTTGCGCAAAGGCGTATTCACCCAATGAGGTACCAACACCAACAATACCTGAAGAGATAACAAACTTTCTTCTATCCATAGTGAGCTCCTAGTCGAGTTAAAAATTTAATTAGACAAAACTGATTTCCAAGAAGTAACTAATTCATCTGGGACATCAAATCCATCACTAAACGTTTTTAATCTGAGAGCTTCACGCCTAGCACCCGGCAACCTTACGGCTTCATCTTTAAACATCTCGTTTATCAGTTGCTCAATACGGTCAAAAAAATGACCTTGTCCAGCCAAAGCTTCAGAATCAATAACAATGAACACTTGTCCTAGTCCAGGACGATTACCTTCGTCAACAAAAAAACTAGAGGCCTCAAATCCAAATTTAGCACCTATAACAGCAGTAACTAAAAGTTCCACCATCAATGCCAGCATGGCACCTTTTGGAGAAGCGTTTTCTCCACTTCCAAAAGGAAGCATAGACCCAGTCAAACCAGCTTTTGGGTCAGTAGTGGGATTACCCTCAACATCTAGAGCCCAACCTTTGGGGATTGTTTTACCCTCTTTTGCTGCGACCATAAGTTTGCCTCTAGCAACTTCGCTCAAACTTAAGTCAATCATCAGTGGAGTTTTATCACGTCTTGGGAAAATAGCAGCAATAGGATCCGTACCGAAAATAGGATGACGCCCCCCAGCAGCGGGCATTGCTGCGGGCGAGTTAGAAAATCCTATACCCACCATCCCAGCTTTTGCGACATCACGCAAATGGTCAACTAAAACTCCACAATGGTGACTTCGAATAACGCCAGAAAAAGCAACACCGAACTCATTAGCCGCTAAAACTGCTTCAGTAACTGCCAATTGGCATGCTTCGAAAGCTAACCCCTCTTTTGCATCAATCAATAACGCACCGCCTTTACGCTTGATAACCGACGGTTTCGCCTGGCCATCTACACGACCACTGCGGAGATGGGTAGCATATTGGTTAACGCGTGAAAGGCCATGAGAACCGATTCCTTGGGACTCCGCCAAAACCAATGCATTTGCTGTGGTTTGTGCCATTACTTCGTGTGCGCCAGCATGTTGCAACACAGCAGCTACTAATTTTGTTAGTTCTTGAGCGCTAATTTTCATTGCAAAGCCTCTAACACTTTGTCAGCAATCAATGAACTTACTCTGATATTTGATTCTTCGGTAACACCAGCTATGTGAGGTGTGAGTACTAGATTAGGACAATCCATGAAGTGAGTTGAAGATAGAAGAGGTTCAATATCGAATACATCTAAAGCTGCTCCACCTAAGCGCGTTTCTCTTAAAGCTGCCGCAAGGGCGAGTTCGTCAATAATTCCGCCACGTGAGGTATTGATCAGGATAGAGTTTTGCTTCATCAAGGATAAGCGTTTAGCATCAAAAAGCCCCCTAGTAGAGGGCAATAAAGGAATATGCAAGCTAACCACGTCAGACATAGCAAGTAATGCATCTAACTCTACAAAACTGACTTTCAATTCATCAAAAACAGGATCAGATGCGGTCATCTCTTTATCAAAAGCGACCACTTTCATACCTAAATTTTTAGCCAGCTTGGCAGTAAGTTGCCCAATGGAACCAAAGCCAATTAACCCAATCGTTTTACCTTGTATTTCCCGCCCCTTTGACAATGCATTACGAGGCCAATGTCCTTGGGCAACTAAATTGCTAGAAAGGTAGCTACCACGCAACAATAGTAATGCTGTAGTTACAACGTACTCAGCAACTGAAAGCGCATTTGCCCCATTTGCTGGTATTACTTTTATTGATCGCAAACCACACTCGATCGAATCAATATTATCTAATCCAACACCTAGTCTGCCCACAATACGGCATTTAGGCATAGCCTCTATTAATTCAAAATTAACTTGGGTTCGATTTCGCACAATTAGCGCGTCTGCGTGTGTAATCTGTTTAATTAGCAGCGTTAAATTGTCTACCAAGAGAGGATCATAGGTAACGTCGTGAACTTCTGAGAGTCGCATCACGGCGTTTTCGTCCATAAACTCCGTGATGACAATTCTTGCCATTTCTAAGCAGACTCGAATAATCTGGTTAAAACAAATTCACGATGCCCTAATGCTTCTGCCGCAGTAAATCGACCATTCACTGTTGCCATCATTACTTCAAGGAGTTGATCGCCAGTTTCATCCATAGTTCGCTCTCTTTGTAAGAGTCCGGAGCAATCCACATCGATATGCTCACTCATAGTTCTAACAGTACGAGGGTTGGCACATACTTTGATCACCGGAACGATGGCATTACCAATCACATTACCTTGTCCAGTAGGAAAGAAATGAACAACAAAACCAGCAGCGGCACATAAAGTCACCATTTCAGCTGCAGCCGAGGAGGAATCCATGAACCATAAGCCTGGATGCGCTGGCATCTCGGCCTTATCAAGGACGCCATCTACGGTACATTTTTTTCCTATTTTTTGAATATTTCCTAGCGCCTTCTCTTCAATCGTAGTCAACCCTCCTGCAATATTACCTTTGGTAGGCTGAGACTCTGATAGGTCGGTAGTCTTATTGCGATGGATCATATCTTGGTAGCGATTAAACATTGTCATAAACTGGTCGCGCACTTTGTCATTGGCACAGCGCGCTGCAACAATATTTTCGCCACCAGTAATTTCAGATGTTTCTCCAAATACTAATGTAGTTCCCAAACCATGCAGAGTGTCGAAGGCGTTACCACAGGTTGGATTAGCTCCACAACCAGAAGTGGTGTCAGACTCCCCGCACTTAGTTGAAACCCAGAGTTCTGAAATAGGGCATTCAACCCGGCTCAAAGAAGTAGCATGCTGTATGTATTTCTTAGCTACCTGGGAAGCCTTCATGATTATTTCATGATCGCCGTGTCCTTCAATACCAAATCCAATAACTGGCTTACCAGTTTTAGCAATACCTTCTACAACTTTTTTAGTCCAGCTCTCTTCAATACCTATAACAACTACAGCTGCAACGTTAGGGTTGCAGCCAGTTCCAATTAAAGTGGCAAAGTGCAGATCTAGGTCAGCTCCAAATTGCAATCTTCCATATGGATGCGGAATAGCCATGGTGCCTTTAATATTGTGCGCTACAGCTTCCGCTGCTGCATTAGATAGGTCATCTAGCGGAAGAATAATGACGTGATTGCGAACTCCAACCCTTCCGTTTTCCCTGCGATAACCCCAAAAGGTTGAATTTTTATTAAGAAATGACATATTTATCCTTGATTTTTATGAATATATTTATTACCAGCGCTTAGTTTTAATGTTGTGAACATGCGCATGTTCGCCCGTCTTAATGGCAGCAACGACTTTGCCGATATCTACACCATATTTGATTACGGTAGCACCAATTGCCATGTCTTTCATAGCTACTTTATGCCCTAACGGAATGTCAGCAGCGCAAGGAATTTGAATAGTTCGGTTTTCGTCAAGAATTAATGCAGTCAGCTGCTGACCAGCTTTGATATCCTCAGTGACAACAACAGCAACGCTGTCATTTGGGTCGTGCAAGACGCAATGAATCATGAAAGCTCCAATGAAATAAAAAAACAGTTCCTTAGTCTAATAGGAAAAAATACATTGTCAATTAAGTCATCTATATGACTTATATGTATTTCTAAAAGCTCATTAGAATCCTTGGATGAGAAAAATTAATACGATATCTTTTAGTACCAAAGGATCGAATAAATTTGAACTTACACCTATAGCTGATACCTTAGGAATGCCATTATTTAGGCAAGCTAAGCGATCATTAATAAAGCTAATAGAAAGTGGTAAGTATGCTCCTGGCGACTGTCTTCCGAGCGAGTCTGTAATCGCAAATGGATTACAAATAAGCATCGGCACTTTAAGAAAAGCAGTCGATGAACTTGTCAGCGAAAACGTACTGATACGCAGGCAAGGAAAGGGTACGTTTGTAGCAACCCATAACAATGATCGCTATTTATTTCAATTTTTCCATATAGAGAAACGAGTTTTCGATGTTTCACATGAGCATGAATTCCCAGACGTTGATTGCCTAGCTTTTGAAAAAACGACCGCATCTGAGGAAGTTGCCGCAGCGCTCAGAATACAGATAGGTGATCCTGTTTTCAAGATTGGTAACAAATTAAAACTTCATGGACGCGCAGTTGTATATGACCAGTTATGGGTGTCAACCGCGGTCTTTAAAGGACTCACTGAAAAAAAATTTCTTGAACGGCAAAGCACTATTTATGACTTATATCAAAGGGAGTTTGGTATCTCTGTTTTACGAGCGCAAGAACGTGCTCGTGCAATATTGGCAAACCGAGATATTGGACGGGTACTAGGCTTAGCCCCTGGAATGCCAGTTATAGAAGTACACCGTACAGCACTTACATTTGGAGAGAAGCCAGTTGAGTACCGTATCTCAACTATAAACACCCAAGATTACGATTACGTAAGTTTGATATCAAAAAGAAATTAAATCTAATGAATAAAAATTTTATTAGTGACTGGTTATCTTATTTGCCAGGAATAGCTCTTTGCTTATTGATTAGCTTATCAGCAAATTTTTTATCCGAGCACTACGCAGGGCCTAAGCTTTTATATGCTTTATTTATAGGTTTATCTTTTCATTTTTTAATTTCTAGAACAAACATAAAGAGAGGTGTTGACTTTTGCGCAAAGACATTATTGCGATGTGGCGTCGCACTTTTAGGTGCTCGAATCACTTTCTCGCAAGTAACAGATTTAGGATGGCCAACAGCTATTGTTGTTATAACGGCAATGGTTGGCACCATAGCTGTAGGATTATTTTTAGCTCGTTTATTTGGTAGATCATCATCACAAGGCTTGATATCAGGCGGCTCTGTGGCGATTTGTGGAGCCTCTGCTGCAATGGCCATCGCAAGTGTGCTACCTCAAACTAAGGAAAATGAACGTTTTACATTATTAGTTGTAGTTGGAGTAACTGTTCTTTCAACAATAGCAATGGTGATTTATCCCTTTTCTTTAGAGTTACTTGAATTTAATCCGAAAATATCTGGAATATTCATTGGAAGCACCATACACGATGTAGCTCAAGTTGTAGCAGCAGGCATGCTACTTGGACCGCAAGCAGGTGATACAGCAACAATTGTTAAGCTTTTCAGGGTCATATTACTGATGCCTATAGTTGTTGCAATAGTAATTATTTTCCGCAATCAAAGTAACGCTGCCCTACCTGAAAAGCAACAACCACTGATACCAACTTTTTTAATTTTTTTTATCGTATTAATTTTGTTATCAACTTCTGGATTGATTTCAGTTTCTATAACTCAGTTTGCTGGTGAAGCCTCCAGATGGCTTTTGGTTATTGCAATAGCTGCTGCAGGAATAAAAACGAGTTTTGAAGATTTGATAAAGCTTGGTTGGCAGCCAGTTCTTATGCTAGTTACAGAGACAGTTTTTATTGCTGGATTTATATTCATTTGTATTTTTGCAAATTTACTTTAAGGGCATAAGATTACCTTAGCAGATGCGGCTCTGCCTAGATCTAAATCCTGAAATGCTTGAGGTCCATCGTCAAGTGTACGAACATCCACCCAGGTCAAGTCTCCAAAAGCACCCCGATATATTGCTGAGACAGTTGCTCGCAAATCTGCTGTTGTGTAAGTGTAAGTGCCTAAAAGTGTTATCTCAGCCAAAGTAATACGACGCATATCAATTTCGCTGGCCCAATCTTGCAAACCAATATGCATGACCACTCCTCCTGCTTTTACTGACTCTATTGCACTTATACGTGTAATTTTGGAGCCAACTGCATCAATGACAAAGTCATAGCTATCTACCTCAGGGTTTGTTTCTTTGGGGTTATAAGTTTTAACTTTGGCATGATCTTCCAATTGCTTACGACGCAGAGGATTGACCTCAGCTACTGTCAAATCTGAGCACCCATAATTCTTCAGTAAAAGCGCTGAAAGCATACCTATAGCACCGCCACCCAAAATCAGTATGCGACATTCCTGCAATGGACGCACTAGAACTTTTATTGAAAGATTGATTGCATGAAGTGCAGTAGCTGCTGGTTCAGTCACAGCTGCATGAACAGGAGACATGTCTTGCGGTATGTCAATTAAAGAAGCGGCAGGTATTGACATCTGATCAGCAAAAGCTCCCGGCCGCGTCATGCCAACCATAGTTCGATGCGAACATAGGTTATTTCTTCCTTGCACACAATATTCGCACACCCCACAAGTAATAAGTGGATTGCCGGTTACGCGGGTACCCTTCTTATACATAGGTGATGCACTTTCAATCACAGTCCCACAAAACTCGTGCCCTAAAACCAATCCTGGTTTTCGGCGTGGATCATGTCCGTGATACGCGTGCATATCAGAGCCACAAATACCCACTGCATCAATATGCAAAATGACTTCTCCCTCGACTAAGTCTGGCTCAGGGCGATCCTGGATTTGGACTTCGAGTGGGTTGGTATAGACAAGTGCTTTCATGGGATGTGTTCCGAGTTAAGGGGTGGCGGAAATGGTTGGCTTAGGAAGTCGACCATTTGATCGAAAACTTGTCATGAAGGCGAGCAATATCTCCGCTTGATGTACGCTGACGCCGTTGTACAAACTAGCCCTCAAGTACTTCCCAACCCCAAATGGGGTCATCGTTCTTAAGCCTACGATTCCCCGCTCCCAGCCTTGGATTAAGAAGTTCCGAGTGAGTTCCTCGTCGCCACCGGCAACATCAAAGGGGATATTCATGCGGCTGCGGATTGAGGGATCTGCGATAGGAGTGGAATAAAAGCCCTCCGACTTGTCGATCAAGTCGTACAACATGGCCGACTTTGCAATAGCTCGACGTTCCATTTCATACACGCCACCCTGCGCAACCATCCATTGCATATAAATGTTGATCACCTCGACGTTGAAAGTGGCAATGGTGTTCCATAAATTGCCCTCACGAGCGTTGGTGGTGTAACAGAGTACGCCAGGACAAAATTTACTGGGCGTACCCAGCAAGTCCCGTCGAATTACACACAGAGTTATGCCGGGGTGACCGATGTTTTTGGATGCGCACGCATAAAGAACGCCCACGTTGCAACCCACCCAGTCGATAGGCTTGGTGGAAAAGTCTGACGATGCGTCAACCACCAGGGGGGCTTTGATGCCCAGCTTGGGAAGCTTATGTAACTCAATCCCGTTCACCGTTTCATTCGAGCAAAGATACACGTACTTAGATTCGGGATCTAAATCCTCAAAAGATGGGTTGTGGGTAAACGTGCCATCTTTGTTCTCGGAGGAAACAACGATAGGACGGCAGTATTTTGAGGCGTCGGACAAGGCGCGTTTGGACCAAGTGCCATTGACCAAGTAAGTTGCTTTTTCATCACCCTTGGGGCAAAGGTTCAGCGGGACCGCAGCAAACTGCCCGTGTCCACCACCATGCATAAAAAGAATTTCATACTGTTCAGGAATGCCCATTGCCATGCGACAGCGTTGCACCACACTCGCAAGGATGTCTAAAAACTCAGGTGACCGATGCGACAGGTACATGGAGCACATACGTTGCGCATCGAACAATGCCTTGATGCTTGTCTGAACTTCAGCTGCAAGTGATGTTGGCCCAGGACTGAAATTCAGCGGCGGCACACCGCTCGGGGGAATCAACGATCCGAGCATGGCCGGATGAGTGTCGGTTAGTTTCATTTTGCTGTGTACCCACCATCAAGCATGATGGTTTGCCCAGTCAAGTAGGCCGATGCATCGCTAGCCAAAAAAACAGTCAATCCATAAATGTCTGATAGTTCGCCGTTGCGACCTAAACAGGTTTGAGCGGCATGCCGAGCAACCAACTCGGGGTTATCAAAGACGGGCGCTGTCAAAGCTGTCGGAAAAAAACCAGGTCCTATGGCATTACAGGTAATTCCATGGGGTCCCCACTCTAGCGCCATAGCCCGGGTCAGCTGAACAATTCCACCTTTACCTGCACCATAAGGCGCGCTATTGGCAAATGCGCGGTGGCTTTGCAGGCTGGCAATGTTGAGGATGCGGCCCCATCCGCGTTTCTTCATGGCTGGTGCAAGGCCCTGCGTTAGAAAAAAAGGAGCGCTCAAGTGGATGTTTATTTGAGTCATCCAGCTGGCTGCAGAAATATCTGCAAATGGTTCACGCAAATTGACGCCAGCAGCGTTGACGAGGATGTCAATGGGCCCCATGTTCAATGCTTGCTGTGCACCTTCTTGAGCACCGTCTGGTGAGGATAAATCGCATACAAGCGTCTGGACTGAAATACCCATCGCTTTAAGCTTGCTTGCCGATTGTTGGAGTAAATCCTTCCTGCGAGCCATCAATACAAGCTTAGCGCCAGCCATACCGAGGGCTTGCGCCATGGCTTCGCCTAATCCAGAGCTGCCGCCAGTGACCAAAGCAGTTCGACTAGTAAGGTCAAAGGCAGGTAAGGCACTCATATAGTGCCCCCCATAAGTGAGTCGGTTAATTTATTGAGGTGGTGTTTCATGCTCACATCTTGACCTGTTCACCCAGCTCAAATTGTTGGTTTGGAAAATATTTTGTTAATCGATCATCAGCAGTTCGGGCATGGGCCTCCATACCTTCCAACCTTGAAATTCGCGCTGTCACCAACCCAATATCGCGTGCAGCTTCGCGCGTCATTCTTTGCCAGGTAAAGGTTTTCATAAACTTATGAACCGATAAACCACCTGAATAACGAGCTGCACCTTTGGTGGGCAAAACATGGTTTGGGCCACTGGCTTTGTCGCCGTAAGCAACAGTGGTTTCCTCTCCCAAAAACAAAGAGCCATAGCAAGTCAGCGACTTAAGCCACCAATCCAAGTCTTTCGCATGCACTTCCAAATGCTCACTGGCATAGCGGTCGGAAATTTCTACTACCTCATCACGGCTGTCACACAACATTACTTCACCATAGTCGCGCCATGCAGCGCCGGCTGCATCACGCGCTGTGGGGGGGAGTAAGTCAATCAATTTGGGCACTTCCTTCATCACCTCTTGTGCCAAGCTTCGGCTGGTTGTGAAAAGCCATGCTGGCGATTCATGGCCATGCTCTGCTTGTCCCACAAGGTCACTAGCGACAATGGCAGGGTCTGCAGTTTCGTCGGCAATGATGCCGATCTCAGATGGACCCGCAAAAACGTCGATGCCCACTTTGCCGAATAAGGTTCTTTTGGCTTCTGCTACAAATTTATTTCCCGGTCCCACGATCACATCCGCAGGTTTACCGGTGAACAATCCATAGGCCATAGTTGCAATGGCCTGCACCCCTCCTAGCGTCATGATGATGTCGGCGCCGGCCTTGTTGAAAGCGTAAAGAAGATACGGGTGCATCGGGCCACCGCGGAAAGGCCCCGAACAGGCGATGATGGTTTTTACACCTGCTGCCTTAGCAGTCGCTACCCCCATGTAAGCACTGGCGATATGCGCATAACGACCTGCTGGCGCGTAACAGCCAGCCACGTTCACTGGAAGGACCCGTTGACCTGCGGTCACTCCAGGATGCAGTTCGACCTGAAACTCGGAGAGTGAGCGCCGCTGAGCTTGTGCAAAGTCAAAGACTTGTTTGATTGCAAAATCGATATCGGCTTTGACATGTTCTGGTACTTCACGCGCATTGGCTTGAATTTGAGCTTGAGTGACTATCACATCACCCGTCCATTGGTCTAAATCTTTGGCGTACTTGCGCACAGCGGACTCACCGTTTTGTTGTATTTCAGCCAGCATGGTGTTGACGACTTTTTGGGCCGTTATTGTCTCGGTTTCAGGCGTCTTGTCCGCTTTTTTCAAATACGTGATGGGCACGTTGATCTCCAGGTTTAGGTGTTTCGCTTAAATCACGGCAGAAGGGGTATTACGCAATTCGCCGAAAGCACAAGCCAATAAAAAATTTCATGAACTGGAACCCATGGTGGAACCATGGAGTCCCATTAGTAAAGATTACCGAGTTGAGTTGGCCATCTCACGCAACTTAGCGTCTGTTTGCACAAGTTTCATGTACTCGTCGGTCACGAAATCAGCCACAGCAGGAACTTGTTGAACAGCACCAGTCTCTCGCATGAAACCAGAGAGCTCGGTGAACCAGCCATCCATCGTCGAGTTTGCGTTACCTCCAGTGCGCTCCATGCTTTTGAGTTGTTGCGCAAGCGTGAAGGTGGGGCGAGTTTCAAACTCTTTGTTCATGGCTGCATCGCTGATGCTGACGCCACCTTTGGCATAAAAGTCTTTCATCATGCGGATGGCCTCTGGACGGTTCGCGCTCATCCAGCTCCAGGCGCGCAGATAGACCGCGAGGAATTTGGCGACGTTTTGTGGATTTTGCTTTGCGTACTCACCGCGTGCAATCAATGCGCCTGGCACTATGGCTCCGCTGTCCTTGCCGCTACATAGCATTTTTGCGCCAGCTTTTTCTTCTACCGTGTAGGTGTTGGGCGCCCACATGCCCGCCAAATCTGAGTTATTGGATGACAATGCTGAGATGATTTCGGCTTGTCCCATGTTTTTCATAACAACGTCGGATTTCTTGAGACCGTACTTCTTTAAGCAGGCCTGCACAGCGAAGTCAGCAGTTGAGTTTTGAGTCAAAGTAATGGTCTTACCCCGCAAAGTTCCAGCAGGGTCCTTGGCGAAATCAGCAGCGGCTTTACCGCTTCCTACCAGACCATTGGCAGCAGATTCGTCATTTGTGATACCGATAGTTTTGATACCAAATCGAACATGTCCCAGCACAGCAGGAACAGAGCCTGTACCACCTACATCCCACGAACCAGCTGCAGAAGCAGCAATTTGAGGAACACCAGCAGGAAAGGTTGAGAACTCAGGTACCAAACCTACATCTTTCCACCATCCTTTTTCAGTGGCAATATGAAATGGTAAGGCCCAATAAAGGGATGGTTGGTAGCTGATTTTTATAGGCGTTAATGCCTGTGCCTTAGCCGCACTTGAAATACCAAAAACAAGGCTAATGCCGAGTGCAGCGGCTGCAGTTAGTTGCTTCATGTCGATGTCTCCTTTAAGGTTGTGGTTCAATGATCTGAGCCCGCGTGCTCTTCACGCAAAGACTTCCAGATGTGGGTACGTAAATGGACAAAGCTTTCTTGATCCATCACGTCTTCAATCTTGCTGTGTTGGTCCCACTTTTCGGCTTCACGGACGGACTTCACATCAAGAATTTCTTTGATTTTCCCTGGCCGACTGGTCATGACTACGACGCGATCTGCCAGATAGACTGCTTCTTCTACAGCGTGGGTAATAAAGAGAACGGTGCGTGGGTTTTTGCGAGCTACCTTGACCAGCTCCTCCTGCATGACAACTCTGGTCTGCGCATCAAGCGCACCAAAAGGCTCATCCATGAGAAGCACTTGAGGGTTCAGCGCGTAGGCCCTTGCAATTGCAACGCGTTGTTGCATGCCGCCTGACAGTTGATGCGGGTAAGCGCTTTCGTAACCTTTCAGGTTCATCAAAGCGATGTAATGAGCGATCTGACTTTCTCTCTCTTCTTTGGCAATCCCCTGCCCACGCAAACCAAAGTCGATATTGTCGTAAACCGTTTTCCATGGAAACAAAGCAAATTGCTGGAAAACAACCGCTCGATCTGGACCCGGCCCAGACACCAGAACATCGTTGACCTTCACGCTACCAGTGCTTGGAAATTCAAGACCCGCGGCCATACGCATGCAGGTTGTTTTCCCGCAGCCCGATGGACCAACGATAACCACGAATTCTTTGTCTTGAACTGTGAGGTTGATGTTGTCAAGGATAAGAAAGTCCTTGCCGTCGCGCTTGAAAACGCGGCTGACGTCGCTGAACTTGATAGTGGCCATGTGAATTATTTCTGTAAAAAAGACTTCTCAAGCATTCCTGTGTCTAAGCAGGATCTTTTCCAAACGTCGAATCAGTATGTCGATCACCACGCCAATTGCACCGATGGCAATCATTCCCACCATCACTGTGTCGGTTGCCAAGGCGCTTTGTGCGCGCAGAATCAAATTACCCATTCCGCTACTAGCGACGATGAGTTCAGCACCAACAAGGGACAGCCACCCCAGCCCCGCGCCAATGCGCAAGCCAGCGATGATTGAGGGTACGGCCGCAGGAAATAGCACTTCTGTGATTGTTTTAAAACTGCCTACACCCAGCATGCTGGCAGCTTCGAGGAATCGAACTTCGACGTTTCGTGCACCGCGATAAGCGTTTATTAAGCAAGGTGGGAAAGCTCCAGCAAAGATGATCAATGTGGGGCCACCGATTCCTGTGCCAAACCAGAGCGCTGCAAATGGCACCCAAGCAACAGGCGCTATGAATCTCACGCTATCAAAAATTGGAGTGATGACATCGTCCAACAGCCGAAACCAGCCCATTGACAAACCTAAAGGAACGCCCACCAGTGCAGCCAATCCAAAACCCATACCAAATCGCTTCAAGCTGGCGACCATGTGTTCCGGCAAAGTTGCGCCTGCAAATGGTTTATCCATGAGTTCAAACAGTTTGAACAAGACCTCATGCGGCATTGGTAAAAATTGCGGTGGTGCAAATTGCAGTCCTCGCGCCAGATACCAAAAGGCAAAGAACCCAACTGTTCCGGTGATTGTCAAACTCCAAAAGTGCTGTGGATTAAGTTCTTTTTTCATGTGGCCACTCTTCCTTTGCGCCAAGGCATAGCGTGGTTTTCTAGAGCGCCTAACACCCAAGTCGATGAGGCACCGCATATGCCAACAAATACCATGGCTAGAAGAATCATGGCAGGGAAAATGTCTTGAGCGGCTTGGTTCAGAATACTTCCAAGACCATAAAGTGCACCAATCAGTTCAGCCGCGACAAGCGTTGTCCAACTCGCCTGCAATGAAAGCCTAAGACCCGTAAAAATCATCGGCATTGCCCCAGGCACCAGAACTTCTGCGACCATACGCCACCCTTTTATGCCCAGCATACTGGCCGCCTCCATCACTGGGGTGTCTATGTTGCGAACCCCGGTGTAACTGTTGATGACCGATGGGACAAAAGCAGCAACAAAAATAACCAGAATCTTTGAGCCATCTTCTAGGCCTAGCCAAACAATGGCCAACGGTATCCAAGCCAAAGGTGGGATAGGACGAAGCAGCAAAAATGCAGGGTTGATCAGAGCTTCAGCACGGCGTGAATAGCCCATAAGCAACCCTAGAGGCACACCAAAGCTAACAGCAACTGCAAAACCCATTGCTACTAGTTTCAAACTGTGCAGCACATGCTGGTGTAACTTTCCATTTCCATAGCCCTCGGTCTGAATGAATGTGAATGCACTCAGAACTTCATCTGGACGTGGAAAGCGTGATGGGTTGATCAATCCGGTTAAGGTTGTGGCAAGGTACCAAAAGACCAGCAGCAGCAGGATCGTTGCAAACCCCACAACCCCGCGACGGTAATTTTTTCTTTGGGCTAATCCCACCAGGCTTCCTTTGATTGGTCTTCAGAGATGAATTTTATTAAAATGTAAGCGCTTGCATATACTGTCTTTTTTTTCACCGCCGTTGTCAAGCATTTAAACTCAAATTTGCAAAATAATAAGGGAAAACACTGAATTTTTATTAAGAAAGCGCTTACATTTGTATGGGCTTTAATATTTTTTATGGCATGTTTGTTTAAACCATGAATCGACGCATCACTATTGAGGAAGTCGCACGTTTGGCTGGCGTTTCTACGGCTACTGTTTCACGCGTTCTCAGCAGACCCGAAGTGGTTCGTAACCAGACACGAGAACAAGTTATAGCGGCCATCGCGAAACTTGATTACCAACCTGATGCTGCGGCCCGCGCTTTGGCGTCTGGTCGAACCCATACGGTTGGATGCGTAATACCCACGCTCGATCATGCTATCTTTGCGCGTAGCACGCAGGCGATGCAGACAACACTGGCACAAGCTGGCTACCAGTTATTGGTGGCCAGCCACGAATACGATCCAGTGACCGAGTTTGAATTAGTTCGTGCCTTGCAACAGCGCGGCGTAGATGCTTTAGTCTTGGTTGGAACTGACCATGCCCCCCGCCTTTGGAAGGCTTTAAGTGCCTGGCGCAAGCCAACCTTGCTGACTTGGTCATGTGATCCACGTTTACCTTCTCTAGGTTTTGATAACGAAGGGGCGGCTCAAATGGCTGCATCTCATTTATTGGAGTTGGGACATAGGTACATTGGGGTTATCTCTGGTTTGACCTCACACAACGATCGAGCTCGCAGCCGCATTGATGGTGTGCGCAAATCACTCACTCAGGCAGGTCTCTCATTGCCGCCCACATTAGTCACGGAGCAGGCCTTTAACCTTGAAGGTGGGCGTTTAGGTTTGCGCAAGCTGATGGCTAGCCGGCAAAAACCTTCAGCAATCTTTTGTGGGAACGACCTATTGGCAGTGGGCGCATTGCTGGAAGCACAGCGTATGGGCCTGAATGTTCCAAGTGATCTTTCAATTTGCGGCGTCGATAACCTTGAAATCTCAGAAGCTATCAATCCAGGTCTTACCACGGTTAGCTTGCCTACTCAGGATCTTGGCCGCATTGCGGCCCAGTTCATGTTGTCTGCTATTTCCGGCGAGATCATCGCTGCCAAGTCTCTGCTGCCGTTCGAACTGGTGGTTCGCGGAAGCACCGGATTGCCACGTCGCTAACGCGTCTGGGCTTGAATGTCTACTGTTTGAGCCACCACTTTTGCGCATGGAGTTTTAATTTCAAGACAACAGATCCATGTCCATGCGAATGTAGTCGCCGCGATAGGTAAGCTCGCCCAAATAAATCACGTTACCGTCTGGTGCGCAGATCACACGCCGAACCTCCGCTACAGGCGCTGATACATCAATATTGAGCGCATTGGCCGCATCTTCTCCTGCTGTTGCTATGGTAAGTATCTGACGAATAGGTAATAGCTCAGCTTGACCTTCTGTAAGCCTAGTACCTTCAAAGTACAGGCTGTGTCAAAGCGTCATATCGCGCGGTGCAAAATAAATCACAGCCGCTCCGACAAGAACGATTGCCGTACCTACCAAGTCCCAGCGATCAGGCAATACGCCATCGACTAACCACAACCAGAATACTGAAACAACAATGTATACGCCGCCGTAAGCGGCATACACACGTCCAGCGGGATGAGGATGCAGCGTCAGCAGCCACACGAACAATGCCAAACTTACTGCCGCAATAAGCAACCACCATGGAGACGCACTTTTCTTGAGCCACAAATAAGGCAAGTAGCAACCGAGAATCTCTGCGCAAGCGGTGAGTGCGTATAGGCCCAATGTTTGGATGGGTGTCATGAATGCGAATGCCGGTGGTGAATGTCAGGGAAATGAGCGTGCTGGTGATTTTTGGCTTGAGGACGCCTTGTGGGCTGTGATTTACGCTCGCTAGCGATGGTTATTTTCAATTATTGCGCACAGGCTCAAAACTATTCGAGCTTTCGCCCCAACTGGTTCTAGCCCCAAGCCCAGCTTCAAATTTACGCGGGCAAAGTGACAGCGCTGAGAATAAAGACGCGAGGTGTACTTTATGGCGTTTGATTATCAGTTGACGATCAAACGTGCATTTTGTAACTCGCCGATGTGGCCCACGACTGCGGCATCATCGAATCCGTGACGCTTAAAAACAGCCATAACCTCGGGAACTGTTTCAGCAGAACAACTGACCAGCAGGCCACCACTTGTTTGAGGGTCTGACAACAGGGCTTTGCATTCAGCAGGTAAACCGCTGTCAAGGCTAATTTCGTTGCCATAGCCATCCCAGTTCCGATCTGAAGCTCCGGTGACATTGCCACCTTTTAACAAAGCAGACACATTGGGCAACAAGGGCACATGAGCCCATTTGATATGGGCAGTTAGGTTGGCACCTCGAGCAACCTCAAGGGCATGACCTGCCAAACCAAAACCAGTCACGTCTGTCAAAGCGTGAACGCCACTTAACTCTGCCAACTCGGGGCCTGGGGTGTTGAGCTTGGTAGTGTTCGAGATCATGGATTCATAACCAGCTGCATCAAGAACTTCTTTTTTTAGTGCAGCCGATAAAACGCCGACACCAATAGGTTTGCCAAGCACCAACACATCTCCAATGCGTGCACCGTCGTTACGTTTGACACGATCAGGGTGAACCAAACCCAACACAACCAATCCGTAGATGGGTTCAACTGAATCAATCGTATGCCCGCCTGCAATTGGAATACCGGCCGTGTTGCATACCGAAGCACCGCCCGCAAGAATTTTTCCGATAGTGGCTGTTGAAAGCACATTGATTGGCATACCGACCAAAGCCAACGCCATGATGGGTTTACCACCCATGGCATACACATCGCTGATGGCATTGGTCGCCGCGATGCGTCCAAAATCGTATGGATCGTCAACGATAGGCATAAAGAAATCTGTGGTTGCAATCAACGCTTGGTGATCGTTCAGCTTGTAAACCGCTGCATCATCGGCTGTAGCGATTCCGACCATCAATTCTTTAGGAATCGGCATCTGCAATGTGCCTTTAAGAATTTCGGACAAAACAGCAGGCGCAATTTTGCATCCACAGCCCCCGCCGTGCGAGAGAGAGGTCAACCGAGGTTCAGAAATATTCATAGTCATTTTTTGATATAAAAAGATATTTTTTTTAGGGGTAAAAAAACTAATGCCGTGTTGAAAGAACACTTGCAATGATTGTAAGCAAGCCTTCTCTTTCGTACGCAGCCGAGAATAAAGGAGCTCTTCGGGCGCACTGCAACTTCAACAGATGTACAAATTCAGAATCATCTCGAAAGCGAATCAGCATCTCAGCAAGCGCCTTCGCGTTGCCCACTGGAAACAAACCTGCGTAGTCTTCGCCTAGCATCCCCATATTGCCTGGAATGCAAGACGCAATCACAGGAACGCCGCTGCAAACCGCCTCCATCAACACATGCGCACCACCTTCCATCACGCTCGTGTGAACTAGCACGTGGGAACGCTGAATTTGACGACGCGTCTCCGGGTAGGTTTGGGCGCCTGTGAATCGGTATTGGGGATATAGCGCCGCTGTTTGGTGCGCCATACTTGCAAGCAGCTGATCATGCTCTGCACCAATATGCTGTATGTGAACATCGCGTTGCTGCGACAGTAAGGCAACAGCTTCAAATAATGTGCGCGGTGATTTTTCCTCGCGCAGATGTCCCACCATCACAACCCGCAAGCAACGCGCTGTTTTAGGCAGTGTTACGCGTGGTGTTGTTGACTGAAGAACAACAGCCGATTTAGATCTCAAGTGTGCAGGTAACTCATCAATTCCAAGCTGCTGCAAAACGATCAAACGGTTAGCAAACTCTAACGATTGTTGGGCCTGCGGATCTTGTTTGATATCGCGGTACAAATCAGTTCCTGTCAATACCACCACTAAACCGTTGTCACCACGCATTGCGTGCCATGCGGCGATCGAAGAAAAACTTCGACGTGCATGCAGAGCAACCAATACATCGTCTGATTTTGAACCGTCCCATTCGCTAACAATGCGGACCCGAAAATGCGTCTTTAAAAATTGACCATATCGTTTAGCAGTTTGCCAATTACCGTTGTTCGCGCTGGCTAGGGCCGGACTTACAATGACAACTGTTTTTTTAGCTGAATGCTCGCTAAGCGTTTTAATGTGTAGAAACTTTTTTTGAAGTTCCTTTGTCTTGGGAGCTTGTTTCATAGTTAGTGACCAAGGATAACTAAAAGGACTCGAAAACCGATGCGTCAAGTCAATATCCTGACACTGTCAAAGGCTCTTCAACAACTTCGCGAACAGACACTCAACTCTTTTGAATGTTATCTGAGTGCAGACAAACTCACCATTCCCTTAAAAACAGGCATGAATCTGCCTGTATGGGAACTGGGCCACTTGGTATGGTTTCAAGAATATTGGATTGCTCGAAACTTAGAACGATCGCAAGGACTCGCAAGCAGTGGTTCAAAACAACGTAGACCGTCGCTTCTCAAAGAGGCAGATGCGTGGTTTGACAGTGCTAAGGTTTCACACTCGACACGCTGGGCATTGACACTTTTTACGCCTCAAAGTTGCATCCAATACGCTGAGCAAACTTTGCTACAAACGCTTGAGCTCTTGCACAATGAAACGGACCATAGTCCCGCTCTTTATTTCTATTGGCTGGTTCTGCAGCATGAGGCGATGCACCTTGAGGCTAGCTCCTACATGGCGCAGTCACTCGGGATGCCCTTTCAAGCAAGTTGGAATCAACCAAGAGAAACGCCAGCCTCCAAAGCTATAAACAACCCAAAGCAAACATATGAGAAACAAACGGCTCGGTTGCCATCACAAAATTGGAGCCTCGGTTCAAAGGACCATTCATCCGTCTCACCCATCGAAGACAAGTCTTTTTGCTTTGATAACGAGCTTGGTATTAAAAACTGTGTACTTCTAAGCTTTGAAATCTCCCTACAACCAGTGACTTGGGCACAGTATTTGGAATTTGTAAAAGCTACGGGCTACCACCTTCCAAATTACATTCGTCAAGGCCACACTGGTTTTGAAACTGAAATCTTTGGGTGTTGGGAGCCTTTAAATATGGATGCACCAGCAGTTCATGTGTCTTGGATTGATACCCAGTCTTATTGCTCTTGGGCCAAATGCCGCTTACCGACAGAGGCAGAATGGGATTGTGCTGCCAAAACATTGGAGAATTTTGAATGGGGAGATGTTTGGGAATGGACGCAAGACGCGTTTGAACCTTTTAGCGGCTTTCTGCCACACCCTTACACCGAGTATTCAGTCCCTTGGTTTGGCACACACAAAGTTCTCAGAGGTGCCTCGCATTTGACGCATTCAGTTTTGCGGAACATCAATTATCGGAATTTCTTTACACCTGAGCGCAGTGATATATACGCAGGCTTCAGAACCTGCCTACTTTAAATTCAAAGAAGTTAAATAGGTTTGATCTTATCTAGCCCAAAATAAAGCGTAGTGCGATTTGCTGTCAGTCCAATGCTGGACGCTTGTAAAGCCCGATTTCAAAAGTTGTTCTGAGAAATTTTTGATAGACCATTTGTAAGAATTTTCAGTATGAATTGACTCGTCTTTTTTAAACAACCGTTGATGCCCGTGAAAATTAACAGCTAAATTTCGCTTGGCGTTCAAGTGCATTTCAACTCGCGACTCTTTCGCATTGAAGCGAGCGCAGTGCTGCCAATCTCGTAGATCAAAATCTGCACTCAATAGACTGTTCACACGTCTGAGCACATTCAAATTAAAAGCAGCCGTTACACCCAACTCATCTGCATATGCACGCTCAAGTGTTTTTGAGTCTTTAGCCAAGTCTATTCCAATGATGAGTCCTGAACCAGGCTGACCCGTTTTACAAAGATTAGCCAATCTTTGTAAAAAGTAAAACGCCTCAGTGGGATTAAAGTTCCCCAAACTAGAGCCAAGATATAAGGCAAGCAATGGCTGGGTTGCAATTTTCTCTTTCAACTTTTCTGGTAGTGCCAGTGAACTTGAAAAGTCCACACCTAAACCCACTACGTTAACTTCAGAGTATTTGGCTTGTAAATCTTTTAAATTACTAGAGAGATATTCAGTTGAAATATCTACCGCAACATAGGTTGCTGGCATGGTGTGAGTAAATAACCTAACAACTTTTTGACAGTTGCCAGCGCCAAGGTCAATCCAAGCTGCTTGCTTGGGAAATTGCGCATGAATTTCGCTTGCTTTGTCAACAAAAATTTCCAACTCGGCACGCGTTAAATAGTATTCAGGCAGCAAGGTAATCGCATCAAACAATACAGACCCCAATTCATCGTAAAAATACTTTGGGGATAAGGTAGCCTGAGTACAAAGTAAACCTTGGATCAGTTCTTGAATATCTGCATCCTTGTTTTGTTGATGAATATCAAAAAATAAGGGTTGTTTTACTTGCATCAAAATCTCGTTGAATATTTAGGTTGTGTAGTCACCATGTTTTTAAATCGAATTGTGAATCAACGATTCATCCACCGCCTCAGACCAAAGCTCAGCGCATCTACACACGCCACCATAAGCAACATGGCCGCCAAGATGGTGGCCGTCTTGTTCATTTGGAACAGGCCCATATGGAAGGACAGCAACTGCCCCAAACCACCCGCGCCCACGACGCCAAGGACGGCGGCAGCGCGGATGTTGTTTTCCCAGCGGTACAGCGTGTAACTCATCAACTGCGGCAAAACCTGGGGCAATGTGGCGTATGCAAACACGCGCAATGGCCCGACAAGATGACCACATCAGCTGCAGCTTTAAGGGGCCAATCGCTGTGCAATACTGGGATAAGCGCGTTGATTTTACTATTCGTCTCATGCATCTGAAAAAGTTCCTGTTGGCAATTTGCCTTGCGCTTGCCAGTCCGACAAGCTGGGGCGACGACCAGGTATTGCGCATTGGCTCCAAGCGCTTTACGGAGTCCTACATCTTGGCCCATGTGTTGGCGCAAACCGCAAAAACCGCAGCGGCCGCGGCAAATGTCACATCAGGCAAAGTCGAAGTGCTGGCGGGTCTGGGTAATACGTCGATCGTTTTCGCTGCTTTGCAGGCCGGCAACATCGATCTGTATCCCGAATATGCCGGCACCATCGACCAGGAAATTCTCAAGAACAAGACGCCGTCTAGTTTGGCCACCAT
>Ga0247832_1003398_pt1 | contig 21877 bp, 15 predicted proteins | sample LaCruzMarch2015__10_FD_192407 | JGI IMG/M metagenome (GOLD analysis project Ga0247832, IMG submission 192407) | Freshwater microbial communities from meromictic Lake La Cruz, Castile-La Mancha, Spain - LaCruzMarch2015_4m | ecosystem: Environmental > Aquatic > Freshwater > Lake | place: Spain... | reverse complement strand
CTCTATGTTCATCTTCAATCCAAGTTTCCTGACAAGCCTCAAGTGAAGCGCCTCTTACAACGGTTTGAAGCAAATCCCGATAGAATTCTTGAATCTACCCCCGACGCCGAGCACACAAGCTACAGCGTGAACAAAGGGGAGAAAGTTCATTTATGCCTAAGACATCGTCAAGGTGGAGATGAAAGCCTTGTGAATGAAAATGTAATGGTCTTCGTGGCGCTTCACGAGATGGCTCACATGATCACTGATGAAATAGGTCATCCTCCTGAGTTTTGGAACAACTTCGGCTGGCTTTTAAAAGAAGCAGAATCCATTGATGCTTACCAGTATCAAGACTTCAAAGCCCATCCTGTTCGTTACTGTGGAACGCAAATCACAGACCAACCACGATATGACGCCGCAAAAGATGGGGCTGATATGAGTATCGGAAAACTCAGGTTGGATTAAAAAATCCGCAAAGGTAGATGGCGGAAGATACGCTGACCCCGTTTTTCAAAAACTTTTTTCTTCCAGAATACATTGGCAACTTTCGTGAAGGCTTCCAACGTGTCAAGGTCCGCTATTTTTCAGCTCCAGACAAGGAGCCAACAGAATTTACACTAAAACCCTATCCATTTATGACGCTGTATGATTTAAAAGTCATGATTTATCAGCACCTTCGTAAAGAGGTGTCTGCGCATCCTTCCTTCCAAAGCTTGCTCATTCCTGTGCCTGAAGCAGTGGTGGGAAATAAGGAAAATACCAAATTCATACGAGAGTATGAAACACTTGCGGGTGCCTACACCTGTTTTGAGTATACCTGGATGAAGCCTGAGAATAAACAAGAAATTGAACTGATACATCCCTTTGCTCGTGCTTCCGCAGATGCTCCCGATGGCCAATTTGTGACAGAAATGGGTCGGAAAACAAATGAGTATGCCATTCGGAATCGCATGACGCTTGAGGATTTTATGCGTGAGTTAGACATTCAAGAGAGTTTGACACTTCATTTGTTCCTTTACAAAGATGTTGTTTCAGGCATGAATGCTGACCTACGCACATCGGATAGAGAATGGTTTGGTCGCATGTCTCCCTATTTCCCAGACCTCGCTATCAATCAGCCCACCACAACGCTTCCCCAACAGTTGCTAGCCCGCAGCGCAACGTTTGACTCCTATGTCACGGAGACTATGGAGCAGATGGAAAAGTTAGATGAATTGCTTTCCAGTGAAACACTTCCTCTTTTGCCGATGGTTGTCGCGGGTCTCCGTTTCTTGCGACTGGTCTGGAAAACTCCTGATGCTCTAACCCCTCCGTTGGAAAAACTCTTTTATACAATTGAAGTGACAAAAGAGCGCCCTTTCCTTCGTATTTTGCCTGTAGGCTCTACACCCATTACAAAGTTGAAGATGGATTCTACATTCAAGATTCCTGATATTGCGGACCCTCGTCTCCTTCGCATTTGGAAAGATGAACGCAATCCGAAACCTGATACGGATTTCCTGTTTTCTAAACTTGTCATTCGCAGTGGTATTGGAACTCAGCCTTCCTTGTATGGAACCTTGCGCGTCTTCCATGACAAATCCGCCGATTTCCTTATCCTTCCTCCCAAACAATTACGTTTCTTAGATCCTCGCACAGATTTGAGTGCGCTAGGAAGTCTTGTAACAGCAGGGCTCCAGAAAACACCCTATCAGCAAACGGCTCCTGAAATTGGAGAAGCCTCCTTAATTTGCGCAGTGCGTCTCCCCTTTACTGTAAAACCAATGACAACGGAGGTGTTGAGAAAACGCCTCCAACATTTCCAAGCCTTCTTCCAAGAAATTCCAGCCTTGCCTGGTGACAAGCCTTTGCTGATGTTGCGCTATCGTGCTGTCAGTAATTATGCTGTAGAAGACAAAATCTTTTCCTTTTTGACTCTCATGGTCTCTCGCACGATTGCGAAAGGAGAAGCAGCCATGCCTGAATTGGTCGTGGCCCTTCAAAAGCAGTTCCAAATGACAGAAGAAGAAGCTCAATCAAAAGTTGTCTACTGGTTACGCAATCGTGGAGATATTCAATTGGTTATCCCTGAAACAAAAGACTATATCATGACGTATAATCCTGGAATAGACATTGCGATTTTTGGTCAGCAATCGTATTATACAATTCATATCTATCGGTTGGACTCCAAAAAGGTCTTTGATAGAATTGTCACGGCCATTTCCGTGTTGTTAAGTGCAAAGGACAAACAATTTGGAGGACCTGTCTCAAGTGCTGCGTTTGAGAGAGCCGCAGTGAGTATGCCTGGAGCCATACGAGAAGGTGGAGACGGGGTCGCAGAGGGTCTTTTGGACCCTCCTGAGAATGCTGCTCTTGCTGGAACAAACAATGATGACGCATTAGAATCAGCAGATTTAGGCGACGACATGTATTTGCGATTGATGATGGGACAAGCAGCAGAAGGAGACGCAGAAGCAGAAGGAGCCAATGCGTCTGGAGAAGGCGAATTGCTGAATTTAGGCAATGCGTTAGAGGAAGAAAGACAAGCCAATGCGGCAAATCTCAATGTGCCAGCCCGTGTGGCTGAAAATGGGCGAACCGCGTTGGCTCTCGCAGCAAAAGCAGTCGAAGCCCCCAGGCCTCCACCTATGGCAGAGAGCAAAGAAGAGGAAGAGGAAGAAGAAGTTGCGTCTGGCAAAAAGAAACCCTCCTATCAAGGATGGGTGAAGTCCCAACTTCAGATTGCTGACCAACGTTTGTTCCAATATAATACAGATGTTGCGGGTCGCAAAATCAAGAAATATGTCACAATGTGCCAAGCCACGGAGTCTCGCCAACCTTATGTGTTAAACCAAGAGCAATATGATATTATGCGTGAAACCTATGCGGGAGATGATGGTGTTGTCTTTATTAAATATCCGTTGGAGCCAGGAGAAGCGTTGCCTGAGGCGGGTGATGAAGTCTATACACTCTTAAAATATGGAACCAATCCTTTCAAGCAAAACTACTATTTGTGCTGCCAGTTCTTCTGTACCAAGGACTATATCATGGTAAGAGAAAGAGACTTCTATAGCACAACTGATAGACAAGGAAATCCCAAGCCTGGAGAGAGTTCTCCTGGAAAGAAGGACAATGGCTCCTGCCCCTTCTGTCACAAACTTGAAATCAAAGTGTTGAAGTCACCTAGACCCAATGAATCTGTTATCCAACGTCGGTCAAAGAAGGCGGAGTCAAAGCGCCATTTGTATGTAGGATTTCTCCAAGGAGAAACACAACATCCAGAAGAGTTTTATATGCCGTGTTGTTTTACAGAAGATGCTCCTCTCTACATCACTGACCCTCGCTTTGAAAAAGTAAGGTCAGACGATGAAGAAAAAGAAGACGATGAGGTCAAAACAGCTGTGGGTGTTCCTACCACAAGCTACCAGATTACCTTGTATCGCGCACACAAGAAATATATCGTGGGTCCTGAAAAAGAGTCCTTGAAAATTAGTGAGATTGATGGTCCGCAAATCGGATTGCTCCCTGCGGTTCTGGATAAATACTTTGGACAAGAGCCAAAAGAGTATGTCTCTCGCGAAGCAAACAAAATGGAACTCTTACCCAACGCAAAGTGTTTCCTCCGCGTAGGGGTTGAGAATAAGCCGTCTCAGCGGTATGATAGTTTCTTTGCAGCATTGGCGCCTTACTTGGATTATAGAAATACCGCAGAGTCTGTAAAAGCACGCATTAAAGAAGTCATATCCCCACGTGTCTTTGCTTTCCTTAACTATGGCAACATGGTTTTAGAGTTCTATGACCCTGGAGACCCTGGTCCTTCAGAGCAAGACTTACGTTTGTGGGTCTCTCGAGAGCTCCAACTTGAGTTAAGTGCCGCAAACAAAGACGCAGCAATGCGCCTCTGGAAGAGTTATCACCACTTTTTAGGATTCTTGGAAAGCACTCAGGTGAAAGAATATAGACAATTTGCGCAAATGCTCGCACTTCCTGGCTTGGTGTCTACCCGAGGATTAATTCTCATTGTTCTAGATTTAGATGAGAAAGGTGAGCTCAAAGTGAGATGTCCTCCGTTTGGCTATAACATTGAACAGTATTCTCAATCAGATATTGCGTTTATCCTTCATCGCTCTTCAGGAATTTGGGAACCCATTTTCTACACTGCGAATCGCGCAGCCACTGCCAGATTCAAGGCATCCCATCAGCCTGAAATCACTTTCCAGCGCTCCATGGAAGGTAATGCGCGTGTGGATTGGCCTTTGATTGTCAAACAGCGTGTCAGTGAATTTACGAAACAATGCCAGGGGATTGGTCGTGGTGCTTATACTAGCTCTAGACGCATTGACCCTATGGCTCTCATTCCTTTGTCTGTTGCGATACAATCCACAGAAGAAACATATACTGCGATAGGTGTCATACGTGATGCTTACAATCACGTTGTCGCGCTAACGTTCAGAGCAAAATCTGGAAGTTCTCGTCTTGTTGCGCTGCCTGTGATAGATGATGAATATATGGCGATAACGAAGACAATTCATCTGGATTGGGATGATTATACACCTGCGCCAATGGATTTGGTCGTCAAACTCTACCGAGAGAAGTTTGACAAGATTTTTGCCTTGTATCCTGGATATAGAGTCAAGCGTCGCATTAAGAGCAGAGGAACAGACAAATATGTCGCAGTTCAGCTTGCGAATGGTCTCTACATTCCTGCGGCTCCCCCAAAAGATGAGGCGCTTGTTGCTGATTTACAATTAGGCGAGGTGGATGAGATGGAGTGGAGCATGAATCGCGAAATCTATTTCACGAAAGAAAAGACAGCGTCTGATGAAAGTGTTTTCAAGGCTCGTGAAAATGACATGCGTGAAATCTTTGAACATCTACGTCTTACATTTTCCAATTGGTTTTCCAGTGAAGCTGCGTCTCCAGCCTTCCGCCAACAAATCAAAGAAATCATTGATACACCCAGCTTGCCTCTCTTTGAAAAGCGCAAGCGATTGGAGATTTTACTGGGTCCTATGATTTTGAGTTGGATGGATTCTGAAACACCCAAGGGTGATGTAGAAGGGTCTTTGTTACGTGTAGATTGCCGCTTAGAGGCGAAACCACCCTGCCCTGCTCGCTGTGTCTGGCGCCAGAGTGGAACTGAAGCAATAGGTCGTTGCTACCTTCACTCGCCCAAGGAGGTTCATCTAGGAGGTCGTCTTGTGAATGGTCCTCGCTTGTTTATGTTGCGACTCTTGGAAGAATTATTGCGATTCCCTGAGAGACGACACCAGTTGCTAAAAGGCAGCGTGACAACACTCGTTACACTGAAAGATGCTGTAAAGATTGGACAACAATATGTGTTGCCTGAAAACAGTCTTGCGTGGCAAGATTTATTACGGTTGGACTGGATTGAACAAGGCAAGGAAATCAAGAAATACTATGAGGAAATGTCAAGAGACGCCTCGGAGGAAAAGGAAGACGCAAATGCAAAGGAAGAACCCACAGCTCGGAGAGGAACACCTCTTCCTGAACGCCTTCAAGCCGTCTTTGGAGTCGAGGATAGAAGAACAGCAGGCTTGTATTTGATGGGCGCTGACGTTGCGGAAGGCGTTTCCCCTCTGAATCCCTATTTGATTCCTCTTGGCACAAGTGCGGGTGAGTTAGGTATGAAAGAAGAGGATGCGTATTTGGATAGAGATGCTGTGAAACGTTTAGCGCTTCATATTCGGAGACCTGTTCTCTATGTAGATCTACTCACGGACCCTGTAGAAGTCTTCTCCTTTGGTCCCGCAAGCAAGATGAAATCCCCTGTTCCTTTCCTCCTTGTCATTACAGAAGACGGGCCTCGTATCGTTTCCAGCTCAAATAAATATCTTCAGGATGTCAATCCTGAGCAGATGCCAGAGAAACTCAAAGAACTCTACAAGGAAAGAGTTCCTATACGGGATTAAAATTTGAACATCCAACTTGAGTCAAGGGAAGCACTCACATGATTCTCTCAACCTCCAATTACATTGACTTTCAAGTCCAAGATACAGTCTTCCAGGGTGCCAAGGCGGCAAAGCACTGTCTGCCTGGAGATTCAGTAGAATGGCTAGGTGACACCTGTAAGCTTATCAAGAGAGCCTCTCATCGGTTTATTCCAGGTGTCTTGGAAACGAATTCCAAGTATATCTATGGCCACACATCCCATGGCTCTAAACTCTTTCTCTTTCATCCACACGATAGGAAATATCCTCCCTTTCGTGTTGGTTCCAATTGTCGCGATCGCTCCAGAAATCAATTGGGTCTAATAGAATTCATGGACTGGGAGGACTTTGAAACTATGCCACGAGGAAATCTCATCCGAATTCTAGGGCCGTGTGGCGATTTGACGGCGGAAAAACAAGCATTGACCTATCAATACAGTTTCCCGAAGCTTGCGTCTCAACTCTTTGATGTTGAAGAACCCACTCTAGACGGACGCACAGAGTTACAAGGCTTTACCTTCAACATTGACCCTGATGGCTGTTTGGATATTGATGATGTTCTCACTTTGAAGAAAGTCTCAGAAACCCAGTGGGAATTCGTGATTACAATTTCGGATGTCGCAACTCATATTCTAGAAGGCTCTGAAGGTGACAAGCATGCGGTTTCTCTAGGTGAAACACTCTACCAGAATTCTGAAGCGGTCGTTCCGATGCTTCCTCCTATCTTGTCTGAACTGGCTCTCTCTCTGCGACCGAATGAAAAACATGTCGGTGTTAGTCTCTTCTGTCAATGGGATACTCAGACAAAGAAGCTCACAGTAGGTGATTTCAAGGAAACAGTCTTTACGAACAATTGCTCATACACCTATGAGACAATCTACAAAGCAGATGAGGTTCCCCTCCAGATTCTCAAAGACATTGTTGGAGTCCTCCATGGATCTCCCACGGAGGATAGCCATGAATGGGTCGCAGAAGCGATGCTTCTCTACAACAAACAAGTGGCACAGAAGCTTCTTCAGCATACTGTGGGTCTCCTGAGAGCCCATAGCAATCCTGATGCGGAACGGCTGAAGCACTTTACCTCTATTCATCCAGACCTTCAGTATCTCGCGTATACTGCGGCAAAGTATGCCCCTACAGGACCTGACTTAATTCACGCAGGTCTAGGCTCAGTTCCCTATTGTCATGCGTCTTCACCGATTCGCAGATATGCGGATTTGGTGAATCAGAGGAATCTGAAGGGCATTCTCAAAGGAACACCCCTTCCTCCTACGTCTGTGACAATTGCGGAGCAGCTGAATGGAATTCAAAAGCGCATGAGAGCCTATGAACGGTCTCTCTTCTTCTTGGAGCAGGTTGCGCAGACACCGACAGGAATTGTAGAAGGATTGGTTCTTTCCTTTACTGAAGAAAAAGCCAAGGTGTATATCCCTTCCTGGAAGATTGTGATTCGTGTTGATCCTGGTGCTTATACCCTGGCCCAAAAGGTCTCTGTAGATTACTTTGCCGATTTGAACAAGGCGCATTGGGACAAACGCATTGTCTTTCGTGTTACCAACAACGCAAGCGCAGAAACAGTGCCCTCCGAATGAGTGAACTGGCACGATTATAGTATCGCCAATGAGGGCGATGAAGTCTCTTCAATCCAGGAACTGTGCTCAGCGCAGGAAAATGATATCCAAAGACTCTATATTTTGTTCCCAAATTTGTATAGAGTTTTTGGATTCGCGCATCTCCTTTCTTACAGGTTTTATAAAGCTCTGATTGAACAATTTCTTCTTTTTTTGTATTGTAAAGTCCCTCGTATTGGGCTTTGATAAGTGCGTAAGGTTCCGCGACTTCTGTTTTTTTGGTAGCAATTAATTTTTGTAGGTCTTTCCGAGGCTTACTCATAGAAGAAACAGCATGCGCATAGGTTTTGATATCGCGTCGAAACACTCTATTTGTAGTGTAAAGGTTAAGAACGCGTGTAGCTTGTGCCCCTGTCGTTTGATTTGAATGAACACTGACAGTATCCTCTTCTTCATCTCCCTCTACTTGGACGTCTTGGACATCTCCCTGTGCCACAAACGGTAGCGCATCACAGGTCACACAATGGATATCATGAAGTTCACGTTGATGTGTTGTAAGAAGATGTCTCATATCTGTAAAAAAACATTCTGTATGAAATGTATGATTACAAAGAAGTTGAGTTGTTTGTCGCCCTTCAAGGGCTGTATCACAATACCAGCAAGTGTCTGCCATAGATAGACTTATTACTTCAAGTTTAGGTAGAGGCTCTCAGGTCGCACAATGTCACGCACCAACCGTTCCTTGAGACCTTCTAGGAGTTGAAGAAGCTCAATGGACTTGGTAAAGGTCGCCAAAGAGACCCATTCCTCTACCATGTTGGACACTTTGAGCACGGAGCGAATGAAGTTGCCTTCATAGAGACCATATTCTGAGCAGATTACCGCAGGATCTTCTTCTTGAATCCACTTCAGAAGAGGCTCAATCCAGTTTGTATGAAGATTCCAGAGACCCTCCTTGGCAAACTTCATCTGGTAGGGCTCTTCATCTTTCTGGCATTGGCAGGCTAGACTATCTACATAATTCAGGGCGTCACGTGTCACTTTACTGAGTGTGAGGTCAGCAGGGTTCGGTTCACTGTCTGTCTTGCCTTCATTGAGGAACGCAGCGAGGAAGGCCACAAAGTCTTCCTGTGTCATATCCTTCCAGACACCTTCCTGGAAGGCTTTCGCCATTAAGATAGGTTGCCCTTCGTTGATTTCAGACCCTAGGATACCAAGCTCGGTCAGTTGGTGTTCCTCATCGAGGAAGCCCCAGTGTTTCAAAAGAGCAATCGCAGGCTCCACCTTAGTCATATGAATTGTCTTGAGGTGCTTGAAGTAGGCCTCCTGAGACTCTTGCTCTTTGTTCAGCTCCTTATAGGTCTGATATTTCTTCCATTGCGCATCCCATGTAGGTCCCATCTGTTTGTTCTTCATGGACTCCAACTGTCTCTGGGCTTCCTTGCGAGCTGCGTTTATAGCCGTCTTGACTTTTATTTCCGCATCATCACGCGCCTCACAGGTCTTCAGTTGCTCGTCTGTGAGACCCAAGGCTGAAATCGCATCGTTGAGCTCCAGCATCTTCTTCTCGGTTCCAGTCAATTCACTGCGAATCTGGGTATACCAATAGGATTGCTGGAGCAAGTCCATCCACTTCAGATTCTTTGACTGGAACGTCTTCAGAATGAAATCATAGCCAAAGTCCATTTGACTGGAAATCGCTGACTTCTTCCCTGTCATGATATTCTGAAGCTCTCCAAGTGAAACAGGGTCCCTCTGAGGCAAATAGAACACATAGCCTCGGTCATCCTTGCCTCGTCTGCCAGCGCGTCCTGCCATCTGAATGTATTCGTCTGTGCGAAGAAGACGCAGGCCCTGATTCTCATCGGAATACTTCTCCAATTCTAGGAACACGACTGTCTTGGTCGGCATGTTAATGCCAACCGCGAAGGTCTCGGTGGCAAAGAGACATTTGACTAAGCCGCGACCGAACAGAAGCTCTACCATTTCACGCAACATGGGCAGAAGACCTGAATGGTGGAACGCAATGCCTCGCATGACAAGCTCTTTGAGTTGGTGGGCCTGAGGAAGATGCTCCAAGATGTCTTTGTATTTATGGAGGTGGAAGTCCCAGATATGCCGAATGGCTGCAGCATCAGACGAGTCAATCAAAGACCCTGAGACCAGATGCGCTAGATTCTCACAGCCCTTGCGAGAGAAGACAAAGAAGAGACACGGCATCAAGGACTTCTCCTGGAGATACTTCACACACTCGTTGAGTTGAGCATTGAACGCAGGCATTCCACCTCCCTTCACAACTGCGTTCTCCCAACCACTGGCTTTGCGTTGTGCGACTTGCTTCTCTTTCACTTCCTTGTCCTTACGCTTCTGCTGTCGCCAATCCTGATAGCGCTTGTAGGCGTCGGCATAGAAGATTTCTTTGTTATCCATGAGAATCTGAGGTTTATAGTCCCCTGGACTATTCCCTAGGAACACAGCATGCTCCAAGGGGACAATTCTGTAATTGGTAGAAATCAGATGGATAGGCACTTGCTTCAAATCGCCAAGCCAAGACGCAAAGAGCTCAGGCTTGTCAATGGTGGCAGACAGGAGAACCTGTTGAATATCTGGCTTGAGAAGAATCATAGTTTCTTCCCAGACCTTGCCTCGTTCCCTGTCGTTGATATAGTGGACTTCATCAAAGACAACACCACCAAGGTTCTCTAGAGTGATTTGCGCAGTCACACCTAGATTTGCCGTCTGGGTGCCCTGTTTATAGAGCAGATTACGGAGAATCTCTGTCGTCATGATGAGTATCTGCGCATCCGGCCTATATTTAATGTCTCCAGTCATGATGCCAACAGAGGGAAACATCTGTTTCAAATCATGGAACTTCTGGTTAGAAAGACTCTTAATGGGAGTCGTATAGAAGACACGTTGGCCCTTCTTGAGACAGTGGTGAATGAGATACTCACCCACCATCGTCTTGCCTGAACCAGTCTTTGCTGTCACAAGGACATTGTGTGCGTTGTGAATGGCTTTGACCGCATGCTTCTGGAAAGGATCCAGAGGAAAGGGAAATGCGCAAGCAAGGTCCTCTGCTGCTGGAAAGTCCTCACACGGAGCTGATGGATTTACAATTGTCAGATAAGAACTCATTGGATAGATTTGGTGTATGAGCCTTATGTCACCAAAAACGTGTTCAAATTTTCTATGGCAAAGTAGAAGCCATGCCATGACCTCTCTCCGTGTTCTATGTGAATCGGATTTTAACGATGTGTGGGCAATTTTTAAGAGTGTGTTTGAACATAAATATATTACAGAATTTCATGATGCCTGGGATTCCAGGAATCCTTCTCTCAGTTTTGGCTTCTTTGATGAACAATGTGTCCTTATAGGATTCTTGCTCACCAAGCAACTACAAGAAAAACATCAACAGATAGAATTTATAGGCGTAAGTCCAACCATTCAGAAAGGAGGGGTTGGCACTCTTCTTCTCCGGAGAGTCATAGAGGATTCTAAGACACGTCAATCCTTGGTGACTCTTATACCCGTCAATGATGAAAAGATTATAGGGTGGTATAAGAAACATGGTTTTTTCAATTGGGGTGAGCCCAGACTCTCATCCTATACAGGAGAATGGGAGCAAGTGATGGCTCACAAAATTGAGCAGTTTGCCTAGGGCCTACTAGGCATGAGTATGGGTAGGTTTGCCTTCTTCAATACACATTTTGAATACAAGTTTGTCTTTGGAGTTCAACCTTCTGAAGATATACAAACCTTCGGAGGAGTTGCTTCCTATGAGACTGCTCAACATGTATATTTGTCTCACACATGGAATCAATCAGAGAAACAAACCATTGAAACAGAGTTGAATCTCTTGCTTCAATGGATTGGAGAAGAGCCAGAAGACTTTACTGCGTATGAAAAAACGATTCAGGGAACTTGGGCACTGAATACAAAGTTACAAGGGTTGTATGAAGAGCATGAACATGAGGGTATTGTAGCACGGTATATTCTTGGGTGCTTGATTTACCATCAATTGCTTTACAATGAGACACTTCGCGTGGAGTATGAGCTTTAATCATTCAGAAACGCATAATCCTCCGCAATTTTCGTAGTCCCTTTGGGCTCGGGAATCGGCATCTTGACAGGCTGTGTCCATCCCTCCACAATCGCTTTCTTGCGGCAGTCCAACATACCTTCTACTTCATCCTGAAGTCTGTTGAGGCGCATCCGAATGTAATTTTTATTGTTAGGATGGCAGATAATCAAATACATCTCTGCGATTTCCATATCATAGAGGTTTTCTAGAATCCACCGATACACATTGAGCTGGAGTGTATAATGCCAATAGTTACAATCATCCAGATGGTCACACGGACCATAGCCTTTGGCCCATTTGTTGGACGTCTTAATCTCCTTTGACCTCTTCCAATCGTAAATGACATACTTTCCATCTGATTTTCTTCTAAACAACATATCAATTTGACCACACAGCTTGTGTTCCTCCGAAAAGACAGACCACTCTGCTCTATAAGGCTCCAAATCGGCTCCATGGTCTTTCCAGAAATTCATGAAATACTGGAATTCAACAGAGGTCTTGATTTCAGGAAGAATCACATCCTCCGCGCCATTCAAATACTGCTCAATCCCCAAGTGCATCGCCGTTCCTTTGGTAGACGCATCATTCTTGAGTTCATCCCATCCTTTCTCAATTTCTGCGGCAGTCTGTCCATAGTATTTGCTTTGAGGCCACTTGGGTGAGCGCATCATTTTCTTGATAATATCTTTCGTATCCTCATGAGGAAAGAATTGATGAAGAAATCCAGTGCCTGAAATGAGACCTTTGGAAGACCCATCAATTGTATAGGTGTGTGTCGGCTCATAGAAGGTAATTCTATCATCCCGCGGATGATAATGAGTGTGGCAAAGTGTTTCCCACGATTCAGGCATGTCTATGTCTAGTTGGTTTGTGCCTTTGACTTTAGATTTGACTCCATCAATTTTTGCCTATTCATGGTAAAGTAGTCTTCCATCCAAGAGAGAAACTTTTGTTTTGCTGTTTGATACTGCTCTAACCCCCACGGGATTCGCATAGCTAAACTTTCTGAAAGGACAATATCCTTCAGCATCTAGTTATACTACCTAAATTTCTAACACTCATTTAGTTTAGAATGGTGTGCTTTGATATTACGTTGGCCTATCCTCTTCAGAAAAGCGAACGAAATAATATTGTTCAAGAAAAAAGAATTGAGTATCTTCGCAGGCATGCGAATGCTGATAGGTTGGATTGGAAAGAAGGAAATAATGTCATGTATATAAGATTTTCTGCGTGCGATGAGGATGCGATAGGCTTTCTCCGTGATATTCCACAGCCCATTTATTGTGTTGAAATACGAATTTTGCGAACAGCAGAGCTCTTTTATACGTTTACAAAACTCACAGGGGCTCAAGTGGTTCCTCCTCGGTATTCTCTTCTTGACAAACGGGTCTTCTGGGCAGCGAGCCAGTTGGAGAGACATTTATTCGCTGTCTAGTTTCCAGAAGGTTGGCATGTGTCTGTTCAGCCAATCCTTTACGAAAGGTTCTTCTTCACGCTGAATCTTGATTTCTACACGGTGAACGCCTGTGAATCGTTCTGGTGAAAGGAAGACAATTTGAAGCATTTCACCACCCTTTTCTTCAGTGGTTCCTGCGAAGAAGGATGGTTTCTCATGGGAAAATGTATATCTAATGAGATGATCACACTCAATCTCAGATTTATCCCGTAGGTTTCGTTTTTGTGACTCATATTCATTCACATGGAACGTTTTCCAACACCAAGAGGATAGAATGTAAGGCTTCCAAAGTTTATAAGGCTTACATTCTAGAAATTCTTTCCAAGACTTGTATGGAAATGTGCTATCTGTGTGATCTTGTTTGTTCCTTAAGAACCAGTGTGTTTTCATTTCCCAGAGGTGAGGCATTGTGGTATGACACTTACTTGGAACCGCTTGCGCTCAAATTTAGTCGCTTAGATAGGTGGATATCCAGCGAGCTCCATGAGAATCTTGCCTACTTGGTTCTCACCTTCAATCCGTCCATCATCTTTTCTTACACCACCAAAGCTTGTGATGGTAGAGGATCCAGTGTAATACAACAGATACTTATTCTTCTGTTTCGCAGCCTCTACAATGCGACGGAATCGCGCATCATGCTTCCATCTGTAGATAAGGGCTGTCTTCAAGATATCATCTTTTTGGGTGAGCCAAGCTGCTTCATCAAACTGTGCCTTGTAGCGTTTGATTGTTTTGGGGAGAGCAGCCTCTGCGACATCGGCGGATTCCGCTCGTAATAATTCTTGGTCTTCATGCTCTTTGACTAAGCCACGCTCCTTCTCACCCTTGTGTTTGTGCGCAATTTGCTCTCTCTGTCGTAGATATTTCGTGTGAATGGTGCCCTTTGAGCTAAACAGGTCAGGACCCAATTCAGGTTTATCTGTTGTAACTTTATATTTCATACCCGCGATAAAGTGGTTGATGCTTGGATATTCAATAGATCCATCTGCGATAGGGAAGGGTGCTGAAAGAGCAAGCCATCTAGCAGCACCAGGGTCACCTAGTCCTAAACCATCTTTGAGTTCTGCTTTTCCATAGAAGCGGAAGATATCACCAGGTTTGTATTTCTTTTGGGGTCCTGCGGCCGTTGCTCGTTCTACTGCGATTGTCCGAGCACCTCCTTCTACCACAGACGTTACTAATCCAGACCTGTTTGCCGCATAATTTGGTGTGGCGGCTTGTCTTGCTTCCCACCGAGCAATACTATCAGCAACCGCCCGCTCACCAGCTGCGACAAGTCGCGCTTCGCGTTCCTCTTCAGAGAGCTCAGCAGGAAGAATTGCTTGCTCTCTTTCTCTCGCTTTCGTAACAATTCTCTGCTTCTTTTCCTCATACTCGCGAGTCACTGATTCAGAATCTCCCTCAGAAGGAGCATATTCTAGATAGTTCTCTTCAGATTCACCAACGATATACACAGGAGATTGAGGTGCTGCGATGCGGAGCGCAGCATCTTGTGCTACGCTTCCTGAGAGTGGAACAGCAGACCACGCAGCTGAGGTAGGCCTTGCTTGTAATGCTGCTCCATAATTTGGCGTTCGAGGCGCATACGTTGGTGTTGTAGGAGCATAGGCAGGGGATGTAGGGGCATACGTTGGTGTTGTAGGAACATACGTTGGTGTTGTAGGCACAAAGGGAGGGGACGTAGGGGCATACGTTGGAGTGCCTGGCGCTTCATACGGAGACTTGGGTGTGTAAGGCCCAGCCTCAGGACTTTTAGGAGTGAACGGTCCCACATTTGTCACTTCACGAACGCCTGGAGCAGTGCCTACACGACGGAAGATATACCATCGGTTGAAGCTAGAGAACTGTTTCACAGGCTCCGTCATAGGATAATGGGTCGCGTAGGCTTGTTTGGGATCTTCATAGGTTTCCCAGAAGGCTTGTGTGGCCGATGGGACTCCTAGAGAAGCACATTCAGCAGGAGACGCCAAGGCACATCCTATACTATTCATCTGGCTAATGAGTAATCCAGGGGAAACCAAATACTCTCGGTGAACACTTCCAATACTCAAGAATTCAACATCAATGGCATGACCGAATCCTTCTTCAGTTGTTTCAGGAAGCTCTGACCCTAACTCGTTTTGCTTTGTGATTTTCCAAATGGTAGAATTGGTTGTTTCATCCATACCCTGGATACTCTCACCCTTTTCAACCTCTTCCAAAAGGGTTGTCATGAAATTTCCGTCAAAGCAGCAGCAGACAAAGAATCCTCCCACCTTCAGACTATCACGGATATTGTTGAGGAATCCCTCCCACTTCTCTTTCGTCTCAAAGTAGTAATGGATACTGAACATAGAGGTGATTAAATCAGCACCGTCCTTGAGTTGGTCCCTACACTTTCCTTCCACATAGGGAGGCACGCGACCGACGGTATTCACCTTTCCAAAGGTTGCGCGCAACATATCAGCCTCTTCTTGATCCGCACCAGAAGCACCACTGGTATAGGATTTACTAGAGTCCCCAATGATGAAGAGCATAGTGGGTGGAACAGAGAAACGATTTGTAGAGGCTTCAACCAGTTGATTCAAATAGCGACGATAGGCTCCCTCGTCAGGATCACGAATGCCATCCGCGTCTATATCTAGACCCAGTAAGAACTCAACTCCGTTTTGATATCTGCTCAAGTCTCCACCTTTTCCAATGGACGTATCAATCACCTTTTTCTGAACAGGGATTCGCAAGGAACTGTTGAGAAGGATAGGCTTCGTCAAGATGTTACCCTTAATCACATTGTTGTGAAAGTTTGCCATGGTTTTGACAAGAGTGACATTCTTAATGGTAGACTTCTTTTGATAATAACGATGCGTGAGAGCACTGCTTCTCTCTTTCGCAATATCAACCTCTGCGAGTTCTTCCGCAGAGGGATTTTCATCCCCTGTGGTAATCATATGCTTTGTAATAGGGTCATGAATACTGTTCCACACACTCTCGGCTGTTTCCACACTGTTGAGTGTTTTGTCAATAGAGCCACTCTGGAAGCGCTCCGTCTTGTCATAGCGAACACGAATGGGCACCCAATTCCATCCTGCAGGAAGAGTAGGGTCAGGGTCATACCGCATCTCCACAATGCTATTGTTGAGAATGGGGTCTCCTGTCGCTTCTCCAGGGGCATCCTCGGGCCTTGTGCAGCGCACAACCCACTCGCTTGTCGCAATATCTTCTTTGGCCTCCAAGTAACAAACGCTTGCCATTGAATCTTCTGTCCCCTTGGGTGAGAAGAGAACAGGTCGCATGCGATATTTCTTGGCGCCTCTTCCTCCAGGTCTGCCTGAGGGAAGCTTTCGCACCATGAGAATTGTGCGGCGAGGGTCATCATAGGCAGGATCGGCGCTCGTTCCCACGTATAGGCGTAGGCTCTTGTATTTGACAGTGTCTAAGCTGTCAGGGCGAATGATATCTGTGAGTTTATCTTGGTTTGTTTCAGTATCTTTCACAATTTTTACTAAGAAGTCTACTGTGTTGTCTTTGGAAGGCTTCCATTTGAACTGCTTGGCAAATCGCACACCAAAGCGATCAGGAAGAGGAGCCTTGTTTTCCGTTAAGATAAGCCCGTCGGTATGATATGGGACTACACGCTCCAACATCTGAGCGCATTTTGTGAAGATTTCTGTTTCATTGTCTCCTGCGAACAAGAATTTCTTCTCCATTACCTTCAAACTGTTCTGCGGAGTGAGTCCCTTTACAAGACGAATGGGACCACCTTCAGACCTCCAAGCCTCTGCCCATTTGACAAGTTCACGATAGCGCGACACATTTCCTTCAGGATTTTCATCTGTATGGAAGGGAAGTGATTGCATTTCAGTGCTCTCGAGTCCAATATAGATATCAAACATCATATACATTTGAACTGCTTCATCGTCCTTGTTTCGTGTAATCCATTCACCGTCTACAAGAGTATTGGCACACTTCGCTTTCTTAAGTCCTGTCCGATAGATATTCATACCCATATCAATCAAGAAGAGTTCTCCATTTCCATCACAGAACCCCATGACACGCAAGCCATCGGCCTTTTCAGTAACATTGTAGCCTTTCCGAATATTAGGAACCTTCGGACTGAATTGAATTTTTCTCATATCTTCTCTTTCTAACGTCACGGGTTGAACACCGCGGAAGCCTCGTTTTCCCACTTCATCCTTTGCGCCCACCAACTGATTGTAGCCTTGGATCACTTTGTCCCGCACAGAATTGCGGATAAGAATCGGGCTTCGTTGAATACCACGGAGAATATCCCCCATGCCTTGAATCAACGCAACAACAGCCTTCTCAGGAGTATTCGCATCCTCTGAGGTTCTATCCAATTCTACTTCAATCTCATAGACTGGTTGTTCCTTCATGATATTGTGATGCTTGTCTTCCTGATAGAACTTTGTCACCTGCTTCCATAATCCTCTATCATCCTTCTTGGTGCTGCGCACCATAGATAGGTCATAGATACAACCTTTTCCAACAAATGTCCATCGCTGAATTAAACGGAAGAACTTCACACGCTGGTCCCATGTTGCCAAATGGGATTTGACACGAGGATCATTCATGTCCAAAGGAAGCTCACGACGAATTTTCACACGTGTATCATAGTCCTTGATATCCAACGTATGAAGGTCTCCAGCTCTGTCCTTAATCATGACAACTGCTGACTTTCCCGCAATTGTATTGTCTTCACAGTATTGCGCAATGGTTCCCTCACCTTGGATAGTATATCGGGTATTGTCCTCCAGAGAAATCGTTAAGCGGTCGGGTTGCCGCACTTCTTTGAACCCTTTGGATTTCAAGCGTTGTGCCACAGCAAGAAAGCGTGTGGAATCCACAACGCCTCCTACACCGAACGTTGCTTCCAGCTCACGCTCTTCATGTGGAAACCACTCTTTTGAGACCATGGATCGCAAAGTTTCGGCATCAGAAGGAAGTAACTCCATATCAGCAGCTCTATTTTGAAACCTAGACTTCTCCTTAGGGTGCTTCCAATTTTCATGAGTGGCTTTCAAGCCTTAAAGAACTGAGAGTCCGAAGTGCTTGTGTGCGTCCAAGAATAGATGCTAATTCATCTTTCTTTTGCTTTCCCTGGAGGATAACGTTCCGTGTAGCAAGAGCAGCTTTGAGTTCCTCAAACTTTCCATCGGCCGTAGGCCAAGACACTTTCCAGCCTTCATCTTCCTTCGCAAGCAACCAATTGGAAAAGGACTGTTGCGTTACAGGCTGAAAACTCCAGACATTGTCTTCTTCAGCAAACACAATGGGTTTCTCAGAGGTCCAGAGACGAAGATCCGAAGGAGCGAAGGAGAGGCTTTTCGTGCGGCGATTGAGAAGAACCTTCTGAATCTGAAAGAGCTCACAAAGAGCTTCTTCCAGAACAAAGGATCCGCTCGGCTTTGTAGCGGAAACCTCAGCAGCGAGTAAATCTTGAATCTTCTTGCGAGGATACCGTCTTCCAATAAGCTCTTTATCAACCCGACCATGAAGCTCCATCAATTTCTCCGTCAGAATTTGCTTGCGGAGAGCAATTGAGCTTAGTTCATACAAAGGTTCAGTATGAAGCAAGAGGAGAGACAAAGCACCGGGAGGTTCCAAAGGGCGAAGGGCAAATCCCTCCCACACTTCGGGCTCTAAAACTTCCGTTGATGTGGGCTCACGCCAACGGAGGATTTCATGTTTGGTAGGATTTTTATCAATGATATCATAGATTTTAGGAAACAAAGCTGCCATTTCTGTCTACAAGTCTATAGTGGCCGAGCTTTAGCTACTGTGTTTCAAATGAATTCTCTCCCAAGCTAAGACGGGATGATTCCATTTGTTTATCACGAGCTTCAAAGTCTTTCCGATTTGTTTGACAGAATGTTAAAAATGTTCTGATTTCATCAAAAGGCTCCTTGGGAACACGATTCAAATCAAAAAAAACTCCATTGCTGTTTTCGCTATAGTCAACTTTATAGCGTTTGAGAATCAAAAAAATTTGTTCTTGCTCAGGTTTGACAAGTTTTTTGAGCTCAGTTAGGATCCGTTTTCTCTCCTCATAGTCTTCGTTTGAAAGGTTATGAACAGAGCTGCTCATGGCGTTCTCTTTTTTCCTTGACTAATGTTTCTATATAGGAAATTCCGCATTTACTCCATGCCCGTATGCATACTTCTGTAGTTCATGAGGAGAGACCCAAGTTTGTTCTGTCCCATCTTTGTGCGTCCATAGCCCCAGAAAGAGTCATTCGCATCCGCAAAGACAAGAGGGCTTGGATAGGTTGCCACAAGTTTCTCTTTGAGTGCGGGATTCTGGTCAAACTTTGCAACGATTGCTTTCTTCATACTCGGTTCACGCTGCTCCTTCCAATCTGCGCGGATAGGCTTGGAAGGGTCCTTTGTTTTCCCTGCCTTCATCGCAGCCGTCGCACTGGGCATCAGGCGGATTTGCTCCTGGAACTCAGGAAGCGTAGGAAACTTACTGGCTTGATAGTAATGTTCGACCGTAGGCCATGTTTTTCCATCCAATGTGAAAGGAGCAGGGTAGCGGTTGTCTAGCTCTTTGTTTGTATCAATCTTGGCTGCGTTGAAGTAAATGGGCTCTCCTGTTCCTTGAGCAGCTCCTTCAATCGGCTCCAAAGGAGGAATCTCGTTTTCAACAACAAACTCTTGCCGTTTTGCTTCTTCTCTTTCTGCTTCCTTTTCTTCAAACTCCTTCACACGTTGCGCAGCAATGGCACCAGGGCCTGCCTCGTCAAGAACAACATTTTCCTCTTCTACCACTGTGGGAGCGACATAGTCAGACCCAACCTTGCCTTCAAAGACACCCACACTCAGGATAAACTTGTCATTGACTTGGAAACGTGATTTCTTAATCTCTACTTTGACACGCTCACCAATTTGGATTTTGGAGAAGGCCTCATCACCAATATGAAGGTCTCGTGGAAGGATGACTTTGATAGCATCTACAGTCACGTTGGTCACTGCCTTTGTTTTCTTGTCTACTTCTTTCTTCATTGTCTTGTAAGTGACATACATACCCATCATGTTATTGCCAGTCACTTCACAGACAAGGTGTGAAGATGACGCGGGGTTTAGAACACTTGCCTGTGCTTGAACATGGAAGACAATATCTCCTGTAAAGCGACCCTTTTCCACGTAGCCCATGGATCGGGAGAGAACTTTTACTGTATTGGGCACAACCCATCCATGAAGTGAGCACTTCGCTTCAATCTTTTCTGAGAGCTTTCCTTGAACAGCTTTCTCAATATTGATTTTCGGGTTGGCGAGATCTCTCGGTGTAAGAGCTACCTTTTCTTCAAAGACGGCAAGACTTTCAATTCCTTCCATGGTGTCCCTATTAAGTCTGGTTACTTCGCTTCAAATTTGCTTAGGCGCTTTTTTTCAGCAAAATACCAGGATGTTTTGTATAAAAAGTAGCCAGAGGCCTGTAGAACCAGCGCTTAGATTCTACATTCATTTCGTCCATGAATCGGAGAGCAATATCGGTTAGCGCACAGGCTTTCACAGAGCTGGTAATTCCTCGGGGAGATTTTGCTTCTTCCAATTCACTCATTGTAAATCCAAGAGTGGTTCCAAGAGTCCTTGAAGCAATCTGTCCAATTTCAACCAGCAAAGAATAATGAGGAATCATATTCGGCACAATCGCACATTCAGACCCACGTTCTTGTTTTTCTCTCTCACCTGTTGTGCTTGGCTTTCTAGGAACATTCGTTTTAAAGACAAACAGACCTCGTTTATAATTAATTGTGCCATACGGGTTTCCTGTTGTATCACTGTTCGCCCTGAGTTTTCGCAATTCATCTGTTGATTCATCCTCGGCTTCTATCGCACTCACTAACGCAGGAGAGCAGGTTTCGCCGTCGCATTTATAGTCTAAGGTGCCTGTCGCAGGATTGACTCTTCTATAAATAACAACAGCATCAAAGGTGAGTATATGGTCATCCCAGACAATACTTAATAAGGCTGGAGGGTCATCCTTCAACGCCTTATACAAGGAATATTGTTCCTCACTATTCAAAAGCTCGTCCCAGACCAGTTTGGCTGCGGCATACATTAAGCGTTCGCGCCATTCTTCATTTCCTTTGATATCTTGGTAAAATCTGTAAATCATACTCAAGGTGTTATACGCTTTTTCTTCTGCTTTCTTGTTTCCAGCATAGCGATTTTTTAGGGCATACTCAATGGAATCAGGGAGAATTTTCTTATCCGAGCGAGCCTCTGCCAAAGTCCCATCTTGAATCGCATCAAAGAAAGGTGTGAGCGCTAACCAGAAGGCTTGAATATCTCCTCGCACTTCCGCAAGAGGCTCCTCTTGTTTCTTGTCCTCGCCTACAACCGCTACAGCAGGTGCGGCACGGCGCACAGGCTCTATCTCTTCATAGGAATCTTGTTTCACAGGGAATAGCGCTGTGCGAAGTGCGAGTGGAATTCCTGTATCAAGTAAACGCTCAGGCTGGAAGAGATAATAGCCATTTTTATACAAAATATATCCAGTTTCTCCACGAACCTTGATACGGAAGGAGCGATTGCCCACAATATCACTCAGGATTGCTGCGATAGCAACACGAGGAACATCGGTCAGATTCAAAATGAGTTTGTCATATTTGTAGGAGGGTTGTCTCTCAAATAACGCACGCAACCGTTCCTTCACTTGATACGCACGCCATCTCGCGGCATATTCATCATATGTGCTGTCATCTAAATCCATTGGATCTATCACCACGTCTGTTCCACATTTATAATCACAATCTTCTATCCAGTCACACACACTGGTGAAAGGCACATCGTTGATTTCCACAGGGTAGCGTATTTCACCCTGACTGTCTGTGAGTTCTATAGGATCCAA